>Ga0194132_10007913_pt1 | contig 15524 bp, 10 predicted proteins | sample TA2KigOf80mmetaG_FD_148612 | JGI IMG/M metagenome (GOLD analysis project Ga0194132, IMG submission 148612) | Freshwater microbial communities from Lake Tanganyika, Tanzania - TA2015054 Kigoma Offshore 80m | ecosystem: Environmental > Aquatic > Freshwater > Lake | place: Tanzania: Lake...
CGCTGCGCACGGGGGTGCAATGGCGTAAGATCTGCTTTGGCAACCGCAGCGCCAACGGGGAGCTGGCCACGGCGCGCTTGTTGACGGTCGCCGGAACCTGTGATCTGCAGCGTCTCAATATCTTGGCCTATCTCTCCGCCGCGATTGCTTGCCATCGCCGCCGTCAACAGGTGGCCTCACTGCTTCCCCGATAGTTACACCCTGAACTGTTACATCGAATCGTTCCTCGCGTGACCCAGCTGGGCGAGGGTGTGCCTTGTTTCCTACGCGACTCCCGAAAAACGCCCAGAGCTACCCTCACGTCACCACGACGGCAGGTGATCGGCGATCTCTGACCCAAATCCGGTTCCGAGCCATCGCCTCGAGAGCCGCTCGACTCGGTCTCCCGACTTGCGACCTCTCACAGAAGCGTAGGCGTTTGCACTCGCGGGACAACCAGGGCGTACCGTAAGCGCACTCTAGACAGTCCAAGCTACGGGTCCAAGCTCCTCCCTTGCAATCAAGGTGTCTTTCCCCTAACCTGGGTGGCGATGAATCCGACACCCACTGCGTTTCAGACACCCGTTGCATCGATTCAGGAGAAGCATCCTCCAGGGCTCTATGTCCTCTTCACGACCGAACTGTGGGAGCGCTTTGGCTTCTACACGCTGGGCGCCATGCTGGCCCTTTACCTCCGGGATCCCGCCGAAGGCATGGGTTGGGCCGAGCAGGATGCCACAACGCTGTTTTCCTACTACTTGATGTTCGTTTATGCCAGCCCACTGATTGGCGGCTGGCTGGCCGACAAGTGGACGGGCCACCGGCTCGCGATCACTGTGGGAGCCTTTTTCTTTGGCGCCGGATACTTCCTGCTCTACGTTCCATCGGTTGCGGTCCTTTATCTGGCCTTGACGTTGGTCGTTATCGGTAATGGGTTTTTCAAGCCGAACGTCTCGGCAATGGTGGGCAGCCTCTACACCGAAGGAAGCCGGCTCAAGGACTCCGCTTATAACATCTTCTACATGGGCATCAACATCGGCGCCTTTCTGGCGCCAGTAGTTGCGGAGTTCATGCGCCAGCGGTTCGGATTTCGTTTGGCCTTTACGGTCGCTGGGTTGGGGATGATCGTCTGCATGATTACGTTCTGGTCCTTTCGGAAACACGTTGTGACTCTCGATCAAAGTGAGGCACACCCTTCTCAGAAAGACCCGCTTCGACACTCCATGCCGATCGACTCGGTGCCCGATTCGACCAGAATCCTGGCGCTCATTCTCATCTTTGGCATTGTCATTGTTTTCTGGATGGCCTTCCACCAGAACCAGCTGACCTTGACCTACTTCGCGAACGACAACACCGACTGGTCAGCCTGGGGCAATGTGTCTGGCGTCATCTCGAACGCAATCAATCCCTTTTGGATCATCACCCTTACGTTGCCGCTGATCAGTTTCTGGCGGTGGCTGGCAAAGAAAGGTCTGGAGCCCTCGACTCCCGGGAAGATCGCCATTGGCATGCTCTTGACGGCGGTCTCCTTCTACGTCATGGCAGCTGCCGGTCTGGCAGGGGGCAACACCGGAAGAGTCTCACCCTGGTGGCTTATCGGCGCCTACGCCATCGTTTCGCTGGGCGAGTTGATGTTGTCGCCGATGGGCCTTTCGCTTGTGTCCAAGGTCGCACCGGCGCGAATGCGCGGCTTGATGATGGGTGGCTGGTTCGCTGCGACCGCGATTGGAAACAAACTCACTGCGATCGGCGTCTACTGGCGTGTTTGGGACCACTCCACTTTCTTCTTCGTCCTAGCCACGATGACGTTGTTCATGTCCGGCGTCTTGTGGCTGCTGTTGAAGCCTCTCAAGAAAGCGATGCCTGGCATCTAGCCGGAATCTCAGCGGCACGGAGCCGGCTTCAGGACTGGCACCCATAGAAACTTTTGTGACCAACTCGAAACAGGGTGGTTTCGGTACATGAGAGAGCAGAGTTCTCACTTCCCTCCTTCGTAGTTTTGCCCTCAGGATCCGCAAGAAATTCGTTCAAACTCGTTGAACAAAAGCTGAATCTTCCGGTCACAGTTTCCGATACGGTGGTTGGCGGCGTTCAGGATGCCTAGCTCATGAACCACCGCCTTCGACCTACCCCAACGATCTTAGCTCACAGGGCACCCTTGGTGAGAGGCTCATCCACGGGGTGCGACCTTACCGAAAACGCAGAAGCGTGATTCATGAAGCAGACTTTTGAACGAAGGTTGGCGAGCGGGCTACTCCTCGCACTCGCCGCGCTGTGCGTCGCCGGGTTGGTGTCGTACCGCAGCACTCGCGAGTTTGCAGATGCAGGCAAAGCGGTCGCCCGCAGCCAGGAGGTCTTGCAGGAACTCCATGCCATCTTGTCGTCCGTCAAGGAAGCCGAAACCCGCCACTTGGCGTTCTTCGCAACAAGATTCGAGGCGCCGTCAGCTGCCAAGGAACCATCCGGTATCGGTCTCCGTTTCGATCGCCTCAAGAAGCTGGCCGGAGGCGATCACGAGCGTCTTCAGAGTGTCCGGCGGCTCGAACAACATGTCTGGAGCGAGCTCGACATGCTGCAACGCCTCCGCGACTCCCGCAAAAAGGGGGCGGCACGGGAGGTTGGAGAGACTGTCGATTGGCACTCCGTGTCAGCTCTCGCTGAGCGAAGTGAAGTGACCGCGGCGGCGATCGCTGCCTCTGAAAACGCGACCCTCCAGCGGCTCACGGAAGCGGTTCGAATCAAAGCGCGCCGTTCGTCTCATGCCTTTCTGGCCCTGGCAGCACTTACCGCCTTGATCATTGGTATTGCGTTCTATCGCTTGTCCAGCAATATGCAGGACCGGCGCCGCACGATGGAGCGATTGCGCCACAGCGAAGAGCGCTATCGCCTGCTCGCTGAGAACTCACTCGACCTGATCTCCTTGCTGGACCACCACGGCAGCCTGATCTACGCCTCGCCGTCTCACGAGACGGTCCTGGGCTACGATCCAGCCCGGCTTGTTGGACAAGGCCTCCCCGTGTTGATCCACCCAGAGGATCTCTCGCTCGTTCGGCTCGCCATCGGGCGCTTGCCGGAAAAGGGGCCGGGAAAGCCCATTGATGTACGCTTCTGCCGGGCTTCGGGAGAGTGGGTCGATGTCGAACTGCTGCTTTCGACGTTTTCCATCCGAGGCTTTTTTGGCGGCCGCGTGTTGCTGTCCGCACGCAGCATCGCAGAGCGGAAGCGGGCACAACAGGAAAGGGAGAAGCTGATTCAAGAGCTGCAGGAAGCCTTCGCGAAGATCAAAGTGCTCAGTGGCTTTCTTCCGATCTGCGCCTCGTGCAAAAAGATCCGCGATGACCAAGGGTATTGGAACCAATTGGAAGCTTATATTCAGAGCCACACCGGAGCACAGTTCTCTCATGGCATCTGTCCAGATTGCGCGGCCGCGCTCTACCCGGAACACTTCACCAAAGGAGCTTAGGCACGCGCCTGTCTGTTGAGGAACCTGTTAGAACGACGGACAGCCGAAGTTGGGGCCGGGTTAGGCAGTCTCGCCCGTAGGACTCGGGCGAAGGGTGGGTAAGAAAACTGAGGAATGGCAAGCGATGAACAGGTCCGTGGAACGGGCGTTTACGCTCGAGCTTAAACAAACCACTCAACACATTCACAGCAGCTTGGATGCGATCCTCGTCGATTCAGGGGAGACGATCGTCGAAGCAAATCAGGCGTTCCTCGACTTGCACGGGTACTACCGCGCAGCTGATCTCGAGGGAAAACCGCTGGAGCTGGTCGTAGCCGACGAAGACAAAGAGCGGATTCTGAGCGTCCGGCGCCGCTGGTTACGCGGCGAACCCGTCCCATCAATCCTCGAGTTTCGAGGGTTGCGCAAGGACGGCATGCTGGTCGATGTCGAAGCGTTCGTGACCTTGATGCATGCAGGAGGCCAGCCCCGTTTTGTAACGTTGCTTCGCGACGTTGGCTTGAAGAAACTGACCGAGCGGGCGTTGCTCGACTCGGAAGCGCGCCTTCGCACCGTGGTAGAGAGTTTGGGGGAAGGGCTCTTGATCACCGACCTCGACGATGTCGTACAGATCGTCAACGCTCGAATGCTGGCGCTGACGGGCTTCAGCGAGGAGGAAATGAAAGGCCAGCGGGCATACGAGCTACTGCTTCCACCTTCGGACTGGGGCCACGTGCTCAGCCGCCACGAGCGTCGAACCCAAGGAATCACTGAGCGATTTGAGACACAGCTCTTTCGCAAGGACGGAAGCACCTTCTGGGCCGAGATCAAGGCGTCTCCGCTGTGCGATCCAGCGGGCATCATCATCGGCACGCTTAGCGTCACGAATGACATCAGCGCGCGCAAGCAGGACGAAGAACGGTTGAAGTTTCAGGCGGAAGTGCTGTCCCAGGTAACAGAGGCCATCATCGCAGTCGACAACGACCTGGCGGTGACCTATTGGAACCATGGCGCCGAGGAGCTGTATGGCTTCAGGTTCTACGAAGCGCTCAACCGCCCGGTTCGGGAATTGATACGCGGCGACTGGCCAATGGCGAACTCGCCGAAAGAGACCGTGTTGGACTCCATGAACGTTTGGAGAGGAGAGGCGGCTCATCGGCGAAAAAACGGCGACGATGTGATTGTCGAAGCAGCCGTTCGCAGGCTCAATGATGCTTCCGGGCAAGCGTGTGGCTATCTCGCTGTCATCCGCGATATCAGCGAGCGGCGCAGGGCGGAAGCAACGTTGCGCCAGAAGGAAGAGGAACTTCGTCAAGCTCTGAAGATGGAAGCCGTTGGTAAACTCGCAGGAGGTGTCGCCCACGATTTTAACAACTTGCTGACGGCTATTGGGGGCTACAGCGAGATGATGTTGTTGTCGCTGAACCCAAAAGATCCTATGCGTAGCGACGTCGAAGAAATCAAACGCGCCAGCCGGCGGGCAGCTGACCTGACCCGGCAGCTGCTGGCGTTCAGCCGTAAGCAGGTGCTTCAACCGCAGGTTTTGGACCTGAATGCGGTGGTACTGGGCATGGACAAGATGCTGCGCCGGCTCATTGGGGCCGATGTCGAGCTGGTCACAGTGCTGGAGCCATCCCTTGCCCCGGTCAGGGCCGACCGCAGCCAGATCGAGCAGGTGATTCTCAATCTCGCGGTCAATGCTCGCGATGCGATGACGCGAGGCGGCAAGCTCACGCTGAAGACCACCAATATTGAAGCGGGAGCGCCAGGCGTCCCGGCAGGGGTCTCGCGACCCGTACTGCTAGCGGTCAGCGACACCGGTTGCGGCATGGATGCCGAAACTCAAGCCCGCATCTTCGAACCGTTCTTCACAACCAAACAGCAGGGTAAAGGAACCGGCCTTGGCCTCTCGACCGTTTACGGCGTCATCGAACAGAGCGGTGGACGCATCGTTGTCGAAAGCGAGCTGCTGCACGGTACTACGTTTCGCATCTATCTTCCGCAGGCAGAAGTCGAACACTCAGCTGCCGCCGAACACGGACAAATGGACCTGCCCATCGGCACCGAGACCGTCTTGCTGGTGGAAGACGAAAGCATTGTTCGAAACCTGGTTCATCAGGTGCTGGAACGCAGCGGCTACAAGGTGTTGGAAGCTCAGCATGGCGCCGAAGCACTGCGAATCGCTCTGCAACACGAAGGGCCAATCGACCTCCTGCTCACCGACCTGGTGATGCCTTTGATGGGCGGGAAAGACCTCGCCAAGAGGCTTCATGGCATGCAGAAAGCCATCAAGGTGCTTTATATGTCAGGGTATACTGACGATTCAGCGATCCACCAAGGAGCGCTGGAACCGGGAACCGACTTCATTCAGAAGCCATTCACGCCCGATGCGCTTTCCCGCAAGGTTCGCAGCGTGATCGACAGCTGAATCCGCATTGGTTGTCCACGGTTTGCTTTGTGTGGAGCGGCTGGCCTGGTGAGCTCGTGAACGTGCGAAGGGAGCCCTCAAGCAATCGCAGGAGAGCGCCGGTCTCGCGCAGCATCCGGATTCTTTTCGAAGACGACGAGATCCTGGTTGTCGACAAACCGGCAGGGTTGCTGACGATCTCCACCAACAAAGAGAAGAATCGCACGCTCTACGCTCATCTTTTCGATCACGTCAAGAGCAAGCGCCCGCCTGAAAAGCTCTTCATCGTTCACCGCCTCGACCGCGAAGCATCCGGGCTTCTGGTCTTCGCCAAATCGGAGACTGCCAAGCGCCGGTTGCAAGATCAGTTCAAAGGACACAGCACCCACCGGATCTATCGTGCTGTGACCGAGCGCCGGATGCCGCACGACCGCTACACCATCGACTCCTATCTGGCGGAGAATCGGATTCACCGCTCCTACTCCACTCGTGATCCCAGCCAGGGACAGCGGGCGGTGACCCATGTGAGGGTGTTGAGACGGACACGCCACCGGACTCTTGTCGAAGTGGAACTTGAGACAGGGCGAAAGCATCAGATTCGAGCGCACCTGGCAGAGCAAGGCCACCCGATCGTCGGTGACCACGCCTACGGAAGCCTCTACAATCCGATTCGCCGTCTAGCTCTCCACGCCGTCAAGCTGGCCTTCAAGCATCCGCAGACGGACAGACTCCTCGTGTTTGCGTCTGCCGCGCCCAAGCAGTTCGATGACTTGGTTTGACGCCGGACCTCCTGCACGTGCACAGTGCAAGCTGCGCCCACCCGCCTAGGCTTCCGTCTCCAGAAGGCGAAGCAGATAGCGGCCGTATTCGTTTCCCTTCATCGTCTCGGCCACACGACGCACCTGCGCGGCATCGATGAACCCCATTTTCAGCGCAATCTCTTCGAGGCAGGAAACCATCAGCCCCTGGCGGTCCTGAATGGTTTGAATGAATACAGAGGCCTGCAACAAGGATTCGTGAGTTCCTGTGTCGAGCCAGGCAATCCCGCGTCCGAATTTCTCGACATGCAACTGGCCCGCTCGCAGGTACTCGAGGTTGAGATCGGTAATCTCCAGTTCGCCCCGTGGGGAGGGGTTCAACCGGGAGGCGATGTCAGACACCTGATTGTCGTAGAAGTACAAGCCGGGTACTGCGTAGGAAGACAGCGGGCGGACGGGTTTTTCCTGCAGTGAGTGAGCCTTCCCAGTGCGGTCAAACGCAACCACTCCATAACGCTCCGGATCGCGAACCTGGTAGGCGAAAATGGTTGCGCCGTTCTCGCGCTGCGAGGCACTCTGGATATAGTGGGGTAGCCCGTGCCCATAGAAGATGTTGTCCCCCAAGACCAGGGCAGCTGGCGATTCGCCAAGAAACTCTCGCCCGATGAGGAAAGCCTGCGCCAGCCCGTCAGGACTCGGTTGGGCGGCATACTGAAGCTCGATTCCCCACGTGCTGCCGTCGCCCAACAAGCGCTTGAAGCCCGGCTGCTCATGAGGCGTCGTGATGACGAGGATGTGGCGAATTCCAGCCAGCATCAACACCGACAGCGGATAGTAGATCATCGGCTTGTCGTAGACCGCCATGAGCTGCTTGCTCACTGCTCTGGTCAGAGGGTAGAGGCGGGTGCCGGATCCCCCAGCGAGCACAATTCCCTTTCGCATTCCATCATCTCCCTATTCAGACTGAAGGCACTTCATCCAGCGATTCGCTGGCTTCCGAGCTTGGAACACCCTAAGCTCACCGAATCGCGACCAGCCCGCGTGGATCGGTAAGAGGACACAACTTGCCGACCCACAGAAGTATCGGCATGCACCTCGTTTTTCAGGGCGCGCCAAGTATAGCAGAGCGTCTGCTCAGAGGAGCGAACCCTTGTGCAAGCTTCAGCCCGCGCCTGGACCGATGCGGACGGATTTCGGCTGGCGTTTGCAGACCTGGGCCGCTATGATGTGCCCCTTTCCAAAAAGATGGCCTCAGTTCAGCGCCCAATACTCTGTGTCGCGAGGTTCTACATGGACAAATTCAAACAGCTGATTCGAAACGTCCCGGATTTCCCGAAGAAAGGGATTCTGTTTTACGACATCACAACTCTGTTGAAGAATGCAGCGGCTCTGAAAGAAGTGATCGATCAACTCAGTTCTCGCTTCCGCGCTCAGAAGATCGACCTGGTGGTGGGGGTTGAATCGCGAGGTTTCATCTTCGCTCCCGCATTGGCATGCGATTTGGGCGCCGGTTTCGTGCCGGTGCGCAAGCCTGGCAAGTTGCCGGCCGAAACGATCAAGGTCACCTACGACCTGGAATACGGGACAGACACGCTGGAAATGCACAGGGACGCGATTCGTGCGGGACAGCGAGTGTTGATCGTGGACGATCTGTTGGCAACCGGCGGGACGGCCGCAGCCGTCACTCAGCTGGTTCAACAGTTGGGGGGTGAGGTTGCAGGCCTGGCATTCCTGGTTGAACTGGATTTCTTGAACGGGCGGAAAAGGCTCGACGGCTACGACGTCTTCAGCCTGATTCGATATCAAAGCTGATGCTGGGTGGAGAAATGCCGGCGTGTCCTGGCCACCGTTGTCTGCTTCAAGGCTCGGTGGAGAACTGAGACAAGATCTTAAGGAAGTCCCGCTCGCAGAACAGAAAAGCGTCGACGACCCCCGGGTCAAAGTGCTTTCCACGATCGGTCAGAAGGCGCCTTTTGGACTCTTCCGGACTGACTATATCCTTGTAGACGCGTTTCGACGTCAGCGCGTCGTAGGCATCCGCGAAAGCCACAATGCGAGCGCACAAGGGAATCGACTGGCCCGAAAGCCCGAAAGGGTAACCAGAGCCGTCGAACTTCTCGTGGTGGTGGTAGGCAATCTCCTTGCCCAGGGTCAAGAAAGACCGCCCGGGTAGTTTGCTCTCGGCCGCTTTGAGCGCGTCGCCCCCGATGATAGTGTGCTTCTTCATGATCTCGTACTCGTCCGAGGTAAGCTTTCCAGGTTTGAGTAGGATGCTGTCTGGTATCCCGACCTTGCCGACATGGTGCAGAGGGCTGGACTTGTACAGAGCGTCAATGTAGCTGTCGTCAATCTCATTCCGGTAGGGAGAGATGGTTGCCATATGCTCTGCCAGAATCCGGCAGTATTCCCGCATCCTCTCTAGGTGCACTCCCGTTTCAGGATTACGGCACTCGGCCAGCTTCGCAAAACCGATAATGGCCGCGTCTTGAGCCGACTGTACTTCCCAAAGCCGGTCAATCAGCTGTTGCTCCATGTTTTTCTTGTCCGTGATGTCACGAACGACAAAGACATCGGCAAAAGCCTTCCCCCGCGAATCCTTAACCCGGCTGATGGTGAGGTTGGCGTACCACTCGGTGCCATCCTTGCGGCGGTCGACGACCTCGCCTGACCAGTAACCGCTGGAGGTCAGCTCGTAGGCTACTCTCCGGGCGAAGTCCATCGACGAACGGTTCACCTTCAGGATCTCCGGGACGGTGCCCATCAATTCCTGTCGTGTGAAACCCGTCAGCCGCTCGTAGGCCGGATTCACCATGATGATGCGGTTTTCGAGATCGGTGATCATGATCCCATCGATCGTGCTACGTACGATGTCTTCGAAAAGGATCGACTCCACCATGCCGATCTCGACGCGTTCGCGGAGAGATTGGCGGTCGGTCTGTTCTTTCAAGTATTGCTGACGTTTCTTCAGCGCCCCGTCCACCGTATCGACGATTTCACCGGCAGTCGGCGGCTTGACCAAATAGTCGTAGGCGCCGTTCTTCAGCGCGCAACGCACTTGCATGCTGTCGTTCTGGCCACTCACCAGGATGACGGCGACGTCCGGGTAGCTGGTGACAACGTCTCGCAGCAGGTCGAGCCCGGATTGTTCCGGCATGATCAGGTCAGTCAAAACGCAGCTGTACGGCTGGTTTTCAGGTAAAGCAGCGCCTCTGAAACTGAGCCCGCTTGGTCGCACGCATAGCCTTTCGTCCGCAGCACTTCCACAATAGCCCGGCGCACGATGGTGGTCGTCATCGACAATCAGAACACGGTCATCTCTTCTGGAGGAGTTCTGGCTCGCCGGCATCGTCATGGTCCCACTCAACGGCGCGCTCTGGGTTTGGCTTTCCATAGAGGAAGGACACGTTCAGGCTTGGCAAAACGGAGCACAGACGGAAGTCTAAGAGAGTGTTTAAAAAGGCGCCCTTTGGTTCGTAGTCCCGCCTTTAGGCGGAAGGAAATGCTGTGGTTCCGGCTAAAGCCGGGACTACAAACGTAGCTGACTTCTTGAACCAGGCCTTTCTAAACACCCTCTAAGCCGCTGCGGGCTAGCTGCGATACAGCGTCGCAATGAAAGCCAAAAAATGAGTGCTCCCTAGCAACGTTGATATCGGCGCGAAGTGACCTCACTTTAGCCTTTTTGCACGTGTCAGGTGACAGTCTGGAGAGCTGTGTGAGACTCAGATCAGCGGAATGAAGAGGCGGCTCAACGCGCAGAAAAAGCAGCGCTCAGCAACTGGTGGAACCCATCGACTCTTGATTGCCAAAACGAGGCGCCAGGCTGGAAACCCGCCGGCTGGCGTGGTTCTGCCGCAGTCACGAATAGTTCAGACAGCCTAAGGCTTAGTCGCTCCGTGAATCGCCGCTTCGACTCTCAAGGTTTCCGGGTCCGAAGGAAAGTATTGCTTCATCAGATCCAGGTATTGCCTGGCGCGTTCCACGTCGTCGTGGCGGAGCGCGATTTCAGCCAACAGTGCAAACGCGCGGGACGACTCCTGGGGGCCCAGCCGAGTCGCCGTTTCAAGAGACTCCTGAGCTTTCACATAGTCCTGTTTCCGGAAGTACAGTTCGCCCAGAAAGCGATGTGTCGAGGCCAATCCGGGCTCGGCTTGACGAGCGGCTTCCAGGCTTTCAAGACCCGACTGGATTTGTCCCAACTCCAGGAAGACGCTTGCCAGGTTCACGTGCGTCTTGGCCAATCTGGGGTTGAGCTCAATCGCCCGCCGGTACGACTGAGCAGCTTGTTCCCATCGCCGTAATTTTTGGTACTGCACACCCAGGTTGTTGTGGGCTTCGAAATAGTCAGGCTGCTCGAGGATTGCCTTCTGTAAAAGAACAATCGCCTTTTCAGGTGCGCCACGCGCACTCTCCTTGGCTGCCTGCTCGAACGCCCGCAGTGCTTTTCGCGAAACTGCGCTCGACGGTTCCTTCGACACACCGTAGTTTGGATTGGAAGCCTGTGTGACGATTTCACGCACTGACGCCGAATCTCGATTCAGCGTGATTTCCAGAAAGACCAGGGTTGGTGTCGGGTAGCTCTTGACCTCGACCGGTCGTCCAATGGTGGCCTCGTTCTCGCGCTCGAGCGTCAAGAGATATTTTCCAGGCAGGACGTCCTCGAAAGCGAACGTTCCTTCGTAGGCCAACTCTCGTTCACCCAGTTTTGTTCCGTCGATCGTCGAGAACTCTACTTTGGCGGCTCGCAGGGGCTGCCCACCAATTGGAATTACCCTGCCCCGCACGGAGTGCTGGATCGTGGTTGTTTCCCGGTCCTTTGGAGAACTCAAAAGGACATCCAATGCCAGGAGTGCGACAAGAGTAGGCACTACTGGCAGGGCAAGCCTCAGTGTAAGCCGTAGGCCCCCCAGGCCCCGGTCCTGACCAGCTCGACGGAAGTCTTGCCCTTCCAGTCGCACGCGTTTTGGGCATTCTTCGCTGCTTCCGCAACTCCCACCTGCCTTGCGATCAGAAGAGAAGCCAAAAGCGGCCTGGTTACCTGTGCAGGCACCGATCGTCGCCAAGGCCGGGAGCTGCGCTTTCGAGTGGAGATCGCGACTTAGGAGCGCCGCGAGGCGCCTTCCAGCGACGGTACCCACCTTCACCGTGATACTGCCAAGAAGTACACGACGTTTTTCGCTCAATTTCAATTCTTTCACTCCGCAGGCGAAACGATTGCATGAAACAAGCACTGTCCGACAACCTGAGTGACATCAACCGAATCAATCAGTTACCGTCATGGTCCACTTTGCTCGCAGCTGAGCAAACCGGTCTAGGCAGCAGAGTGCTACGGCGTTTGGGGGAACTGGCGCGGAGGACAACGAACTCCTTGACTCAACAGCAGATTTGTTGTCCCATCTGATCCCAAGCCAGGTCTCGATGAGGATGTCATGGCAGACACCGGCGCCGAACGAAGGAATTTCGCTCGAGAACGCACCCATATTAAGGTGGAACTCCTCAAGGACTTAAAACGAGTGAAAGGGATCATGGAGTACGTCAGTTTCGGCGGCGCATTCGTCCGTCTGTCCAAAACTTTTCTGCCGGACAGTACCTTGCAAGTTCAGTTTACGGTGCCCGGAGAATTCAGTCCATTCAAAGGAAATGCCAAGGTCGTCTGGGTCAAGAAAGACAAAGCCATTGGCATTGAGTTCGTCGATCTGCCCGCCTCAGAGAAACTGAAACTGGAAAAACTGCTCCTCTCTTTGTGAGCGCGCCTGCTCACTTCGGCCTGCGTACAACTTGCGATGATCTGTCCCTTTTGAGCAGAACGCCCAAGGCCAAGGGCCAAACTCCTTGACGCTTTTTCAAGGCTGAGTCTATCATCGCGTTTTGCGTCTCCGCCGGAATTCCGCTTTGCATGAGCTCACTCCATGGGGATTGACAAGATCGTTGTTTGCGGCGCCCGCCAGCACAACCTGAAGAACATCAACGTCGAGATTCCTCGCAACCGTTTGACCGTCATCACCGGGCTAAGCGGATCGGGGAAATCTAGCCTGGCTTTCGATACGATTTATGCCGAAGGCCAGAGGCGGTACGTTGAGTCGTTGTCGGCATACGCCAGGCAGTTCCTGGACCAACTGGAACGTCCCGATGTTGATTCCATCGAAGGCCTCAGTCCGGCCATTTCGATCGAGCAAAAAACCACCAGCCGCAGTCCGCGCTCAACCGTGGGCACGATCACCGAAATCTACGACTACCTGCGCTTGCTGTACTCTTCGATCGGCATTCCCCATTGCCATAAATGCGGCCGATTGATCGCCAGGCAGTCTCCCCGACAGATCCTGGAACACATCAAGGGCCTTCCGGAGGGCGAGCGGGCCATGGTGCTTGCCCCAATCGTGCGCGGGCGGAAAGGCGAGTTCAAGAAGCAGCTCGAAGAGTTGTCACAGAATGGGTTCGTCCGCGCCCGTATCGACGGCAGCCTTTGTAATCTGGACGAAACGATTCGCCTCGACCGGCACAAGAACCACACGATCGAGGTTGTGGTCGATCGCCTGTTGATCAAGCCTGGCATTGAAAAGCGGATCGAGAATTCCATCGATGCGGCGATGAAGCTCACCAAAGGGATTGTCTTGATTGCGATCGTGGGAGGCGAGGAACGGCTGTATTCTGAGAAACTGGCGTGCGTCGACTGTGGGATTTCGATCGCCGCCGTCGAGCCTCGGACCTTTTCCTTCAATAGCCACTACGGCGCCTGCCCAAAATGTTCGGGGCTGGGGCACAAGTTCGAGATCGATGCCAGCCGGGTGATTCCACATCCAGCGAAGTCGGTCCTCAACGGCGGGCTCGCGCCTTGGAACGACGACCTGCCGGCTGAACTATTGGAGTTTCTCAATGGGATCGGAGATTACTTTGGCGTAGATCTGAACCAACCGTTCGAGTCTCTGCCATCGAAGGTACAGAGTGCCATCTGGAACGGTGTCACCCACGCTCCGAATCTGGAGGACGGCATCCTTCGGCGAATGCAAGACAGCTTCGCCGACGGGTTCGAAGAAGAGCAAAACCTGGAAGCGTTCATGGTTTCCAAAGACTGCTCCGCCTGCAGCGGGCTGAGGCTGCGTCCCGAGAGCCTGGCCATACGGATCGCCGGGATGTCCATCGCGGATCTGACGGCTCTTTCCATTGGCGAAACGTTGCAGATCATTCGAGGCCTACAGCTCACGGAACGCGAAAAGGCAATCGCTGGACGCATCGTCCACGAAGTGATCGAAAGGCTGGAATTCCTGGCTGCGGTTGGACTCAACTATCTCAGTTTGTCCCGCTCGGCGGCCACGCTCTCGGGAGGAGAGGGCCAGCGCATACGGCTGGCAACGCAGATCGGCTCGAAGCTTCGTGGTGTTCTCTATGTGCTGGATGAGCCCTCGATCGGGTTGCATGCGCGCGACAACCAGCGCTTGCTGGCCATGCTGGAACAATTACGGGATTTGGGGAATACGGTGCTGGTCGTCGAGCATGACGAGGAGACCATTCGCCGGGCTGACCACATCGTCGATCTGGGTCCCGGCGCTGGCAAAGCGGGAGGCGAAGTCATCGCTCAAGGAACGGCAAGGGACGTCGCTCGGAATCGACAGTCGGCAACCGGACGCTACCTATGCGGGGAAATGAGCATTGAAATCCCCGCGCAGCGCAGGAAGCCCAACGGCGGCGCGATCTTCGTCAGAGGTGCTTCGCAAAACAATTTGAAACAGATCGATGTCCGCTTCCCCTTAGGAGTCTTAACGGTCGTGACGGGGGTCTCCGGATCTGGCAAGTCTTCACTTGTGAACGACATCCTGTACCGGGCGCTGGCTCGGAAGCTATATCGCGCGTTGGATTTGCCGGGCAAACATCGCGACATTCAAGGTATGGAACTGGTCGACAAGGTAATCGAAATCGACCAATCTCCCATCGGCCGTACACCACGCTCGAATCCCGCTACCTATACGGGATTGTTCACACCGATCCGAGACCTGTTTGCTTCGCTTCCCGATTCGAAGGAGCGAGGCTACAAGGCCGGACGTTTCAGTTTCAATGTCAAGGGCGGTCGGTGTGAAGCCTGCCAAGGCGACGGAATGCGACGCATCGGAATGAACTTTTTGCCAGATGTGTACGTCCAGTGCGAAGTGTGCCGCGGGCGGCGTTACAATCGCGAAACGCTCGCAGTGAAGTACAAAGGATTCTCGATTTCGGAACTCCTGGAGACCACCATCGTCGAAGCGCTGCAGATTTTGGAGAACATTCCACAGATTCGCGTCAAATTGCAAACGCTCGTGGACGTCGGCTTGGGTTACCTTCATCTGGGACAGCCTGCAACAACATTGTCTGGCGGGGAAGCCCAGCGCATCAAGCTGGCTAAAGAACTCAGCCGGCGCGCGACGGGCAGAACGCTCTATATTCTGGACGAACCCACAACGGGCTTGCACTTCGATGATGTCCGCAAGCTGCTGGAAGTCCTAACTCGCTTGAGGGACCTCGGCAACACGGTGGTGATCATCGAACACCACATGGACGTGATCAAATCAGCAGACTGGGTCATCGACCTCGGCCCTGAAGGCGGGGAAGAAGGAGGAAAGATCGTCGCTCAGGGAACACCCGAACAGATCTCGCTGGCTCCCACGTCATACACCGGCCAGGCATTGGCCTCGATTCTTGGAAACCGTCTGCTGCGGGTTGCAGAAGAATCTCCCGCCTATAGCAGTTCCTAGTGTAGTGTCCAAGAATTAAATGGACAGTTGGTTTTGACGTTTTCTGGTTCTGGGTTGAGTACAACCGGGCTGAATTTGCTCAAGAGTCAGCCGGATCTTCCTCGTTGAGTTTGAAGTAAAGTGATTGGATTTTCAAGCAGAAGGAGGGTTTCAGGCACTGCTTTGGTAGTCATGTATAGAGCGTTAGTTGTCTTGACTTTTGGGTATTATTGCTATCG
>Ga0194132_10007915_pt1 | contig 15524 bp, 12 predicted proteins | sample TA2KigOf80mmetaG_FD_148612 | JGI IMG/M metagenome (GOLD analysis project Ga0194132, IMG submission 148612) | Freshwater microbial communities from Lake Tanganyika, Tanzania - TA2015054 Kigoma Offshore 80m | ecosystem: Environmental > Aquatic > Freshwater > Lake | place: Tanzania: Lake...
AATTGGACACGTGCGGTTCCAATTGGTCCAAAAAAACGTGCCGGTTTCAACTGCAGTTTCACCGGGCATGATCTAGAACCGGCGACATGACTGGTGCTTCCCGTCCGCCAGGCGACGCACGGCGCCCTCTCCGCGCGGCGATTGCGATGGTGTTGGCTGTCACAGCCCTTGCCAGCGCAGTTGTCGTGGCGACGTGGCGGGAGGAACCGGCCGGCGGACCGACCATCGAGGAGAAGATTGCGGCTTTGCGCGCCGAACGCGCCAGCCTGCAGGCTCGGGCGGATGGCGAGATCCGCCTCTCTCTCTTGCCGGCCTTTCGTGCCGCCAGCCTACTGACCGACGCCCTTGCGGTGCGCTCCGCCCGCGATGGCGATCGAGCCTTTGACCGGCTGCCCGAGTTCCGGCGCCGTGGATTTGTCGAAGCTGATGCGTTGAACGGCATACTCAAGGATGCTCTCGAGCGGCCTGGCAAAGGCGCCCGCCAGGCCGCACTCGAGGCCGCCGAACGGGTCGTCTCGCGGCTCGAGGGTTTGGCCGGCGACGACGCGCCGCTGGTGCTGTCATACACGCCGCTTTTTGTGCCGCCGCGGCGCTCGGCCGACGAGTTGACCATCGCTCCCGACACGCAGCCCGCGGCTCCGAAAGAAGACGCGCTGCCACTAGCGCCACCGTCGCCGCGCCCCTCGCCAAGTCCATCGCCGAGTCCGGCGCCCCGAGCCGTGTCGGCGATGCCCCGCTATGCGCCGGCCTTTGCCGCAGCGGCCGACGACGACCCGCCGGTCCAGATCGAAATCGTCGGCGGATATTTGGCGGCGGGCGGCGGTCCTCCCCCGGTGCTGGCGGTCGGTGCGTGGCGTGGCGAGGCAACGGTCGCGCCGGGACGGCTTCGCTTCGCCGTACCGCGCGCCGCCTTCGGCGCCGACGCTCGGCGTACGGCCTTTGTGGTCGGCACACTTTCACTGCGCCGAGTGCCGCGCGTGGTGACGTTCCAGCTCCTGTTCACGGTCCTGCCCGATCGGCCGGGGTCTTTCGCGTTCGATCAGCGCGTGCTGACCACGACATTCGAGTCCAACACGTTGGTGTCGCCGGAGATCCTGGCTCGTGCTCCCGCCGGCGAGACGCGCACCGTGCGCCGTTGCTTCGACCCGCCGGAGGGCTGGCGCTTCGACAAGGAGCGTCAGCGCGTCGTCATCGTCGAACGCTTGGGTTGGCAGGATGACATCAGTGACGCGACGTTGAATGCCGGATCTGTCGAATTCGCGCCGGCCGAGGAACCAGGCCAGATCTGCATAGCGGTGATCGCTCGGCCGGTCGTACGGGGGGCCCGAACGGCGACAATCGGGCGGTTCGAGGCGACCTTGGTCCGCGACCGGCCGATCGAGACGGTGATCAAGAGCGGCATTCGCGCGCTCGACTGGCGGGAGCCCGCCCGGATGCCGTTCGCCGTGGGCATGGTCGAGTGGAAGCTGTATGTCCGCCTATTCGACGAAATCGATCGTGAGTTCGACGGACGCGCTGGAGTGGATCTGCCGGCCTCGATCGTGTCCTTCTTGCGCGTCAGCCGGCAAGACGGCGGCCATATGCTGGTCCTGCAGGCAGACCCGTCGATCGAACCCTAGAATTCAGTCCGCCCAGCTGGAAGCAGCAGGGCGAACTGTGCCCGGTGCAACAAGCATCTCCCGAGCGCGCGAATCCGACCGGATTGAACCGCACGCAGTTCCATCTCGTCTCACTCGCGCGCCGTGGTGTTGCGTGTTGCAGCAGGCATGATGGCTTCAGCTGATTCCAGATGAACCCATCATGTTCTAGCGGCCGCGTGCCTCCAGGCGCAGGCGCCGCTTGCCGGCGGCATCTATCAGGTCGAGCGTCGTTGCGGTGATCTGTGCTTGGCGGACGGCGGCCAGAGCATCGAGAAAGCGCCGTTCGCCACCCGCGACGGCGGGCGGACAAGCGGTCAATGTAGTTGTCGGTGCGACAAAGCGCAGGCCGTCGGGGTCGAGCTCGAAGCGGCCCGAAATGGCGTTGCAGCCGGTCGAGCCGGTGTATCGGTCGCCATCCTCCAACTTGAGGGATGGCCGCTGCCGCCAGTCTTCGAACACCGGCCGCTCACCGTCGATCTCGACAACGCGCCAGTCGGTATCGCGCAAGGCCGAGCTGCGCGGTGGCGGCGGCGGGCAGGCGCCATCGCGCTTGAGACTGACGAACCGTTCGGCGCGAAGTTCGTTCGGCACGAAACGGCCGACGATTTCGACGAAGAGCTGCGCGTCCTTGGACGGCGTCACCTCGGTCCAGGCCCGCTCGAGGTCGGGTTCCGCGCCGCTCGGCGCGACGGCGAACGTGCGGCCGGTAAAGCACTCGGTGAACAAGCCGCCGTTCTGCGTGTCGCGGTACAGGCCGGTGAGGTTGAACAGACCATCGATCGGGTCGACGGTGGCGGTGCGCGCAAGCGCGACGCCGTTCTCGCCGATCAACCGATCGCCGCTTGCTTCGCGGAAGACACGACGGCCGACGGTTCCGCCGCGTAGGACCATGCGGACACCGCCGTCGACTTCCTGTGCCCATTGCCCGACGTCGAGAACGGGCTCGCCGCCGGCCGTGCCATCGCGCAAGCGGAAGACACCATCGGGGAACAGCGTTGCCGTCACGCTGCCGCCGGCGTAGGTGCGCGGCGGCTGCCCGGGACGGCCGACGGCATGGCAGCGGATCGATCGTCCTGCCGCCGTCAAGGTCGCCTCCCGACCACGGCCGCGAAGCTCGTAGTACGAATCGCCGTAGGCAAAACCCGAGCCCGAGCTCAGCCGCGACAGCTCGACGTCCGGTTGGCCCGGCATATTCAGCGTCGCAAGCTCGCCGTCCTTCGAGAAGACGGCCGAGAAGTCGGCGCCGCCGGGGCAGACATACATCACCTCCGCGGCCGGTGGCTGGCCTTCCGAGGCGGGGCCGGCAGGGGGCGATTGGGCGCGAGCCGAGGCGATCGCCAGCAGGACGGCGAGGGGGATGAGCGACTTCATGACCGCGGCTCCGGGATCGTGCCGTCTGCCGACAACAGCACGGCGATCGGCCGGGTCGTGTCGAACTGTGCCAGCACGATCAGGCAGACCACCATGATCGGCACGCAGAGAAACATGCCGACGACTCCCCAAATGGTACCCCAGACCATCAACGACACGATGACGACCAGCGGTGAGAGATTGAGCGTGCGGCCCATGATCGCCGGTTCCACCACATTTGCGGTCACGACCTGAATGGTGCCGAATACCAGCAGAACGATGAGAAACGGCGTCAGATGGTCGAACTGCACCAGGGTCAGCAAGGCCGGTGCCACAATCGCCAGAATCGAACCCACCGTCGGAATATAGTAGAAGAAGAACACCAGGACTGCCCAGAAGCCGGCAAAGTCCAGGCCGACGGACGCCATGACCCCGTAGGCTAGTGTCGACGTCGCGACCGCGAGCGCGGTCTTTATTCGAATATAGACGCGTATGTCGCGGTCGATCTGCTCGAGCACGGCCTGCACGCGCGCCTGATGTGCGCCCGATCCAAGGATGATCGCAAGCTTGCGACGGAACCGCGTCTGCTCGACGAACAGGAAGCCGGCATAGATCAAGACGATTCCGGCGATGCTCACGACCGAGGCCGTGGCCGTTGCGATGCCGCTCAAGGTATCGGCGAGGCTGATGCGATCGAACAACTCACCGAGCGTGGGGGTCTGCTCGACCCCGATCATCCGCGCTCCCTGGTCGATCAGGAGTTGCAAGCGCCGTTCATAGTTCGGAGATGCCGCGATGACGGCGGTCACATTGGCGCCGATCGTCCGGCCGACGATCCAGAGCAGGCCCCCCATCGCGCAGACTGCCCCCGCCAGCGCCAATGGTCGCGGCAGGTGCAGCTTGCCGAACCGCGGCTGCTCGAACGCATCGGCCAGCGCGTCGACCATGTACCAGAGCACGACACCCAACACGAAAGGCAGCAACAAGCCGCGCCCCGCCACCAGCAAATACATCGTGGCCGCGACGACAATCACCCATAGCGCAGCACGTTGGAGTGTCATGACCGGCATAGTAACCCGAGCCCGGGTCGTTCCGCCGCTGGAAACGCAGTGTCGACGGGAGGCGGGCGCTCAGGGGTGCTCGAGGTCGACGTGCGGCGAGCGGATGGCCCGCGCGGCGATCGTCCACGCGCGACCGGCGAGATAGCCGGCAAGCAGGGCGCTGGCCGTCGCAACATGCATCGGCTGGGGTTGGCTGCCGCCCGGCAGGAAGTAGGCCACTGCGTCGAGCGCTGCGGCGACAACGATACCGAAGGCCGCCACCACGCCGTCCAGCGATGGTCGCGGTTGGACAACCCCCCAGACTTGGTCGGTTTGGACACCGACCGAGCGGCCGCGTATCACTCCGCCGATCGTGCCGGCAATGCCGGCGGCGGCCCAAATCGCATCATGCCTGAGGTTGGTGAGCGAGCTTGCCGCCAGAACCAGTGCGACCAGTACGGCAAGAAAGGCCGGAACGGCAAGACGCCACAGCTTCTGGGGCTTGCCACGGGCTTCAGGGATCACTGACCAAAGGCAGGCTGCCGCGATCGCAACGATCAGGATGTCGAGGAGTCTGAAGGAATAGGCCATTTCTTGAACGATCGCATGCCCCACTAAAGAGAGCTACATGGCCTTGAGAATACGAACAACGCACCGTCGGCATCCCCCAAGACTTGTTCGATTCGGGCGGAAGCAACCGATTGATGTGCTTTCGGTGAGACTGGCAACTCCGTGCAGGTCAAGCCGGTCGGGCAGCATTGTACCGGCCCGCAACGTGCGCCGCCGGCCGCTCGTGAGCGCCGATGGCACGGTCGAAGCCAAGACAGACAGTTGCACGATGCCGCGCTCCGACCCAAAGCTCGCGATGATCCCTACTGGAAACCGCACTGTTGAGCAGTCACCCCGACAGTCGCCCAGCGACGACCTTCCCGAAAGCAACCGCTCTGCCATTGCCCGGCAAAGCTCTGGCCATCGGCCATGTAGCGCGTGCCGTAGCCGCTCGGTAAGTCGTTGCGCCATTCGCCGTCATAGCGACCTCCGTGGGCATAAGTCGGGATGCCTCGGCCATGCGCCTTGCCATCGAGGAATTCACCTTCATAACGATCGCCGTTGGCATAGTAGAGCGTTCCACGGCCGGTACGTTGGTTGTCGCGGAAGTCACCGACATAACGATTGCCATTTGGCCAAACATACGTCCCTCGGCCGTTGGGCTTGTTGTCGCGAAAGTCGCCGACGTAGCGCGCGCCGTTGGCGAACACGAAAGTGCCGCGACCGTAGCGCTCACCGTTCAGCCATTCACCCTCGTAGCGAGAGCCGTTGACATAGGTGATCTTTCCGGAACCATTGGCCAAGCCGTCCTTCATCTCGCCTTCGAAACGCGCGATTGCCTTGCCGTCCTGGAACCACTGCAGAACGCCGCTGCCGTTGGCGAGACCCTGGTAGCAGTCGCCTGACCAGGCAATGCTGACATTCGGCTCGGTATCGGACCGCACGATGCGGCAGCCCGTCTTAGGATCCGCCAACTCATCGCTGGCGCTCGTGCTTGGCGGCGCGGTGATGCTCGGCGCCGGCGGCGCGTTGGTCGACACATTGGGTACAGGCCGTCCGCTTTGTGCCATTGCCGGGGCCGCCAACAGCAGAGCCAGCAACACGCTCCGGATCGTCATCATCCGCTCACTGCTCCAACATCTCCATCGGCCGAGAACGCAAGCCGGTCGGAGAGAACCGCGTGTGGCCCAACCTGACCGATTTCGCGCGCTCGGGCGACGCTTGTTGCTTCTGGGACAGTCCGTCCCGCCGCTGCCAGCCGGGCGAACTGCAGCCTATCAGACCACGCCCGACGGGGCTGGCAATGTGAATCACCCCTTGTGGCGCGCGGGTGGGCCGCCAGCGCCCGGTCCGTTGCAGTTGCACAAGTGCTGCGAGCCCGTTGTTTCGCGTCGCGACTCGAAGTTAGCTAGCTGTTGATCCAAAGCTGTCGATTTCGGCTATCAATACTGCGATCACAGCATTGCAGTCCCAACTATCCTGACGATCAAAAGTCGTGTAAATTCAACCATGTAGACGGCAGAGCAGTAGTATGACCGTAACATGACGACGACGACCTTCGCGGTCCGCGCCCGGCCGTCGGCGACACGACTGGACTACGTACTGCGCGTCGGGTTCTCTTTGCAGTCGCGCTGGTGCTGGCGGCAGTCGCGCCGTTTTCTCCCAATCCGGTCGAATTCGCCGTTGGCGGTTTTGTGTCGTGGATCGTGCTACGCATCGCGGGCACCCCGACCATGCCCACTGCGGTGTTGTTCGTGCTGCTCTGGCAATGGCTGCAGACGTTTGCCCGCGCGGTGCTTGGTCTGATCGACGGCGAGGACATGGCGCGCGGCGTGTTCGGGCCCTGGGTCCTCGATGCCTATTGGTACATGCTGACCAGCATCGTCGTGCTTGCGATCGCCTTCCGGGTCGTATTGGCGACGTTGAGGCCGTCGGCGCCGGATCAGATCGTCGCCCATCTCGGTTGGCGGCCGATCGACCTTTTCCTTGTCTACCTTGGAGCCTTGTTCATCGCCTACGCCGCCCGCCTTGCAGGGGCGGCGCTCCCTGCTCTCGACCAGCCGATGGATGCAGTGGCGCGTCTCAAAGCCGGCGTCCTCTTCGTGCTGTTCGCCAGCGTCATGTCTTCGAACAGAGGTTTAGGCTTTCTTGTTGCTGCCGTGCTGATCGAGCTGGCCGTAGGGTTCTCCGGTTTCCTGGCCGAGTTCCGCGGCGTCTTCTTCGTCCTTTTCATCGCCGCGGTCGCCGTGCGGATACGCTGGACAGGAATGACGACGGCTCTTGCCGCCGTTGCTGCGATCGCCCTCGCCGTGCTGGCGCTGTTCTGGACCTCGGTGAAGTCGGATTTTCGCGTGTTTGCGACCGGTTCGGACGAATCGCAGAACATCAAGGTGCCAGTCGACGTTCGCCTCGGCTATCTCGGCAACCGTTTGATCTCGCCGGGCGAGATCGATTGGAGTGAGGCTTCGTACCTGCTCGTCCATCGGCTGGCCTATGTCGACATCTTCGGTTCCGTGATCGGCGTCAAATCGGTCGCGCCAGAGCAGGGTGATCTCCGCCAATGGGGCGATGCCCTGGCGCATGTTTTCCAGCCGAGAATCCTGTTTCCCAACAAACCACCATTGTCGGATACCGAGGTCTTCGTCCGGCTGGCCCGCGGAGATACGGCCGAGCAGATGCGGGCGGCGACGTCGATCAGCGTCGGCTATCTGGCCGAGAACTATGCCGATCTCGGCTTTCCGGGAATGTTGCTGGGCGTCTTTGCCATCGGGGCCGTCTTGGGCCTGATATGTCGATACTTTGCCACGAGGGCGTTGCCCTGGGTGGTCAGCCAAGGCCTGATCGTTGCCTTCCTGTACGCTGTTGCCGGCAATGGTGTGGAGGTATCGCTGCCCAAGCTCCTGGGTGCGGGCGTCATGATCTCCGTGGTGTACGCCGTGCTGGGGCCAAGTTCGCCTTGCCGATCGGCCTGCGCTGGCTCGACGAACGGGCGGCAGTGGCCCGTCGCCAAGAAGTTCTGCGTCGACAGGCCCGGACGGCACCGAAGGCGAGCTATCGAGGCGGCAGCCCGTAGACTGGCGGTCGTCATCAGGGGGTAGTCTGGAGGGGGGTTAGCCTGAGGCCCTCGAGCGCGACGGTCGCTTCAGTGTGGCGCTGGTCGCCGGGCCGGCCGCTCGGAACTCGCTCTGTCCGACGTCGATAGGGAAGCGCTGGTGCGCCTCGAACCGTCGTTGAAACCGACGGCTTCTGGTGAGGTGGATGCTCAGGCGTTTGCGTCTGACCGGCCGCCTAGGCGGCCCTGCTGGGATCCTGACCCGACTGCAGTGCAGCAAAAGATTGTTGCAGTGTGACCGCCAAGTAACACCGGGCAACCATTCCTTTGTCGGCGCGGCTGGGCATCGCCAAGCCGTTGCCTCGGATTGCATGTCTAGTCACAATAGTTGGACGCGCTGGCCGATCCGCGAGGGGTCAGAGGCCAAGGCGCGCCCGACGCCACGTTGAGGGGAGATCGCTATGTTGAAAAAGTTGCTCGGTCTGGCTGCTGCCGCGTACCTGCTCGGTGCGTGCGCTTCCGAACCGCCTCCGCCACCGCCGCCACCGCCGCCGCCGCCGCCGCAATCCTTCATGGTGTTCTTCGACTGGGATAGCGCCAAGCTGTCCGATGCTTCGATGAACGTCCTCGAGCGTGCCCGCGACGCGTTCAGGGCCAAGCAGGGCTCGCGCGTTACGGCGACCGGCCACACCGACACCAGCGGCACCGAAGCCTACAACATGGCTCTGTCGCTGCGCCGCGCCAATGCCGTGAAGGATGCGCTGGTGCGCTTGGGCGTGCCCGCCACGGCGATCACCACTGTCGGCCGCGGCGAAGCCGGCCTGCTGGTGCAGACCGGCGACGGCGTGCGCGAGCCGCAGAACCGTCGCGTCGAGATCGCGATCCAGGCGACCGCAGCGCCGACCAAAGACCAGGCCTACTGCGCGGCGCTCGCCCGCAGGTGGCGCGAGTTGGTTCGCGACTCGGCGGCGCAGGGCCCCGGCCCGCAGGCAATCGCCAAGTGCGACGCCGGCGACTACGCCGCCGGCATCCCGGTGCTCGAGAAGCTGCTGACCGACGCCAAGGTCGTGCTGCCGCCGCGGACCTGATCCGACCATCCGGCGCAAGCCGGCTGAAGAGACGGCCTCCGAAAGGAGGCCGTCTTTTTTTGTCTCGGGTGCCAGCCGCGCGGCATCATTGTGGTAGCAATGGCATCGTCATGAAGAGCTGGGCCCGCCGACGGCGGGAGATCGAGGTCAGCCGCTGTTGGCATGGTCGTACCGGCGGTCGTTCGCGCTGGCGCAAGCGGCCATACGATGTGCTGCTGGCGGTTCTCGACAAAGCGATACGGGCCACCCCGCTGTTTGCCCGCGGCTATCGCAATGCCCTCGATCTGCGGCGGGTCGAGTTCGACCTTGTCCCAGCTGGCCTGCCGCCATCGTTCGACGGCTATCGCATCCTGCATGTCAGCGACCCCCATCTCGACTATCTGCCCGATCTTGTCGGCGTGCTGCGGAAACTGGTCGAGGGCCTCGACGTCGACATGCTTGCCGTGACTGGCGACATACGCGGCGATCGGCGCCAGCCGGCCGAGCATCCGACGGCGCTGTTGGTCGAGGCCCTGGCCGGCGTGAAGGTGCGCGGTCCGCGACTGGCGGTGCTTGGCAATCACGATCCCGTCGAGATGGTCGACGCGCTCGAGGCTGTCGGCATCGACGTCCTGGTCAATCGATCGCTGGTGCTGCAGAGGGGTGTCGATCGGCTGCGCGTGACCGGCCTCGACGACGTGCACAGCTTCTACACCGAAGCGGCGCAAGCGGCTTTGGCCGACCACGACGGCGAGTTCCGGATCGCGCTGGTGCATTCCGCCGAGGTCGCCGACGATGCCGACCGGGCAGGCTACGCGCTCTATCTGTGCGGCCACACCCATGGCGGCCAGATCTGCCTGCCAGGGGGCCGGCCCATCATCACGCATCTCACGCGCTGCCGACATGCCGCCAGCGGCCTGTGGCGACAGGGTCGCATGGTCGGCTACACCAGCCGCGGCGTCGGCGTGTCCGAGTTGCCCCTGCGGTGCAACACGCGCGGCGAAGTCGCCGTCATCACCTTGCGTCGTGCCGAACGGCTGTAGCCGATAGGTGCCGCGATCCACAATCAGCGATGGCTCGGCCGAGCGACGGCATGGTGATCTCGAAAGACGGTTTCGATGGCGCTGCCGCACAGGATTGAGCTGTCGACCTCCCCCTCACCGACGCGAAGAAGAATGGCGGCAACGGGATCGCCGGTGTTGCGGATCACAGCCGTTGCCCGGCCCGCCTGCTTTCGCGCGGATGCTAGAGGATGCCAGCGGGCTCCAAGAACCTCGTCAACATCATGCTGGGCACGTTGGGCAGCATGGCGGTGGTGAGCTGTTGGGGCGGCAGCTCCTCGGGCTCGGCGCAGAAGGCCAACCTCATGGAGGCGCTGGCGCGGCGGGGGCGTGAAGTGACTTCTCCAAACGCATCGGATAAGCAGATCGCATGGCATTTGATGAGGCAGTGCGGTCGACGGCCGAGAAGTGGCGCGAGGTGCCGGGCGGCACCGACATGCAACCGCGCCAATTCTCAGACCGACTGGCGCAGTCGTCTGACGCCGAGCTGTCTCGCTGGTGGGAAGATCAGTACAGCTGTGCCGCCTCGCTCCGTGGCTGGTATTGGCGGCTCTACGGCGAACTCTTGCGCGGCAAACGTGTGGTCGAGATCGGCTCGGGCCTTGGTTTCGACGCGTTGCATCTCGCATTGCAGGGGGCGTCGGTTACCTGCTGCGACATCGCAGCATCCAACCTCGAAGTCATCCGCCGTATCGCGCGCCTTCGCGGCTTGTCCATCGAGACGCTGCACATCGACAACGTTCGATCCCTCGATGGCTTGCCACGAGATTTCGATGCCGTTTGGGCAATCGGTTCTATCCATCACATACCGTTCGAGGCGGCGCGCGAGGAAAGTCTCGCACTCGTCGAGCATCTAAAGCCGGGTGGCCGGTGGATCGAACTTTCCTATCCGCGCGAGCGCTGGGTGCGGGAAGGTTCGCCGCCGTTCGGCAAGTGGGGCCGGATGACCGACGGCGAGCGTACGCCGTGGGTGGAGTGGTACGATGTGGAAAAGCTGAAATTGCGGCTCCACCCCTGGCGATTGCAGTCGATCCTGGAGCATCGGCTCGAGTCGGACACCTTCATCTGGATGGACTGCCAAGTGCTGGGCCGCGAGGTCGAGACACCGATCGTGCGCCGAACCGTGCCGGCGCCATCCGGAACCCTGGTCGCTCCGGGGCCGCTCTGGAACTACGCCTGGTCGACGCCGCTTGACCCCTCACCAGCGGAAGGCGCGGTGATGGTGGAGATCGAGTGCTTCATCGACAGTGGATCGGTGGGCTTTGTCCTCTGGCTCGAAGACGGCAACCGGTTCTTGTCGCGCGAGGTCATTGCGGAAGCTCGCACCGGCAACCAGGTGCTTCATCTGACGGCGGACATGTATCACCCCGATACACGGCTGCTTACGCGGAGCGCGACGGCGCTGGGTGCCAGCAGGTATCGTATCGCCTCAATCAACGTGCGGCCGGCATTGTAGAATGCTCGTCATCGGCAACCCTCGGCCCTTGGCATGTCGATCGCTGCCTTGGATGCTTGGCGGACTCGGCGGGCTTAGAAAGGCGATGCGACCGTTGTCGCGCGCGGTGACCTCGAGCGATGGCATGCGCGGACGCAACAGCGGCCGCCGTCGCCGGTCATCGAGCCGCGTGAACGTGGCGCGAACATCTGCCCACTGGTTTGCCCACCATTTTTCGAGCGGAGACGAGGTTTTTCGCGGTGTTTGGTGGGCGCCGGCCCGACTTGTCCACACGCTCGGCCGCGTATGGCCACATCACTAAAACGCTGGCCCGATTGAAACGGATCGGCCTGTGCGATGGTGCTGCCGGACAGGATTGAACTGTCGACCTCTCCCTTACCAAGGGAGTGCTCTACCACTGAGCTACGGCAGCGCCAGGAAGCCTGAGCGGGGCGGGGTATGCCATAGCGTCGGGGCGGGTTCAACCGCTGCCGCCCGCCGAAACGACCGAGCCGCGGCGGCTTGCTGCCAAATGCCGCCGTGGCTTACGCTTCGGCGGAATTGAGCCGGGCTCGTTCGGTTGGCAGCGACCGGATGGCGACCGCCTGAGCTGGAGGCACGTGATGGACTGGCGCCCGATTTCAGCCGATTCGCACATCACCGAACCGCCCAACTGCTATCGCGACCACATCGATCCGACCTGGCGGGAAAAGGCGCCGCACGTCGTCTACAAGGAAGGCATGGGCGACATTTATGTCGTCGACGGCATGAAGACGCCGGTGCCGATGGGCCTGATCGCGGCGGCCGGCGTGCCGCCGCAGGATCTGCGTATCGGCGGCGCCAAGTTCGAAGACCTGCATCGCAGTGGATGGGACCCCAAGGAACGATTGGCCGACCAGGACAAGGACGGCGTGGCCGCCGAGGTCATTTATCCGACGGTCGGCATGTTGATCTGCAACCATCCCGACCTCGACTACAAGAAGGCCTGCTTCGACGCCTACAATCGCTGGCTCCAGAGCTATGTCTCGCATGCCCCCGGGCGCCTGGTTGGGCTCGGCCAGACCTGCATCCGGACCATCGAGGAAGGCATCGAGGACCTCGAGCGCATTAAGGCGATGGGTTTTCGCGGCGTCATGATGCCGGGCAATCCTGGCGAAAAAGACTACGACGATCCGGCCTACGATCCGTTCTGGGAAGCGGCGGTGGCGCTCGATCTGCCGCTCTCCTTCCACATCCTGACGTCGAGCAGCGACACCGGCCTTGCCCGCCCGCGCGGACCGAAGATCAACGGCTTTCTCTCGATCATCCGCGGCTGCCAGGACATCATGGGCATGCTGGTCTATTCCGGCGTATTCGAACGTCATCCCGGCCTGCGCGTGGTGTGTGTCGAGGCCGACGCCGGGTGGGCGCCTCATTTCATGTACCGCATGGACCACGCCTACAAACGGCACCGCTATTGGCTGAAAGGCCAGGAGCTGAAGCGCTTGCCCTCCGAGTATTTCCGCGAGCACATCGCGCTCACGTTCCAGGACGACTGGACGGCCTTCCAGTTCGCCGATCGCCTCGGTCCCCATCAGCTGATGTGGGCCAACGACTTCCCGCACAGCGATTCGACCTGGCCGTGGAGCCAGGATGTGATTGCCCAGCAAACCGGGCATCTCAGCCCGGAGTTGAGGAAACGCATCCTGCGCGACAACGTAGCGGAGCTCTACAAGCTCGATTCCTGATGGGCTCGGCCGGCGCGCTCACCGGCTGCGCGGCAGCGCGATCGAGACGGACAGGCCGCCGCCCGGCCGATTGACGGCGCTGACGCGGCCCCCCAGCGATTCGACGTTGCGGCGGACGATCCACAGGCCAAGCCCGGCATGTGCCGACGGCGCGGACGAGCGTTCCTCGGCGGGGCGCGACGAGAAATAGCGCTCGAACAGATGGGGAATCTTGGCGGGATCGACGCCCGGTCCTTCGTCGTCGACGCGAAGCTCGACGGTATCGTCGACGACCGTCAACGAAACCAGGATCGTCGTGCCGCGCGACGAGAAGCTGATGGCATTCTCGAGCACGTTCTGCAGCACGACCTCGATCATGCCTTCGCCGGCGCGTACGATGGCGCCCTGATCGAGGCGGCGGATCAGCCGGATATCCTTGTCGGCCAGGACCTCGCGCAAGTGCAGCGCGGCGTCGCCGACCAACTGCGCCACGTCGGTCGGCACGCGCGGCGCGTCGATGATGTTGGCGGCATTGAGATCGTACCGTTGGGCAGCAGTGACGAGGTGACCGAGCCGGCCGAGCGCCGAATCGACGATCTCCAAAGCGCGACGGGCCCGCATGTTGTCCGGTGGCACGGCCCGGCGGACCGGCTCGAGCGCCGACCGGATGGTGGCAAGCGGCGTCTTGAAAGAATGGGCCTTGTCCTCGGCCGATTGGCGGATCTGCTGGGAGACGCCCCGCAGGTCGTGCACCAGCTTGTCGAACCCGCGGGCGACGCTGGCGAGCTCCGGCACGACATTGCGCTGCGCGAAGGCGCCATCGCCGATGCGGCCGTCGCCGATCTCCGCCGCGACATCGCGGAACCGGCGAACGCTGAGGCGAATGCTGACGGCAGCCAGCACGGCGACCAGCGCCAGCACCAGATAGATCATGGCCGCCAGCCTGATCTCGCGCGTCTCCCAGTAGGGGCGGCCGATCGAGGTGTTAAGGAACTCCGACGTGGTGTGGGTCGAGGTCAATACCCAGCAGCCGCCGGGGGTCCGAACCGGGACGATCGCGGTCATCAGCTCGACGGCGCCGCTGGCCTGCCGGTAACGGATTTCGTTGGCGGCCTCCCAGGTGCAGGCGTCGGACAGACGTTGCAGGATGCTGCGCTGCGTCAACTCGTCGAGCTCGGCTGCCACCTCGTCGGCCCGGATCCGCGGCGCCGATGCCACGAAGTAGAAACGTCCGGCATGACGCTCCTCGCTCGGCTGGAACATCAGCTTCAGGACCGTGCCGTCGCTGCCGTACTTGGCGAGATCGTCGTTCAGCGCGATCTGGCCATTGCGGTCGGCGGTACGGAGCACGGGCGTCAACGCATCGGCGATCAGCGCGCTACGGTCGCGAATGGCGCGCGTCACGAGATCGCGCATCTGCCGGTCGGCGCTCTCGAACTGGCCGTACAGGACGATCGGCAGCGCGATGAAGATGCCGACCAGCGCCACCAGCTTCAGGGTGAGCGACGCGGCGAGGCCGCGAATGGTCCGCAGCCGGCCGCGACCGGCCGCTCTAGGTTTTGCCCCAGCGGTAGCCGAAGGACTGGTAGTTGTCGATTTCACCGAAGTCGGGATCGATGGCACGGAACTTGTTCCGAATCCGCTTGATGCAGGAACGGACGTTGGTTCGGTAGCCATTTTCACCGCTCCCCGCAATGAAGCCGACATAGTGCATGCTGTCGTAGACCGCCCGGTAGGTCACATAGCTACCGGGGTTCGAGGCCAGAAGATGGACGATCTTGAACTCGGTGAGAGTGAGGCCGACATCGGCGTCGTCCCAGAAGGCGCGACTGACCTTGGGCTTCAGCATCAGCCGGCCGCACTGCAATTCTTCCTCGACGGGTGCGGCATCGGGCGGTTTTTTCGCCGCACCGGCGATCAGCTTCAAGCGATGCGCCAAGATCGGCACGCCGCGGGCCTTGTCGACGAAGTCCAGCGCGCCGCGGTCGAAGGCAAGCTCCTCGTAGTCCGGCTGCGTCCGTCCGGTCAGGAAGACGACCGGCAAGGCGATGCCGCTGCGACGCAGCCGCGGCAGCAGGTCGATGCCCGACACGCTGGGCAGGCTCCAGTCGAGGACGATGATCTCGGGATTGGCGCCGTCGGCGAGCGCGGCCATCAGGCCGGCTCCGTCGGGATAGGCCGCCACGTCGAAGCCATGGTCGGCGAGCTCGCCGCTCACCGCCTCGCGATAGTCGTCGTCGTCTTCGACGAAGGCGACCCGAATGCGCCTTTCGCCGCCGTCGTCAGTTTGCGGTCCGGGCACGGGATTGGAGCTGGGCCAAGCAGGCGAGCTTTCCTTGATCGGTGTTGTCATGGCTCTTCACCTCGTACGCAAGGGTTCCGAACTGCTTCGTTTGGACGTCGGGATAGAGCTGGACGTCCAAAGTGCATTGGCCGTCGCGATAGTGCCATCGCTTGCCGGGCGGCCGATCCTCCTCCGCCGTCGGCGCCCCAAGCAGGGCGCGCAGCTCGGCTTCGCTCTTGCCGGCCAGGCTGACCGGTACGGCAGCGCTTGCCGTATGCCGTGGCAGGCCGTCGAGCTCGGTCGCGGGATCGGCGTCGGTCGGCGTGGCGGCCGGGGTGGC
>Ga0194132_10007916_pt1 | contig 15523 bp, 14 predicted proteins | sample TA2KigOf80mmetaG_FD_148612 | JGI IMG/M metagenome (GOLD analysis project Ga0194132, IMG submission 148612) | Freshwater microbial communities from Lake Tanganyika, Tanzania - TA2015054 Kigoma Offshore 80m | ecosystem: Environmental > Aquatic > Freshwater > Lake | place: Tanzania: Lake...
GCTCCACGCCCTTCATCCCCCGCCCTCTGCGCAAGACGCAAAGGGATACCTGCTGCCGGATTTTTACTCCGGCGCAACCAAACAACCCGGCCGCTTCACTGAGGGATTTTCTCTCCGGCCCTTACACTATCTCGTGCTGATGCCCGTGCCGATCATCTCACGGGTGATCGGCGGCGCCGGCTGCACCTACGCCTATCTCGGCGAACAGCGCACGCTCGGCCGCCATCGTGTGGCGGTCGCGTCGGTCGATGTCTCGGCGGAAATCCTGCACGAGGCCCGGCGGCGCCTGAACGTGCACGAGCCGGTTCTCCACTATCAGCAACACTGGACAGAAGAGGAGGCAGCGTGATGACCAGCGTGACAACCATGGAAATGAAACCGCGCGAAACCGCACTCCAAATCGGCCAGGCGCTCACCTATCTCGTGCGCGAGGCCGAGGCCGCGGGCCTGCCGACCCTGGCAGTCCAAATCGAATCCGCTGAGGCGGCCGCCTACGAAACCGCCCGGCAAGAGGCTTACTTACGCGCCTAGACACGGCCGCACGGCCGATAGCAAGCGAGCAAGCCATGAACCCAGAACTCAGACGCGCAGTCCTGACCCTGATCGACGAGAATCAGGACGTGAAGCGCGCATTCCACAATCTCACGGAGCGCGGCCTGTCCGGCAAGTTTGCCGAGGCCGAAATAGGCCGCGCGCTCTTGCTGTGCCTACTCGAAGCCAATTGGGAAATGCCGAACCGCTTTGCCTCGATTCTGAGCGAGGTGGTCGAGAGCCAGCCGCCGATTTCGCGGCGACCGGCAATTCTGCACGAGGTGAGCGGCCCGGGTGACTGATGGCGGCGGCGCGTTCCTTTTCGATGACGAGAACGCGCCGCAACTTTCCTAGATCGCTTCGGCCCGGTGGCGCTCAACCAGGGCGGCAAGGCTCGGCAATTTCAGATCAGGCCTAACCGGAACCGCCGGCATCCTGGTCGCACCGCCTGTGCCGCCTTTGGCCGCACGGCGATCGACCCAGATCGAACTCAGGCCCAGCTGCTTCGCCGGCACATGATCGTGAAACAGGCTCTGCGCGACGTGCAGCACTTCGCTTTTCACGACATCCATGCCGGAGAGAATATCGAGCGCGCGATGGAAGTGCCCGAGCGCCGGCTTGTATGAGCCGACATCTTCGGCCGTCACGACGGCATCGAAAACCACCCTCAATTGCGCGTTGCTGCCCTGGAACGACGCCCGATCGACATTCGAAATAACGACCAGCTTGTAGTGTCGCTTGAGATAAGCGAGCGCCTCGGCGCTATCGGGGAACGCCGGCCACCGCCCGATCGCCGCGCCGAAGGCCATGGCCTCGGCCTCGCTCGCCGGTGCCCCGAGCGCCTCGCCAATCCGCCTCAGGCTCAGCGCAACCGTGTCACGATAGAGCATGCGGGGCTGCTCGACCTGAACCGCGGACTCAATCTCGCCAAAGAGCGCCAGCAGTGCTTCGTCATTAAGTGCCGCGCCGGTTCTCTTCTGCCACGGCGCGAAGGCCGCCAGGAGGCCGCGCTCCCAATCGATCAGCGTGCCGTAACAATCAAAGGTCAGGGCCTTGAAGGCGGTCAATTTCATGGTCGGACACTCATTCAATCGGCCTGATCGCACGTCTGCCAGCTCACGCTAACCGGACCGCCGACATTGGCAAGAACCGAACCGGGCGCTACAAGCTCTGCGACGTCGCTCTGCCAAAGGACTCCGACCCGTGATCCGCGCGTTCCGCCGCCTGTTGCCGCCATTCACCCTCGTGGTGGTGCTCATCGTCATCTGGTTCACCCAGAAGGAACGGCTGCTCGGCGCCGAGGCGGAGATGGGCATTGGCGCGGTCAAGGCCATCGCCTATGCCATTCAAGTGCTGCTCTGGCTCGCTGGCGCCTGGCTTGCGGCACGCCTGCTCGATCTCGTGCTGTGGGACGTGCTGCTGGTCAAGCGCTTCGGCAATCGCCAGGCGCCGAGCGTGCTGCGCGCCCTTCTCACCGTTCTCCTGTTCGCCGTCGCGATCGGCGCCATCGTTGGCGTGGTGTTCGACAAGTCGCTGACCGGGCTGTGGGCAACTTCGGGCGTCTTCGGCATCGTGCTCGGCTTCGCGCTGCGCGACATCATCGCGGACTTCTTTGCTGGTCTCGCGGTCAATCTCGATCGCTCCTACGAGATCGGCGATTGGGTCGAGGTGCACTATCGGCAATTGCGCGAGCCGATTTACGGCAAGGTGGTCGAGATCAACTGGCGTACGACACGCATTGAGCTCGACACCCGCAATGTCGTCGTTCTGCCCAACAACGCGATGGGCTCAGCGGTCATCATCAACTACTCATCGCCGCCCCATCCGGCGCGGCTCGAGGCGCTGGTGACGCTCGATCTCGCTGTACCAAGCGAGCGCGCGATGCGCGTGCTGAGCGCGGGCGCGACCTCGGCTACAGGCCGCCTCGGGCTGCTCGCCGAGCCGGCGCCGCATGTGATCATCGGGCGTATCACGCCGATCGGCATCGAGTACCTGATCCGCTTCTGGATCAACACCCATCAGATCACGCCGCCCCAGGCGCGCTCGATGATTCTGGTCGGTGTGCTCGACCATCTCGACCGCGCCGGGCTGACGCCTGCAATCCCAAAGCAGGACATGTTCGTGGCGCGCATGCCGACGCGGCAGCTGTCGCATGAAGCGGAGGAAGATCGCGTCGCGTTGCTCGCCAAGGTCGAGCTCTTCGCCCAGGCGCTGACCGGGGAGGAGCGCGCAACACTCGCACGTGACATGCGCCTCGTTCTGCTCAAGCCAGGCGAGGTCGTGATGCGCCAGGACGACGCCGGCCAATCCATGTTCGTGCTGGCCGAGGGGCTGCTCCATGTCGAGGCGCGCGATGCAAGCGGCCGCCAGGCCCGCATCAACCAGATCAGGCCGGGCCAGGTGGTGGGCGAAATGTCGCTGCTTACGGGCGAGCCGCGGAGCGCGACCGTCATCGCCGACACCAGCGCCGCCGCCTTCGAAATCACCAAGGGTGCCCTCGCCCCGATCCTGGGCGGGAGGCCGGAGATCGCCGAGGCGCTGAGCGCCGTCATCGCGGCGCGCCGGCTTGGACTGAGCGAGGCGCTCAGTGTCACCGCGCCCGAGACGATGCGGCAGGAAGCGAGCCACCTATCGCGCAACATTCTTGGCGCGATGCTGCGCTTCTTTGGGATCTGAAACCGCGCCTCAACCGCCCGTCGCCACAACATCAGTGAGCGTCGCTTACATTGCGCACCGGTTTGCCACAGAAATAGCACAGAACTGACGCAGATGACCAGCCGAACTCCTTGAATAGAGGAAGAATGGAGCGGCATTCAGCGTCAGTGAATACATGAGTGCCTGTCACTTCAGCGTCACGTTGTTTGTTCATCACTGCGCGCAATCGGATACCTGCGCTATGATCTCTCCAGAATTCAAAGAAACCTGGGGAGGACAATGATGGCTACGAAGTTCAAGCCCAACCCGACCTTTGTGGCGTTTCCGCCCGCGCGCGTGCCGGCCGATGGCGTGATCGTCGAGTTCCCTGACCACAATCCGCGCGAGGCCGCCAATCTGGCGCGCGATCTGAAGCGCATGATCGACAAGAGCCTGGTCGACGGTGATGGGGCGTCCTCGCGCATCGAGAAGGTCGACCCCAACGCGCAGGATGTCGGCACCGTGCTCGCGATCATTCTGGGCGCCAAGGCGACGGTCGCGCTCGCCGCCGGCATCGCCGCCTGGATGCGGCGCAAGAACCAGGGCCGGCTCCGGGTGGTCAGGCCGGATGGCACGGCGGTCGATGTGACCAACGCCGAGAGCGACGATATGGCGAAGATCGTCCAGGCCGCGCTCGCGCCGAAGCCCTGACCGGGCCTGCGACGCGCCACCAACGAGCCGTGCCATGACCGCGCCGACCGAAACGACCCGGATCATTGCGATCATGCTTGGCGCGAGCGCCTGGCCCAACATGCCGAGCCTCAAGGCGTCGAGCGCGTTCGTACGCTCGGCCGAGCAGATGCGCGACTATCTCAGATCAACGGACTGGCTCGGACTTCCCGAGCATCAGATTCTCGACCTGTTCGACGACACGCGCTCGAACAACGACACGGACATGGAGATTCGCCGCTTCCTTGACGACAAGCTTGGCGACGAGGCATCGCCCATCACCGACGTCATTCTCTACTACACCGGCCATGGCGACTTCACCGCGGGCGAGCAGCAGTTTCAGCTCATGCTGCGCTCGACCCGCGAGGAGCAGAAGGATTTCACCGGCTACCCGATGCGCCAGCTTGCGCAGACCATGAGCACGCTGGCGCGCGACGTGCGCAAATACGTGATCCTCGATTGCTGCTATGCCGCCGCCGCCTTCCAGGACTGGCAGATGCAGAGCAGCAACGCGGTGAACACCGCGATCAAGAAATCGGCCGAGCGGCAATTCGCCAAGCAGAGCGGCACGGCCCTTCTGTGCGCCTGCAATGAGGACCAATGGGCGCTCTACAAGGACGACGACCTCACGATGTTCAGCGGCGCGCTGATGCGCACGCTGAAACGGGGCAGCCCCGAGTTCGACCGGTTCATGACGATCGAGGAGGTGCACGAGCTCGTTGCCAATGACATTCGCGAGCAACACGCGAACGAGAGTGTCGAGCCCGTGCTGCACGTGCCCAAGGGTCGGCGCGAGGCGCTGGCCGAGATAGGGATCTTCCCCAACCCGGCGCAGTGGCTCTGCACGCCGGTCATGGCGGCTGGTGAGCCGACGACGGAATCGGCGCCTGAACCGACGATCTATGGTTTTGCCGCACAGGCCGACGCAGAATCGTCAACGCCCTCACGCTTCATGGGCGACTTCGCATTAAAGAGAACCGACGCAAAGCCCGCGAGGACACCAAAGCCAGAGGATGTGGCTCAGGCTCCTCTGGCGATCGAGCGCGTGCTCCGTCTGCGCGATCAGGATCGCGGCCGCGCGGTCATCACGGCGATCATCGCCGCCGTCTTCACGGTGACCATGATCCTGATCTCGGCGTTCGTGTCGATGGAGCCGTTTGGCGGCGTCTGGATCATCTTTGTGGTGATTCTGGCGACGCCCTTTGCGCTTCATGTGCGAGGCTGGCGTCGCGCGGGCCGCTATGAGGCGAATCTCGCGCAGGGAGAAGCGGCGAGCGCCTATCTCGCGCTCCATCGCGACGTGCAGGAGCTGATGCTGAGAAAACGCGTCCGCCTGTTCGGGCGCTACTTCATCTCGGGCGGCGGGTTCTGGACCTCGATGGTCTTTACCGGGATCACGGCCATCGAGGCGCTGCTCACCGTGATCGAAGGGCTAACCTGAGCTCAGACGCCAGCCAGCGTCCTGATCGCCTCGAGGCCGACCGGCTTGCCGCCGAATTCCTGCATCGCATCCAGGAACGCACCCCAGAGATAGACCGACGACGCTAGGTCGAATACGACATCGAAGGCGAGCGTACCGCCGATATCGCTGCGGCAGATGATCGCGTTCATGCGCGCGAGCGAGGTTTGTGCGATGGAATGATTGACGAACGTGTGCGGACGCAGGTCGACGCCGCACACCTTGGCGAACATCGAGGCCGCGTGCTCGCCAGTGATAACGACCCAGGCGCTCGAATCGGTGCGCGGCACGCGGAAGCAGCCATTGGCGCTCGCGATCGACCAGGCACCGTCGAGCCTGTCCGGCAAGGTCGTGCTCTGGGCGAGATCGCTCAACACCACGAACTCACCGCGCGAAAGCCGCGCGATGCGTGCTCCATCGTCCTGCCCATAGACGCGGTTCGGCGCGTCTTCGATGCGGCAGCCTTGCGCCGCCAGCCACTCAGCGGTCGCCCAACCCTTGTAACCGGTGCGCCGCAAAGGCGAGAGATCGCAGATCGCCATGGCGCGCGCGCGCGCCAGCTCGGCCAAGGAATCCGAGCCAAAGCGCATAGCGCAGGCCTGGCCGTTGATTTCGGCGAACGAGGCGCCGGCGGCCATCAGCTCGCGATAGAGGAAGCTCCGCGCGCGGCGGTCAATCGGGTTCAGCGACATGATCAAAGCTCCTGCCGCTTCGAATCGGGGTCATAGAAGGGCAGCTTCACGACTACCGCGCTCACCAACTTGCCGCCATCAACCTTGATCTCGAAGGTCTTGCCGGGCTCCGACTGATCGAGCGCGACATAGGCGAGGCCGATGATCTTGCCGACCGCAGGTGAATCCGTGATCGAGGTTACGCGTCCGGTGATCTCCCGGCCACGCACCACGAGGTGGCACTCCTTCGGCATTGGCTGGGTGCGATCGGTGATCTCGAAGCCGACGAGCTTTCGCGTCAGGGGCTGCTTGCTCTGGATCTCAATCGAGCGCATGCCGACGAAGAACGGCTTGGTCTTGGCGATCGCCCAAGCCATGTCGGCCTCAAGCGGGTTGGTCAGGCCGTCGGTATCCTGGCTCACGATGATGTGGCCCTTCTCGAGCCGCAGCACGCGCTGGGCTTCCACACCGAACGGGCGGATGCCGGACTCCTTGCCCGCCTCCATCAGCGCGTCCCACAGCGCCTCGCCCTCACTCGCCGGCACGTGCACCTCATAGCCGAGCTCGCCGACGAAGCCGACGCGCAGCAGCAGCGACCTGATACCCGCAACCGTCGCCTCGCGAACCCCCATGTACGGGAATGCTTCTTTCGAGAGGTCGGCGTCAGTACAAATTTTCTGGAGCACCGCGCGTGCGTTCGGGCCTGCGACGTTGACACCGGCATAAGCGGCGGTGACGTTGGTGATGTCGACCTTGAGCCGCCACTGCGCGTTGTACCAGAGCATCTGGCGATAGACCGCGTCGACACCCGAGGTTGTTGCCGTCACATAGAACCAGTCGTCGTGGAAACGGCAGGCAACGCCATCATCGGTAATGACACCAGCCTGATCCGTCATCAGCACATAGCGCGAGCGGCCGACCGGCTGCTTGGTGTAGGCGAAGGTATACATGCGGTTCAGGAACTCGGCCGCGTCCGGCCCGCGCACATCGAGCCCGCCCAGTGTCGAGACATCGATCATACCGACGTTTTCGCGCACGTTCTTGGCCTCGGCGCGGATCAGCTCCGCACGGCGCGCGTGATCGCCATAGAACTCTGGCCGCATCCACAGCCCCGCCGACATCATCTTCGCGCCCGCCTCGAGATGGCGGAAATGCATCGCGGTGTAACGCACCGGCTCGAAGCTGCGCCCGGCGAGATGGCCCATCTTCACCTGCATCACGGGCGGGCGCGAGGTGGTGGTGCCGGTCGCATCGATGCTCTGCTTCAAGGTGCGTGCGGCCAGCCTGACCGCCGGCATGGACGAGTTGCGGCCCTGCGAGGGGCCCATGCCGTTGGTCGTGAAGCGCTTGAGCAACTCGATGTGCTCATAGCCCTCGAGCATTGCGTGCTCGAGGTCCTTCACCTGCACGTCTTCGTCGAGATCGACGAAGTCCTTGCCCCTTGGATGCGAGAAGATCGGGAACGGATAGGTGATGCCGGCAGCGCCCTTGTCCGCCCTGACGGTCGGCACGGCCGCGCTGGCGGGTTGGCTGTTCCGCGTTGCCTCGAACCCGGCGCGCCGCCCGTCTTCCAGCGTGGCATCGAGCGCATAGGCACCATTTAATGAACCGGCCGCGATCACATGATCGGGCAGGCTGCAAATCGCGAGCATACTGGAGGCCGCGTCATAGGCAAACGTGCCGCCCGACTGCGAGATCAGCGGCGCCATCGGCGCATAGCCGGTCGAGACCGCGACCAGATCGCAGGCGAAGCTGTCGCCCTTGGCCGCGGCCTGGCCTTCACTTGTGACCTTGGCGAGCCTGACCGCACGCACGCCTCGACCCTCGGACCCTGATTCCACCTCGTAGATCGTCGAGCCCGCTACCACCGGTACGCGCTTCTTCAGCACCGCATCGGCCAGCGGCGCAGAGGGCGGATCACTGCGGAGGTCCGTCACACATGCGACCTCGATACCGGCGTCCAACAGATCGAGCGCCACACCGTAGGCGTCATCATTGGCGGCGGCGACCACCGCGCGCGAGCCCGGCTTCACGCCATAGAGGCGAATCAGGCGCTGCACCGCCGAGCCCAGCATCACGCCCGGCACGTCGTTGTTGCGGAAGATAAGCGGCTGCTCATAGGAGCCGACCGCGATCACGGTCTCGCCCGCGCGCAGCTTGTAGAGCCGATTGCCGCGCACCAGCGGATACCAATTGTCGGAATAGGCGCCGTTGCAGATCGTCTCCGTCATGACTCGGATATTGCTCCGCGCCTCGACCGCCGCAACCAGCCGCGCGCGCTCAATCTTCGCGCGCTCACCCGCCGCATCGAAGCGCGCATAATTGAGCGAGCCGCCGAGCATGCGGTTCTCGTCGACGAGGATCACCTCGCCGCCGGCATCGGAGGCGGCGAGCGCCGACTCGAGCCCGGCCGGGCCGCCGCCCACCACCATCACGTCGCAGAACAGGTATTCCTTATCGAAATAGCCGTGATGGCTGTGCAGGTCGACGACCCCGAGGCCGGCGACGCGGCGAATCAGCTTCTCCCAATAGGGCCACATCCAGCGCGGCTTGTAGAACGCCTTGTAGTAGAAGCCGACCGGCAGGAAGCGATCAACCTTGCCTAACAGGGCGAAGCGGTCGTGCTCGAGTGAGCCCCAATAGTTGATCCCCGTCACCTTGAGGCCTGATGTGATCGGCACGCGATCGGCCTGGCGATTGGGCTCAGACCCGATCTGCACCAGCGTGTTGCCGTCGTGGCCCGCCATGGTGAGCGGCCCGCGCGGCCGATGGTATTTGAAAGAGCGCGACAGCATGGTGACGCCGTTCGCCAAGAGTGCGCTCGCGATCGTGTCGCCCTTGAAGCCCTGGACGTTGCGCCCCTCGAAGCTGAAGGAGACCGGCTTCGAGCGATCGATCAACGCGCCGAACGGCTCAGGCAGACGGCTCGTCATGCGCCCTGCCCATTCGGTGCGTCGCCCTTGGGTGCGGCTGGGCGCGTGAACTCGACGCGCTCGCGGAACAGCTCGCTCGCATCATAGGTGCGGATGAACTCGTCCCTCACCGTGTCACGCTCGGCGATGAACCAATAGGCGGTTGGCACGTGGCACCACCACTCACGCACGACGCCGGCGACGTTGTTCTCGAGGAACACGAAAGAGGCCCACTCGGCATCGCTCGAGCGGTGTGGATCAGGCATGGCCACGACCTCGCCGCCATGCACAAACTCCTGCGCATTGCGCGGGCCGTTCAACGGGCAATGGATGATCTTCATGGCTCGTCTCAGTGGCCGACCGAGGCCGCGCCCTTCTCGCCCACGAGGTGGTATTCCTCGAAGCGCGAGAGGCGGAAGGGTTGGAGAAGCTCGGGCACACGCGCGGTGGCGATTGTCTCGGCCATGCGCTTGCCGCACACCGGCGTCGCCTTGAAGCCCCAGGTGCCCCAGCCGGAATCGATGTAGTAGTTCTTCACCGGCGTCTCGCCCATCACCGGCGAGAAATCCGGCGTCATATCGGTCATGCCGGCCCATTGGCGCAAGACCGGCACATCGGCCAGGAACGGGAACAGCTCGAGGATGTGCGCCATCAGCCCTTCCATGAAGTCGAGGGTCGAGCGTGTCTGATAGCGTGGGTAAGGATCGGTCGAGCCGCCCATCACGAGCTCGCCGCGCGAGCCCTGAGAAATGTATATGTGTAGCGAGCCCGAGACGATGATCGGGTCAAGGAAGGGCTTCAGCGGCATCGAGACGCAGGCCTGCAGAGGTACTGTCCTGATCGGCAGCTTGAATCCAGCCTTCGCCGCCATCACGCCCGAGAGGCCGGCGACTGCCTGCATTGCCTTGCCGCAGCCGACGTGGCCCCTGTTCGTGACAACGCCAGTGATGCGCCCGCCCTCGATCTCGAGCCCGGTCACTTCGGTTCCCTGGTGAATTTCTACGCCCAGCTCGGCGGCGCGGCCGGCATAGCCCCACGCGACCGCGTCATGTCGCGCGATCGAGCCCGGCGGATGATAAAGCGCGCCAAGTACGGGGTGGCGCACGTCCTCCGAGAGGTTCATGCACGGCACGAGCTTTCTGAGGTCCTCGCGATCGACCACCTCGGAGTTGACACCGAGATGCTTGTTGACCTCGGCGCGCCAGCGGGACGTGCGCATCGCGGCGTCAGTGTGCGCGAGCGTGAAGTGGCCGCGCTCAGTATAGAGGATGTTGAAATCAAGGTCTTCCGAAAGGCCCTGAAACAGCCGGACCGATTCGTCGTAGAACGCGACCCCCTCGGGCGTCAGATAGTTCGAGCGGATGATTGCGGTGTTGCGTCCCGTATTGCCACCGCCGATATACCCCTTCTCGAGCACGGCTACGTTTTTGACGCCGTGGTTTTTCGCCAGATAATAGGCGCAGGCAAGGCCGTGGCCTCCGCCGCCGATGATGACGACGTCATAGGACGATTTCAACTCTGGCTGGCGACTAAGGAATCGCTTGCCCGGATAGCTCGGCGACAGGCCGTATTTAATCAGTCCGAAAGCCATGGTCTATTTGCGCCCTTTTCCCACCCCTGCCTTATCCCCCCACCCCCTCACCGCGGTCGGAAAAACTGGGGAGAGCGCCGCTAATCCCACCCCGACACCCCCGACGACAGGAGTGGGCCTAGTTAAGACATCGTAAGATAAAATCATCACGTCGCGCTTCAGCAATCGAGCGTGCGGTCGCGCTCCCACTGCGTCATATGCGCGCAGTATTCGTTCCATTCGCGCATTTTGAGCTTTACATAGGAGTCGATGGTCGCATCGCCAAAGGCCTCGCGCAGCGCCTCGCTCTTGTCGGTCAGGCGAATCGCATCCAGCAGGTTGAGCGGCAGCTTGCGCGCTTTCTTGACCTTGTGGCCGTCCTGATACATGTCGATGTCGAGTCGTTCGCCGGGATCACGCTTGCTTTTCAGTCCATCGAGGCCGGCCGCGATGATGCCTGCCTGGATCAAATAGGGGTTGGCAGCGCCATCCATCAAGCGCAGCTCGAACCGCCCCGGATCCGGAATGCGGATCATATGGGTGCGGTTGTTGCCACCATAGGTGATCGTATTGGGCGACCAGGTCGCGCCCGAGATCGTACGCGGCGCGTTGATACGCTTGTAGCTGTTGATGGTTGGGTTCCACATCGAGCAGAGTGACGCGGCGCTGTGCAGGATGCCGCCGAGGAAGTGATAGGCAAGACCCGACAATCCCAATTCACCCTTCGGATCGTGAAACAGATTCTTCGAGCCGTCCTTGTTCCAGACCGAGACGTGGGCGTGGCAGCCGCTGCCGGTGAGGTTCATAAATGGCTTTGGCATGAAGGTGGCGCGCAGGCCGTGCTTCTCGGCGACCGCCTTCGTCATGTATTTGAAGAAGACGTGCCGGTCGGCCGTGAGCATGGACTCAGCATACTTCCAGTTCATCTCGAACTGGCCATTCGCGTCCTCATGGTCGTTCTGATAGGGCTCCCAGCCGAAGGAGAGCATGGCGTCGCAGATCTCGGCGACCACGTCATAGCGGCGCATTAGCGCGCCCTGGTCGTAGCAGGGCTTGGACGCGGTATCGAGCGAATCCGCAATGCCCGTGCCGTCCGGATTGATCAGGAAGTATTCGGCCTCGACGCCGGTCTTTACCTGATAGCCGAGCTTGGCGGCTTTCTCGATCTGGCGCTTCAGCATCCAACGCGGCGCCTGCTCGAGCGGCCGCCCGCCCATATACGGGTCGCCGGCGAGCCAGGCGACATCGGGCTGCCAAGGCAGGATCGTCAAGGTATCGGCATCGGGGATCACCAGCATGTCGGGATCGGCCGGGGTTGAATCGAAATAGGCCGCAAAGGCGGCAAAGCCCGCACCATCCTTCTGCATGCCGCCGATCGCGGCGGCCGGCGCAATCTTCGCGCGCAAGACCCCGAACAGGTCGACGAAGCTGACCAGGAAATATTTGATCTTTTTGTCGCGCGCGACTTTCGCGAGATCCGTCGTCATGAAGCCGTCTCCCCGGGGAGGTCCTGTGGCAGGTTCGAATGTGGATGATGAGGTCTTGGGCGGCGCCGTTGGTTGATCAGACTGCCTCTACGGCGCGCCCGCCGCCTCGCCGCGCGCGCTTCTGCCGCACGCCACAAGACTCCGCGCCAGCACCGTGAGCCGCTGACGGACGCAATTTAGGCCAGCGTCCGGCGACTTTCAACGGGGGCGAAAATTTTTCCTTTGGGGAAATACAACAGAATGGTTCAATTGCGGCGCGGGGTGGTTTCCTTTCGGTGACAGCGCCCCAATTTACCTGTCCTGAGTGCTGGCATTGGGGGGACCATGGCCAAGAGCGCCCTTGTGCGCGAACTCGAGCGGCGCATGCAAGCGGCCGGATTGAACCAGAAGTCGCTTGCGCTCAAGGCCGGGCTGAACGAGACGGCGGTGCGCGACATTCGCATCGGCCGATCCAGGAATCCGCGGACCGACACGTTGAAGCGCCTGGCCACGGCGCTCGGCGTTTCGGTCGGCGTGCTATCCGGACACACGCCCGTTGCCGCCGCGCGGGCTCGACCGCCGGTGCGCGGCAAATCGCCGCGTACCCTGGCGCCCGCTTTGAAGCTCAGACCCGAAAGGTCGAGCGAGTTCGTCTATGTGCCGGTCTATGGAGTCTCGGCAGGCGCGGGCCACGGCATGGACTTCGAACCGGCAGGTGAAACCAGCCGACTCCCCTTCCGCCGCGAATGGCTGCGTCAGGTCACCACCGCGCCGGTCGACCAGCTTGCGCTCATCACGGTGCACGGTGACAGCATGGCGCCGACCTTGATCGACGGCGACACGGTGCTGGTCGACCGCAGCCAGCGCGCGGTGCGCCGTGACGGCATATTCGTGATCCGCCACGATGGGCTGCTGTTGGTCAAGCGGCTGCAGATCGATCCCGGCCGCGGCAAGGTGATCGTCTCGTGCGACAACCGGGACTACCCGCCGCTGGCGCCGGTCGATTCGAAGCACATCGACGTCGCTGGCCGGGTGATCTGGGTCGGCCGGAGACTCTGAGTGCCACGTCACCACGAGAACTTGCTGCCGTCGTAATTGTAGAACTGGCCGGTCTCGTTCTTGCCGTAGAGCTCGATCACCTGGCGGATGCCGCGAATACTCTCCGGCGCCTTCACCGGCGCGCTGGAGCCGCCCATGTCGGTCGCGACCCAGCCGGGGTGCAGCGCGAGCGTGCGCACGCCGCGCGCCTTGAGGTCGATCGAGAGCGCCTTGACCACGAGATTGAGCGCCGCCTTGCTCGAGCGATATTGGTAGTAGCCGCCATCGTTCAGGCTCGTGATGCTCGCCATGTAAGTGGACATGAAGGCCATGAGCTTGCGCTCGCTGGCCGCGACATGATCGACGAAGGCCTCGGCTACCCGAACCGGCGCCAGGGTGTTGACCCTGAGCACCTCCTCCCAGGCGGCATAGTCGATCGAGCCGAAGGACAGGGGTGCCGGCTTGTCGATGGCGCCGCCCAGCACGCCCGCATTGTTGAACAGGACGTCGATTGCCTGACCCTTGAGCTCGGCCGCAACCGCCTTGACCTGGCCGGCATCCGTCACCTCCATGCGGTGCAGGCTGGTCCGCCCACCCGAGGCCGCCCCGAGTCGCGCGAGCTCGGGGGCCGATTTGGGGTCGCGGCAGCACGCCATGATGCGCCAGCCGGCTTCGCCATATTGTCTGGCCATTTCGAGTCCGAGGCCCCGGTTCGCGCCGGTGATGAGAATGCTGGGCATAAGCGTGTCGCTCCGTGGCTGTGCCGTTCAAAGGGTCGCGGGGCCGCGAGAATAGCGGCCGTGCGGCGGCTCGGATAGGGCAACGGATTTTTCGCTGGTTTGACGCAGATCAGGGGTCGATCCCTTATGATCGCGTAAATTTCACAATGTTTTGCGGGAATCGGCGCATGCTGCTTGGGACTGCGGCGATTTCCGCGTTGAGGGGGCGGACGGTTGCTGATTTAATCAATTCGTTAGCATCGAGCCGCTATCACAGGCAGTTGCCGCTTGGTGCGGGCATCGGGACGGAGCGCGGCGCGGATGACCACACGTCCGATCAATCACGACTTTCTGGATTATGACGCCTTCTTTGCCCGCAAGATCCAGGATCTGCGCGACGAGGGGCGCTATCGCGTGTTCGCCGACCTGGCAAGGCGTGCCGGCGAGTACCCGAAGGCGCGCCGGTTCGACCCCAATGGCGAGCCGCTGCCCGACGTCACGGTCTGGTGCTCCAACGACTATCTCGGCATGGGCCAGCACCCGACGGTGCTGAGCGCGATGACCAGGGCGGTGCAGGAGTTCGGCGCCGGCGCCGGCGGCACCCGCAACATCTCGGGCACCTCGCACCCGCTCGTCCTGCTCGAGAACGAGTTGGCCGACCTTCATGGCAAGGAGGCTGCGCTCGTCTTCACCTCGGGTTACATCTCGAACGAGGCGACGCTCTCGACGCTCGCGATGGTGCTGCCCAACTGCCACGTCTTTTCGGATGCCTACAACCACGCCTCGATGATCCAGGGCATCCGACACAGCAACGCCAGGAAATCGATCTTCAAGCACAACGACCCGAGCGACCTCGAGCGGCTCTTGCGCGAGGCCGACCCGGCGGTGCCGAAGCTCGTCGCCTTCGAATCGGTCTATTCGATGGATGGCGACATCGCGCCGATCGCCGAGCTTTGCGATGTGGCCGACCTCTACGGCGCCATGACCTATCTCGACGAAGTTCACGCGGTCGGGCTTTACGGCCCGCGCGGCGGCGGCGTCGCCGAGCGCGAAGGACTGATGCACCGGCTCACCGTGATCGAAGGCACGCTCGCCAAGGCGTTCGGCGTGATGGGCGGCTATATCACCGGCTCGAAGGCGCTCGTGGACGTAATCCGCTCCTACGCGCCGGGTTTCATCTTCACCACCGCGCTGCCGCCCGCAATCGCGGCCGGCGCGCTCGCCAGCGTCAAGCACCTGAAGGACAGCGAGGCCGAGCGCGCGCGCATGCACGACCGTGTCACGCGCACCAAGGCGCTGCTCGCCAAGGCCGGCATCCCTGTCATGCCGAGCGTGAGCCACATCGTGCCGGTTCTCGTCGGCGATGCGGTGTTGTGCAAGCAGGCGAGCGACCTGCTGCTCGACGCGTTCGGCATCTACATCCAGCCGATCAATTACCCGACCGTGCCGCGCGGCACAGAGCGACTGCGCGTGACACCCTCACCGCTCCACGACGACGCCATGATCGAACAGCTGGTCGGCGCGTTGGTCGAGGTCTGGCACCGGCTCGAGCTCAAGTTCGTCGACGCCTAGGGCCCTCGGCGCTTTACCCCAAGTTTCTGCGCAACAACCGGGTTGCCCCGCAGCCCCCGGTCGGCATTCTTATCTGGGATCGAATGCAGGCGCGTGGGGCATGCCATGACCAACCGCGAGAACGAGATTGCCGCGTTGTTCCATCGCGCGGCCGAGGCGGCAGCCCGGTTCCGCGCCGACATCGGCACGCGCGCACAACGGCCCGAGATCGACTACGCCGAA
>Ga0194132_10007917_pt1 | contig 15522 bp, 15 predicted proteins | sample TA2KigOf80mmetaG_FD_148612 | JGI IMG/M metagenome (GOLD analysis project Ga0194132, IMG submission 148612) | Freshwater microbial communities from Lake Tanganyika, Tanzania - TA2015054 Kigoma Offshore 80m | ecosystem: Environmental > Aquatic > Freshwater > Lake | place: Tanzania: Lake...
TCACTACACTTCGCATCGGCGTGCCTTCCTCGCTGGCGCGGCAACGCCCGCGGCTTCTTGTCGTCAAGAAGGACAGTGCGCCGCGCTCTCTTGCCGGCGACCGATCCACAACTTCCGGTCATACCTCCCGCGCGAGGGAAAGCCGGAACTGCTTGCGGAGGCTGGGACGACGACTGCGCGCGCTGGAGGCGCTGGGCCTGAGCGTGGCCGCGCTGGCGCTGGTGCTGGCCGTGACCGGCGCGGTCAACGCGTGGGGCGCGCTGGCGCGCGGGTCGCTGCACGAGCAGCACTCGCCAGCGGCGGCCGAGGCGACGAGGCTGATGCTGCTGAGCGAGCGCCTAGTGGCCACTGCCGGGGCGGCGGCGCTGGTGCCGATCGTCGGTGAGTGGCAGCAGGGCGTGTTGACGCAGGCCGACGACGCGTTCGTGCACCTGCACACGGACGCGGAGCTAGACGCAGGCACGCTGCGCCGGCTGGAAACGGCGTAGGCGGCGGCGCGCACGCCGGCAGACGTGCTGCGGCACACGGACCCGCGCTCCGCGGTGTTCGCGACGGAGGGAGCGCACCTGCGGCTCGCCGCCGCGGAGGTCGTCGGCGCGGCGCAGGCGGTCGGCGACGACGCGCAGGCCCGGCTCGCGGCAGACCTGCGGGCGCGGGAGCGCGCGCTGCTGATGTGAAACGTGGCGGCGTCATGTTCGGGTTCGCGCTCGCGGGAGCGCTGCTGCGCGGCGCGGTGAGCCCGCTGCACCGCCTTGCGCGCCTGGCGCGGGCCGCGATGACGGACGGCAGCCGCAGCGGCGTGTCCTTCGGGGCGCCGTATCCGGCGGGCGTGGCATGGGAGCTGACGCGCGAGTTCGACGAGTTCTTCCGCCAGGCGGCACGGCGCCGGGAGCTCGAGCGCGAGGCGGCGACGGACCCACTGACGGAACTGGCGAACCGACGAGCGTTCTTCGTAGCGCTGGAGCTGGCGATCGAGCGCGCAGGCGTGAGCGACGAAGACTTCCTGCTGTGCTACCTGGATGTGAACGGGTTCAAGGGCATCAACGACAGCCTGGGCCACATGACGGGCGACCAGGCGCTGATGGACATCGCGCACATCCTGCGCACCAGCTTCCGCACCACCGACGTGATCGCCCGGCTCGGCGGCGACGAGTTCGCCGCGATCGCGTTCGGCGTGTCGCAGGAAGGCGCGAGCGAACTGCGCGACCGGCTGGAAGGCACGCTCGAGCAGTTCAACGCGTTCGCCAACGGGCCGTACACGCTCTCGCTGAGCATCGGCATCATGGGCTATGCGCCGATGCTCACGGCGGACGCGCTGCTGCAGCTGGCCGACGAGGCGATGTACCGCGAGAAGCACGGCACGCCACCGACCGAAGAAGCGGCGTAGCGCGGCCGGGGCGTTGTTTTCAGCCTGATCGAAGCCGCGCTCGCTGGATCGCGGCGCCCGAGCGCCGCTACACCTCGCGAAACTCGCCTTCGACGGTGCCGGCGCCCTCCGGCTCCTCACGCGACGCGCTGCCGTCGTCGGCGCCGTCGGTACTGCTGCCGGCGCCGGCCGAGTAGACGGCCTGGCCGATCTCCTGCATGCGCTGCGACAGCGTGTCGATGGCGCCCTGCAGGCGCACGGCGTCGCCGTTGTCGAGCACGGCACGCAGGTCGCGGATCGCCTCCTCGACGCGCACCTTCAGTTCGTCGTCGATCTTATCGGCGTGCTCACGCAGCGTGCGCTCGGCGCTGTACGCGAGGGTATCCGCCTGGTTGCGCAGCTCCACGGACTCGCGGCGTGTGCGGTCCTCGGCGGCGTGCGACTCGGCCTCGCGACGCAGCTTCTCCACCTCGTCCTTGGAGAGGCCGGAGGCGGGCTGGATGGTGATGTGCTGTTCTTTGCTCGTCGCCTTGTCACGCGCGGACACGGTGACGAGGCCGTTGGCGTCAATGTTGAACTCGACCTCGATCTGCGGCACGCCGCGCGGCGCTGGCAGCAGGCCATCGAGGATGAAGCGCGCGAGCGACTTGTTGTCGGCGGCCATCGAGCGCTCGCCCTGCAGCACGTGGATCTCGACGGACGGCTGGTTGTCGGAGGCGGTGGAGAAGGTCTGGCGCGCGCTCGTGGGGATCGTCGTGTTGCGCTCGATGAGCACCGTCATTACGCCGCCGAGCGTTTCGATGCCGAGCGTGAGCGGCGTGACGTCGAGCAGCAACACGTCCTTAACCTCGCCGCGCAGCACGCCGGCCTGAATCGCGGCGCCGATGGCGACGACCTCGTCCGGGTTGACGCCCTTGTGCGGCTCCTTGCCGAAAAACTCCTGCACGCGGCGCTGCACAAGCGGCATGCGCGTCATGCCGCCGACGAGCACAACCTCGTCAATCTGCGACGTGGACAGCCCCGCGTCGGCGAGGGCGCGGCGACACGGCTCGAGCGAGCGCTCGACGAGATCGCCAACGAGCTGCTCGAGGCGCGCGCGCGTGAGCGTGATCGCCATGTGCTTCGGCCCGGACGCATCCGCGGTGATGAAGGGGAGATTGATCTCGGACTGCTGCGTCGTGGACAGCTCGATCTTTGCGCGTTCAGCGGCTTCCTTGAGGCGCTGCAGCGCCATGCGGTCCTGGCCGAGGTCGATGCCCTGCTCGCGGCGGAACTCCGCGATCAGGTCGTTAATGATGGTCGTGTCGAAGTCGTCGCCGCCGAGGAACGTGTCGCCGTTGGTGGCCTTGACCTGGAAGGTGCCTTCGCCGAGCTCGAGGATCGAGATGTCGAAGGTGCCGCCGCCGAGGTCGTACACGGCGATCGTCTCGTCGTGCTGCTTGTCGAGGCCGTACGCGAGCGACGCCGCGGTCGGCTCATTGATGATGCGCAGCACCTCGAGGCCGGCGATGCGGCCGGCGTCGCGGGTGGCCTGGCGCTGCGCGTCGTTGAAGTAGGCGGGCACGGTGATCACGGCCTCGGTGACGGTCTCCCCGAGATACGCTTCCGCATCGGCCTTGAGCTTCTGCAGCACCATCGCGCTGATCTCGGGGGGCGAGTAGGAGCGGCCGCCCATGCTGACGGCGGCGTCGCCGTTGGGCGCGCGCTCGATGGGGAACGGCGCGACGCTCTTCGCGTGCGCGACCTCCGGGTCGTCGAACTTGCGACCCATGAGGCGCTTCACCGAGTAGACGGTATTGTCGGCGTTGGTCACGGCCTGGCGCTTGGCGACGGTGCCGACGAGCCGCTCGCCGCTCTTGCTCACGGCGACGATGGAGGGCGTGGTACGCGCGCCCTCGGCGTTGGGGATGACCTGCGGCTCGCCGCCCTCCATGACGGCGACGCAGGAGTTGGTAGTACCGAGGTCGATGCCGATCACCCTGCTCATTGCGGTTGTGCCTCTCTGCCCTAGTTCAGGCGCCGCGTGCGCGCGGGCTGCAACGCGTGCGCGTGGCGGCGGTACTCATGCGTGCTGTCCCTGCACGGCGGGCTCGCCCTGGCCGACGACGACGCGCGCGGGGCGCAGCACGCGCCCGTCGATCGCGTAGCCGGGCTGCAACACCGCGACGACGTGCCCCTCCGGGCCGGGTGCGAAGGTGACGGCCTCGTGCACGCTGGGGTCGAAGGGCTGGCCCTCGGCGGGCAGGGGGCGCACACCGGATGCTTCCAGCGTAGCGCGGAACTTGCGCTCCACCATGCGCACGCCCTCGACCCAGCGGTGGCCGGCGATCTCCGCGTCGACCGAGGCGAGCGCGCGCTCCAGGTCGTCGAGCACGGGGAGGTAGTTGACCACGAGCGCGGCGAACGAGTAGCGCGTCCATTCCTGACGCTCTTCCTCGGAGCGGCGGCGCAGGTTCTGGTAGTCGGCGGCGGCGCGCAGGTACTGCGCGCGCAGCTGCTCGAGCTCCGCCTCCAACGCGGCGGCGTCGCGCTCGGGCGCTGGTCCGGCGGCCGGATCAGTGGCATGCGACTCGGGTGACAGGTCGGCGTTCACTGTCGGTGCTCCCATGTGTCCGCTCGGCTCGCGACCGAGCGCGGCGAAGGGCCGACTGCTCGGGCCGCAGTCCCACGGTGCGTGCGACTAGCGGTGCATGCGCTCGAGTAACGAGCTGATGAGCGCGGCGACGTAGCGCACGCGCGGGATGGTGTAACCGTAGCGCATGCGCGTAGGTCCGAGCACGGCGATGGTGCCGACAGCACCGTCGCGATCGCCGAACGCGGACACGACCATGCTCCAATCCTGCAGCCACGGGCTACCGTTCTCGTGCCCGATCACCACGCGCGTAGCGCCGCGGCCGATCTGCTGCGGGTCCGGCAGCGTGTGCAGCAGCTCGTAGGCCTGCAGATGGCGCACCGCTTCGAGCATACGCTGCACGGACGAGAACTCCGGCTGCTCTAACGCAGCGCGCAGACCCTCGACGTAGGTCTCGCCGGCCTGGTGCGACTCATCGAGGAGCTCGGCGGTGGCGAGGGCGATGCGCTGCTCGTCGCCGGCGAGCTCCTCGGCGAGCACGCGACCGGCGGCGGCGTCGCTGCCGACGAGGCGCGCGCTCAGGCGGCGCGCCAGCACGGCCAGCGCGTCCTGGTCGACGGGCTGACCGAGCGAGGCGATGCGCTGCAGCACGCGACCGTCTTCCAGCACGGCGACAACGAGCACGGAATCGGCGGTGAGCTCGACGAGCTGCACGTGGCGCAGGCGGACGTCCTGGCCCTGCGGCCGGGCGATCACTGCGATGTTCGTGACGGAGCCCGCGAGCAGGGTGGCGGCGAGGCCAAGCCAGTCGTCCAGGCGCGGCTCGGCTTGGTGGAACTGATGGGCGATCGTGCGCTGCTCGTTCAGCCCGACCGGCTCCTCGGCCATGATCTCTTCGACGTAGAGGCGGTAGCCGCGGTCGAGCGGGACGCGTCCCGCTGAGGTATGCGGCTGCGCGATATAGCCCTCGTCCTCGAGGCGGGCGAGCTCGCTGCGGATCGTGGCGGTCGAGACGCCGAGGCCGTGGCGGGCGGCGAGCGCGCGCGAGCTGACGGGCGTGGCCGTGTCGATGTATTCGTCGACGACCAGCCCCAGGAGCGCGGCGCGGCGCTTGGTGAGCACGTGACGGCCCTTCTAGCACTCTCGGGTGGCGAGTGCTAACCGGAGAAAATTGTAGCCACCGCCCGCGCCGCCGGTCAACGCGGTCACTCGCCGTGACAGGCCCGGGCGAGCACGGGCGGGGGAGCTCCGTCGACGACGAATCGCGTCCATGAGGCGGGCTCGGGCAAGCCGCAAGGCGAGTCCGAGCACGGTCGCCTATACTGCTCGCGCGCGTGAGCCCATGTCCCACTACCCATGGCAGCCCTGCGCCAGCCTCAACGCCTGCGGCGGGGCCAGCGGAGGACGCGTTCTCGGACTTGTACCGCGAGCACGCCGGGCGGGTGTACGGCTACTTACTGGTGCGGACAGGGCGCGCGGCGGACGCCGAAGAGCTGACTTCGCGCGCGTTCCTGAACGCCTTCGCGCAGCTGGCCGGCTTCCGCGGCGGGCCGGGTGGCTTCGGCCCGTGGCTGATGACGATCGCCCACCACCTGCTGGTGAACTGGTACCGCGACCGCGGGCGGCGCCCGCCGGAGGCGCCGCTGGACGCGGCGCTCGCGGTGCCAGCGCACACGCCGGGCCCGGAATCGAGCCTCGAGCGCAGCGAGCGCATCCGCGCGGTGCGCGACGCGGTGCGCGCGCTGCCGGCGGACCGCCAGCAGCTACTAGCGCTGAAGTACGTACAGGGCCTGACGAATGCACAGATCGGCGCGCGCATGGGCCGCTCGGAGGGCTCGGTCAAAGCGCTGCACCACCGCACGCTGCGCCAGCTGGAAGCAACGCTGCGCGAGGCGTAGGCGTCGGCCGGCGCAGGTGCGCCGGCGGTGGCCGCCCAGCCCGCGCGCCGATACGCTGAGGCAGAGGAGGGCGCGCCGTGGAGATCAGCTGGCTCGGGCACGGGTGCACGCGGGTGCGCACGCGGCACGCGACGGTAGTCGCGGACCCGTTCGAACGCGCGAACGGCCTAGACATGGGACGGCCGACGGCGGACGTCGTGACGGTGTCGCACCACGACCCGCTGCACGACCATGTGGCGGGCGTGCGCGGCCAGCCGCTGGTCATCGACGGGCCGGGCGAGTACGACGTGATGGGCGTGCAGCTCACAGCGATCTCGGCGTGGTCGCGCGCGACTGATGCCGCAGAAGGCGAGGCGAGCGGGCGCGAGCGCCGCACAGCGTTCCTGCTGGAGGCGGAGGGGCTGAGCATCGCGCTGCTGGGTGCGATGGGGCAGCCGCCGTCGCCGGAGCAGGCGGAGGCACTGGCGAACGCCGACGTGCTGGTGGTGCCGATCGGCGAGGGCGCGCTGGCGTCCGACGAGGCCGCGCGCACGGTGCGCGCGCTGGAGCCGGCGATCGTGGTGCCGGTGAGCTACCGGGCGGGCGGTGGCGCGGCCGAGGGAAAGGGCCAAGGCGAGGGCGCGGCGGAAGCGAGCGCCGACCCCGCGCTCACGGCGTTTCTCGCGGCGCTCGGAACGACCGCGGAGACGCCGCTGCCGAAGCTCTCGCTGCAGGCGAAGGCTACGAGCGAGCGGCAGCGAGTGGTGCTGCTAGAGCCTCGCGGCTAGCGAGATCGGGTTCCCGGTTCGGTTCGGTTCGGTAGGCCCGGGTCGCGTCTAGGGCAGGTAGCCAGCGCCCATCGGGTTGACGATGTTGCCGTTGAGCGAGACCTCGAAGTGCAGGTGCGCGCCGGTGGCACGACCGGTGGCGCCGCTGATACCGAGCGTCGCCCCTTGTTCCACGAACTGCCCGAGCGCGACCGCGATGCTCGAGAGGTGAGCGTAGCGCGTCTCGAGCCCGCCTTCGTGGCGCAGCACGACGTTGTACCCGTACGAGCAGCAGCGGTCGCCGCCCGCGAACACGACCTGGCCGGCGGCGGCGGCGGCGACGGGGACATACGGCGCCTCGATGTCGATGCCGAGCGGGTGGGAGGGTCCGAAGAAGGAGGTGACGTTGTTGACGACCGGCCAGATGAAGCGCGCGCGGCCGGGCGCGGACGCGGCGGGAGCGGGCGCCGCGGCCTGGGCGGCCGGAGCGGGGCGCAGGCTCAGCGCGGGCCGGGGGGCGATCTTGCCGGCCGGCACGAGAATCGTGGAGCCCTCGCGCAGCAGATTGGGGTTGCCGGCAAGGCCGTTGGCGGAGAAGCCGGTGATGTCGGTGACCTTGGCGTCGTACTGCGCGGCGATGTCGGTGAGCGTCTCGCCGACGCGGACCTGGTGGAGGATGCCGTCGACGGCCGGGATCTGCAGCCTGGAGCCGACGGTGAGCGCGTCCTGGTCGGAGATGACGTGCACGTTGTTCCAGGCGATGTACGCGGTGCCAATGCCGAAGCGAGCGGCGATGCCGCTGACGGTGTCGCCCTCCTGCACGACGTACTGATAGAAGCGCAGCCGCTCCTCGGTGCGGGAGGCAACGACGCGCTCGTTGCCGGTGCGCGCGGTGGCGGCGGCGGGGCTCGCGCTGGCGGATGCGACGCGTTGGCCGAGCACGGACAGCGCCTGCTGCGTGGTGTCGGTGGCGCGGATCACGATCTCCTGCTGGACCGCGGGGGCGACGACGGTGAGCGGCACGGCGCGGGCGTCGAGGCGGGTGACGGACGCTGCCGGCGCGGCGGCGGCGAGGCCGGGGAGTGAGAGCGCGGAGACGCGCAGCGCGGGCGCGGGACCGCTCGCGGCGCCGCCGCCGGCGCGCTGGCCGACGAGCGTGACGAGCATGAGGATCGCCGCGACGCCCGCGTGGGCGAGGATGCGCGTGCGGTACGCGCGCGCGTGCGCACGGGGGTACCGCGCGGCTCGCAAGAGTGCACGGCTGCGGCGCCGGCGCGGAGGCGGTGTGATCGTACCGGGCTCGGGAATCGACTCGGCCTTCCGCTAGTGCCGCCCTGCGCTCAACGTTCCGAGGCGGGCGGATAGGCCACCCGACGGGAAGACGCTCCGACTCGGGGCGAGGATACCACGGCGATCTGGCTCGACAATCCGAGTTTGGGCCTCATAATAACGTTAACAGTGCCAATATATCAAGGCTGAATGTCCTCATCATGACGTGCGCGTCACTGTCAGGTTTATGCTGTGCCCGTACGGTCAAGACGACTCCCGCGACGCGTTACGAAACGGTTGCGGAGACGGTGCGAAGCTCGCGATGACGTTGCAGGCGATGCGCGCCGGGGCTGCGCGCGCAATGACGATGCGTGCCCGTCGGACGGGGCGCGCTAGATGATCTCGGACTTGAGCGTGGCCAGGAACTCGGCGTTGGTGCGCGTCTTGGAGAGCCGCTCGAGCACGCGCTCGGTGGCGTCGGTGCCCTGGTCTCCGACCATCGCGGCCATGCGGCGGAGTAGCCACACCTGACGCAGGGTCTCCTCGTCGAAGAGCAGGTCCTCGCGGCGGGTGGACGAGGCGAAGATGTCGATGGCGGGGTAGACGCGCTTCTCAGCGAGCCGGCGGTCGAGCCTGAGCTCCATGTTCCCGGTGCCCTTGAACTCCTCGAAGATCACGTCGTCCATGCGCGAGCCGGTCTCAACGAGGCAGGTGGCGATGATCGTGAGCGAGCCACCTTCTTCGGTGTTGCGCGCGGAGCCGAAGAAGCGCTTGGGCGGGTAGAGAGCGATCGGGTCCATGCCGCCGGAGAGCGTACGCCCGCTGGTAGGGATGGCGAGGTTGTAGGCGCGGGCGAGGCGGGTGATGGAGTCCATGAGGATGACGACGTCCGTGCCGCCCTCGACGAGGCGGCGGGCGCGCTCGATCGCGGCCTCGGCGACGCGCGTGTGGTCCTCGACGGGCTCGTCGAAGGTGGAGGCGATGACCTCGCCGCGCACGGAGCGCTGCATGTCGGTCACTTCCTCGGGGCGCTCGCCGATGAGCAACACCATGAGGTGGACGTCGGGGCTGTTCTGGCTGATGCCGTGCGCGATGGACTTGAGCAGCATCGTCTTGCCGGCCTTGGGCGGCGAGACGATGAGGCCGCGCTGGCCGCGCCCGATGGGCGCGAAGAGGTCGACGATGCGCTGGCTGAGCTCCAGCGCGTCGCCCTCGAGCGGCAGCTGGCGATTAGGGAAGATCGGCGTGAGGTTCTCGAAGTACGGGCGCCGGCGCGCGACGTCCGGATCGACGCCGTTAACGGCGTCGACGCGCAGCAGGCCGTAGTACTTCTCAGAGTCCTTGGGCTGGCGGACCTGACCGGTGACGTAGTCGCCGTTGCGCAGGCCGAAGCGGCGGATCTGCGACTGCGACACGTACACGTCGTTGCGCCCGGGGATCAGCCGCTCGCCGCGGAGGAAGCCGAAGCCGTCGTCGACGATGGAGAGGACGCCACCGGAGAAGATGTTGCCGTGGCGTACGGCCTGATGCTGGAGGATGCGAAACATCAGCTCCTGCTTGGGCAGGGAGGGCGCGTTCTCCACCTGCAACTGCTGGGCGAAGGCGATCAGCTCCTCGCGCGGGCGGCGCTCGAGCTCGGAGATGTTGACGTTGAGCGGCGGGCCGTCGCCGTTGCGGCGATCGTGCTCGAGCCGCTCGCCCCGTTCCGGGCGCTCGGGCCGCGGTGGGCGATCGTGGCGCCGGGTGTCGTCGATGGCGAATGCGGGATCGGTACCGGAGAGGGCGTCGGAGGCGATGTCCGGCAACGGCTCTTTCTGCGGGTCGCCGGGCGCGCTTGCGGCGCGCCCACGAGCGGGGCCTCGTGCCATAGAGTGCGTGCCTTTGTGTGGCTGGTGCGGGGGCGAAGCAGGTGCCGCCGCGTGCCGGATGAGGTGCAGACCGGGGTCCCGGACGGGAGTCACAGACCCGGGACGCCGAGCGATGGGCCGCGCGTGTCGCGCTCCGAGGCGGGGATGCGTGCGGGGCGGCCGAGTGACTGCATTACAGTCTAGAGGCGTCACCGCCGTTTCGACAAGCGGCGCGCGCGCCCGATGCGTGGGGGATCGCCCTACACCGGCGCCACGACTGCACCGCGGGGACCGCTACACCGGTGAGTAGGTGGCGGCGTCGGCGAGGAAGCGCGCGATGCCGGCGTCGGTGAGCGAGTGGCGCACCATCTGGAACAGCACGCTTGCGGGCAGCGTGGCGACGTGCGCGCCGGCGAGCGCGGCCTGCGTGACGTGGCGCGGGCTGCGGATGCTGGCGGCCAGCACCTGCGTCGGCAGGTGGAACAGCTCGAAGATGCGCACGGCTTCGCTCACGACCGTCATGCCGTCCTCGCCGGCGTCGTCGAGGCGGCCGACGAACGGCGAGACGTAGGCGGCGCCGGCGAGGGCGGCGAGCAGCGCCTGATTCGCGGAGAAGATGAGCGTGGTGTTGATGCGGATGCCCTCGGCGGAGAGCCGGCGGATCGCAGCGAGGCCGGGCTCCGTGAGCGGCACCTTCACGACGACGTTCGGGTGCCAGGCGGCCACGCGGCGCGCCTCGGCGACGATGTCGTCGGCCTCGGTGGAGATGCACTCGGCGGAGATGGGGCCGTCGACGACGTCGCAGATCTCGAGCACGCGCGCGCGGTAATCGACGCCCTCGCGGGCGACGAGCGTGGGGTTGGTAGTCACGCCGGAGATCACGCCCATGGCGGCGGCACGGCGAATCTCGTCGATGTTCGCGGTGTCGAGGAACAGGCGCATCGGCGGGACCTCCGAGGCCGGACAGGGGGTGGGCTAGAAGGGCTTGAAGACGGCGAGCCAGGCCATGAGCGGGACCGTCGCCACGAGTATCGTAACGAATACGACCGGCACGTTGTCGGCGAGCGCGGCGGTGAGCTCGGGCGTGACTTCGCCGCGCTTGTTCGCCTGCAGCGCCAGGTAGCGCACGCGGCGCAGACCCACGCCGAGCAGCGGCAGCGCGACGAAGACGTCGAGCATGTAGACGATCTCGAGCGCGAGCAGCCAGCCGGTGGTGACGAGATTCCAGTCGGCGCCAGCGGCCCAGGCCACGCCGGTGACGCCGGCGGCGATGTAGCCGGGCAGCAGCCAGGCGGTCTCGTTGCGCTGGGCCTCGGAGAGCAGGAGTGTGCGCTCGCTGAGGTCCGGGGTGCGCCAGGCGCGCCAGACCGGCACGGCGACGGCGCCGAGCCCGCCGGCGAGCCAGAGCAGCGCGAGCGTATGCAGCAGGCGCAGCGTCACGCGCGCCCCACGCTGGCCGTCTCGCGGTCGCGCGCGCGCTCCAGCGCCGCGCCGAGGAAGTCGCGGAACAGCGGCTGGGGGCGGCCGGGGCGCGAGGTGAACTCCGGGTGGAACTGCGCGCCGACCATCCACGGGTGGTCGCGGAGCTCGACGATCTCGACGAGCTGGCCGTCGGGGGACCAGCCGGAGGCGACGAGGCCGTGCGCCTCGAGCGCGGGGAGCAGCGCGCTGTTCACCTCGTAGCGGTGGCGGTGGCGCTCGCGGACGAGCTCGCGACCGTAGGCGGCGTGCGCGCGCGTGCCGGGGACGAGCCGGCAGTCGTAGCCGCCGAGGCGCATGGTGCCGCCCAGCTCGTCGACGGAGCGCTGCTCGGAGAGCAGAGCGATCACGGGGAAGGGCGTGCGCGGGTCGGCCTCGGTAGTGTTGGCGCCGGGCATGCCGGCGACGTTGCGGGCGAACTCGCAGACGAGCATCTGCATGCCGAGGCAGTCACCGAGGTAGGGGACGCGCTGCTCGCGGGCGTACTGGACTGCGGCGATCTTTCCCTCCAGCCCGCGGTCGCCGAAGCCGGGGCAGAGCACGATGCCGTCGGCATCGCCGAGCAGCTCGGCGGCGGGCCGCGTCTCGAGGTCCTCCGAATGCACCCAGCGCAGGTCGAGGCGCGCGTGGTGGTGCACCGCGGCGTGGATCAGCGCCTCCTTGATCGAGAGGTAGGCGTCGTGCAGCTCGACGTACTTGCCGACGACGGCGACGCGCGCGGTCGCCTGGGGGTTGCGCAGCCGCTCCACGAAGGAGCGCCAGGCGGTGAGGTCGGGGCTGGCGGCCGGGAGCTCGAGCTGGCGCGCCACGAGCTCGTCGAGGCCCGCCGCCTCGAGGTAGAGCGGGACCTCGTAGATGGAGTCGGCGGTCTCCAGCGCGATCACGGCCTCGGTGTCCACGTTGCAGAAGAGCGATATCTTCTCGCGCAGGGGCTGGGGCACAGGGAGGTCGGAACGCGCGACGACCACGTCGGGCTGGATGCCGAAGGTGCGCAGCTCGCGCACCGAATGCTGGGTGGGCTTGGTCTTGAGCTCGTGGGTGGCGCCGATGTAGGGCAGCAGCGTCACGTGGATGGAGAGCGTCTCCCGTGGGCCGAGCGCGTGGCGCAGCTGGCTGATGGCCTCGAGGAAGGGCTGGCCCTCCATGTCGCCAACGGTGCCACCGACCTCGACGAGCACGATCTCGGCGTCGAGCGCCTGGCCGGCGAGGCGGATGCGGCGCTTGATCTCGTTGGTGATGTGGGGGATCGGCTGGATGGTGCCGCCGAGGAAATCGCCGCGGCGCTCCTTGCGGATAACCTCCTCGTAGACCTGGCCGGTGGAGGTGGAGTTCACGCGCGCGAGCGGCTGGTCCAAGAAACGCTCGTAGTGGCCGAGGTCGAGGTCGGTCTCGGCGCCGTCGTCGGTGACGTAGACCTCGCCGTGCTGATAGGGGGACATGGTGCCCGGATCGACGTTGATGTAGGGGTCGAGCTTGAGGATGGAGACGCGCAGGCCGCGGGCCTTGAGGATGCGGCCGAGCGAGGCGGTGACGATGCCCTTGCCGACCGAGCTGACGACGCCGCCGGTGACAAAGACGTATTTCGGCAAGTCAGCACCGCCTCACGCGACGCAAGGTCGCCCGTGGTGTCGGGGTTGCGCGGTGACGGGGAGTCAGACGGGGGGACACGTCCCATGCTAGCGCGGGCGCGGGTGGCGTCAATGCGGGGTCCTCGCGGGCGTTCGCAACCAGCGGCGCGAGCGTTAGCGCGCGTACACGGCGAGGACCCCGATGGTGACCGCGATGACGACCACGTCGGCGGCGAGCTCGGCAGCGCGGCCGTGCTCGCCGCTCACCAGGAAGGCGATGAACACCCCGAGGGCGGCGTTCTGACTGACGAAGTCCAGTTGGACGCCGAGCACGTTCGTCGCGACGATGGACTGGGCGAGCAGCGCGAGTGCTGTGAGCAGCGAAACCGCAGCTGACTGTCGTAGCCCGCACGGGCGAGGACTCGTGGCAGCGCGGGCACTCGGTCCTCCCGATCTCCAGCCTGTACTGTCCGCGCCAACAGCAGTCCCGGACAGGGTCGACCGGACCCTCCAGAACGGGCCGTCTTGCCGCGATCGCCGGGGCGGCCGTACCCTCGGGCGGCCGGCCGAGTGCGGACATGGACCGCCTTCGAGGAGGCTCGCAGTGGCGGTGGAGCCGCGGGTGGCGACGCTTGCGAACGGGCTGCGCGTGATCACCGCGACGCTCCCGCAGGCGCAGGCGGCTGCAGTCGCGTTCTTCGCCGGGGTGGGCTCGCGCGGCGAGGAGCGACGCACGAACGGGCTGTCGCACTACCTGGAGCACATGCTGTTCAAGGGCACACAGGCGCGGCCGAACGCGCAGCAGATCGCGCAGGCGATCGAGGGCGCGGGCGGCACGCTGAACGCGTACACCACGCACGAGCTGACGTGCTACTGGAACAACGTGCCGTTCGAGGCGGCCGCGGGCGGCATCGACGTGGTCGCCGACATGATCCAGCACTCGCTGCTCGCGGCCGAGGAGATCGACCGCGAGCGCACGGTGGTGCAGCAGGAGATCCGGCGCAGCCACGACACACCCGCCGCGTGGGTGAGCGAGCTGCTGGGGCGCGCGACGTTCGGTGACCAGCCGGTGGGCTGGCCGGTGGCGGGCTCGCTGGAGACCGTGGGGGCGCTCGAGCGCGGCGACTTCACGGCGCACATGGCGCGCTTCTACACCACGCGCAACGCGGTGTTCTCGGTCGCGGGGAACGTCGAGCACGAAGCGGTGGTGGCCGCCGCGGAGCGGCTGTTTCGCGACCTGCCCGCGGGCGAGGCGGCTCCGGCGCCACCGGCGCAGCCCGGGCTGCCCGCGGAGCGCGTGATCGTGGAGCAGCGCGAGACCGAGCAGACGCAGATCGCGCTGTCGGCGCAGGCGCTCGCGCGCAACGACCCGGATCGCTACGCGCTCGAGATACTGCACACGATTCTTGGGCGGGGGATGTCGTCGCGGCTGTTCGAGGAGGTGCGTGAACGGCGGGGGCTCGCGTACTCGGTCGGCTCGCGCGTCTCGCGCTTCCGCGACATCGGCGCGTTCACGGTGGCGGCGGGCGTGACGCGGGCGCAGCAGGAGGAGGCGTTGCAAGTGATCGTGGGAGAGCTGTGGCGCGTCGTGGCCGACGCGGTGCCGGAGGACGAGCTGCGCCGCGCCATCGACTACGCGACGGGCAGCTTCCGACTCTCGATCGAGACGGCGATGTCGTACGGGCAGCGCTACGGCGACCAGCTGCTGCAAGACGGGCGCATCGAGCCGGTGGAAGAGACGGTCGCGGCGCTGCGCGCGGTGACGGCGGCCGACGTGCAGCGCGTCGCGCGACGCGTGATCGGGCCGGGGCAGTTCGCGCTGGCGGTGGTCGGGCCGTCGGCGCCGGCGGACCGCCTCGACGCGATCCTCGCGAGCTAGCGATGCCGGAGGCGTTGCGTCCGGGCGGTGTGCGCATCCACTACGAGGTGCTGGGCCCGGCGGAGAGCGCCGCGGCGCCGCTCGCGCTCGCGCACGGGTTCGGGGTGTCGCACGAGATGTGGGCGTGGCAAACGCCGTACCTCGCGGCGGGACGGCGGGTGATCCTGTGGGACGCGCGCGGGCACGGCGCGTCGAGCGCGCCGCCGGACCCCGCCCAGTACGCGATGGCGGAGCTCGCCGCGGACCTGCGCGCGATACTGGAGGTGGCGGGGGCAGCGGGTAGCTGTGTCATCGGCGGAATGTCGTTCGGGGGGCAGATCGCGCTGCAGTACGCGGTGGACTATCCGCGATCGACGCGCGCGCTGGTGCTCTCCGACACCACGACTCGGGGCTCGCGCGCGGCGGCCGAGCCGTCACAGGTCCCGGCGCAGCTCGCGCGCGACCCGGGGCTCGCGGGCGCGTACCTCGGCATGCAGGGGCGTGCCGACCTCACGCCGCACCTGCCGGAGCTCGCGATGCCGGCGCTGGTCATCTACGGCGACTGGGACGAGCTAATCGCGGACGGCGTGCACCGGCTTGCGGACGGGCTGCCACAGCGGCGCGTGGTGCGCATGTCCGGGTGCTACCACGGCACCTCCGCGCAGCGCCCGAAGGACTGGACCGACATCGTGCAGGAGTTCCTGGCCGATGTCGACGCCGGCACGCCGGTGGCCGGCGAGCTGACGCGCTAGCCGCGTGATCGCGCCATCGTGATCAGACGATCGTGATCGCGCTGCGCAGCCTGTTACAGCTGCAGCCGCTGGACGCGGGCGCCGCGCGTGCAGTGCGCGCGAGCGCCGCCGACGCGATGCTGCTCGACCTGGCGGGCGCGCAGGCGTTCGGTGACCGCGCGGGCGCG
>Ga0194132_10007918_pt1 | contig 15520 bp, 13 predicted proteins | sample TA2KigOf80mmetaG_FD_148612 | JGI IMG/M metagenome (GOLD analysis project Ga0194132, IMG submission 148612) | Freshwater microbial communities from Lake Tanganyika, Tanzania - TA2015054 Kigoma Offshore 80m | ecosystem: Environmental > Aquatic > Freshwater > Lake | place: Tanzania: Lake...
GGATCGCCTCAAGCGCGACCTTGGCTTTGAACTCCCCGGAAAACCGTCTCCGCGTCCTCATGGTGGATTATCCTTCGCATCGGCGAATCCACCTTAACCGCCTGTCTCAGGAAGTGGGACCACCTCATTCGGCAACGCCTCGTCCACCGCATCCAGCGAGTAGCGCCGAAATCGCAACAACGCATAAAGTGCCGATCAGGCGCCCAAGCGACCTACCCACGACTGCCCCGCTCCAGCACGCTACTAGAGATGGGATTGCGACCAGCACGGGACGACGCAACATCACACGACCCCCTCACCGCCGTGAGACGTTAGCGCAGCAACCGGGCTCTTGCACTCAGAATTGTACTTAGCGACTCATTCCCGTATTACGTCCAAATGGCCGCAACGGTGTGTGCTGCACCATCCCACTGAAATTACTTGATGAATTGTCCGATCTAGAGCATCCGTCCGGGAACCGACAGCGCGGTGAATTGCGGGAACGACTCCCCCGCCCGCGCATTTCCCCTCAGTGCAGCACCAGGAGCGCCAGCCATGACACATCCGATCGGCCGCGCCGCACGAGTGGCCGCCGCCGTCACCGTGCTGTTCGCCGTCCCGCCCCTTGCGCCCGCGCAGACGCTGCCTCCGGGCACGCCGCCGCCGAAGACCACCGTCAATCTGACCGCCGAGCACCGCCACGTCATCAAGGAGATCATCATCAAGGAGATGAAGATCCAGCCGCCCGCCGCGGCGGACGTACCGGCGACGGTGGGCGCGGTCGTGCCGCCCGGCGTGCCGCTGCAGCCGATCCCGGTCGAGGTCGCCGCAAAAATCCCCGCGCTGAAGGCGCATTCCTTCGTGGTGCGGGACGGCTCGGTCCTGATCGTCGACCCAAAGGACAACCGGATTGCCGGGAAAGTCGACTAACGCCTCATCGGCGCCGCAGATTTTCTGCCAAGCGGCAACGTGGTCATTAACCGAGCGGTAACTATAAACTGGGCAATTCTTGCCGGGTCGGGCGCACACGCGCCGATTCAGAGGATTCCCGTGCAAGCCTTTGCCGTGTTTCTGAAAACTCTCGGCGCCTCGCGGATCGTGGCAATGGGCGGGGTTACGCTCGCCCTGATTGCCTTTTTCGCCTACCTGATCCTGCGCGTCACCGCCCCGCAGATGGTGCCGCTGTTCACCGACCTGTCGGTGGAAGACTCCTCGGCCATCGTCAAGGACCTGGAGCGCCAGGCCATCCCCTACGAAATCCGCAACGAGGGCGCCATCGTCATGGTGCCGAAGGACCGCGTCACGCGGCTGCGGATGAAGCTCGCGGAGGGCGGCCTGCCCAAGGGCGGCGGCATCGGCTACGAAATCTTCGACAAGTCCGACACGCTCGGCGCCACCAGCTTCGTGCAGAACATCAACCACCTGCGGGCGCTGGAGGGCGAACTCGCCCGCACCATCCGCGCCATCGAGCGGGTGCAGGCCGCGCGCGTGCACCTCGTGCTGCCGGAACGGCAGCTGTTCTCGCGCGAGCGGGCGGAGCCCTCGGCCTCCATCGTGCTGCGGGTGCGCGGCGCGCTCGAAACGCAGCAGGTCCGCGCCATCCGCCATCTCGTCGCTTCCGCGGTCAACGGCCTGAAGCCTGCGCGAGTCTCGGTCGTCGACGAGGCCGGCCAGCTGCTCGCCGACGGCAACGCCGGCGACGCCACCGGCGGCGCGACCGCCGACGAGCGCAAGCTCGCTTTCGAGCGGCGGATGCGCGAGCAGGTCGAATCGATCGTGTCCTCGGTCGTCGGCCCCGGCCGCGCGCGCGTGCAACTCACCGCCGATTTCGATTTCAACCGGATCACGCAGACCTCCGACAGGTTCGACCCCGAGGGCCGCGTGGTGCGCTCCAGCCAGACCCGCGAGGAAATCCTCGCCGGCAACGACGCCGCAAGCGGCGCTGTGTCGGTCGGCAACGAACTGCCCGGAAACGCGCAGCGCGGCGCGGACGCGCAGCGCGACCAGAATCGCAAGACTGAGGAAATCGTCAACTACGAGATTTCGCGCACCACCAAGACCGAGGTGATCGAGGCCGGCCGGGTCAACCGCATCTTGGTCGCGGTCGTGGTCGACGGCAACTACACCAAGAACGCCAGCGGCGAAGTGTCCTACCAGCCGCGCAGCCGCGAAGAGATCGAGCGCATCGCGGCCCTCGTGCGCACCGCGATCGGCTTCGACCAGAAGCGCGGCGACCAGGTCGAGGTCGCCAACCTCCGGCTGGCCGAGCCGCAAATCACGCCGATCGCCGAGCCCACCGGCTTCATGAAGTACCTGCAGTTCACCAAGGAAGACATCATGCGGGCGATCGAGCTCGCGGTGATGGCGCTGCTTGCGCTCGTGGTCGTGCTGCTGGTGGTGCGTCCGACGCTGCGCCGCATCTTCGGCGAAAGCCCGGCCAGGGGGGCCACGGCGGCGGGCGGCGGCGGCCAGAGCCAGTTCAGGCCAGGCCCGAACGGCACCGCGATCGGCCCCGGCGGGGTCGTCCTGCCCGCCGGCAGCGTCAACATCACCAGCGTGGGCGCCGGCAGCATCACCTCGGCAGGCGGCCCGAACGTGTCGATCGTCGGCAGCGACGAGCAGGTCGCCATCTCCAACCGTACCTCCGCGATGATCGATATCGCCCAGGTCCAGGGCCAGGTCCACGCGCAGTCGGTGCAAAAGGTCGGCGAACTGGCCGACCGGAACCCGAACGAAACCGTGGCGATCGTGCGCGCCTGGCTGCACGAAAACGCCGCCGCCTGACCGACGATGGAACGCTGACGCAAAATGGCCACCGCACCAGCCCAGCCTGCCGCTCAGAACAAAGCCTCCGCCGAGATTGAGAACCTCGTCGCCACGCTGGCCACCCGTCAGCACGACATGAAGAAGTCCAAGCGCCAGCTCACCGGTCCGGAGCGCGCCGCCGTACTGATGCTCGCGATCGGCGAACAGTTCGGCTCGAAAATCTGGAACATGCTCGACGACGACGATCTGCGGCAGCTTACGATCGCAATGTCGATGCTCGGCACGGTGGACTCGCAGCTGGTCGAGGAACTGCTGCTCGAATTCGTCGGAAGGCTGTCGGCGTCCGGCGCGCTGCTCGGCAACTACGACGCCACCGAGCGGCTGCTGTGCCAGTACCTGCCGCCCGAGCGGGTCTCCGGCCTCATGGACGAGATCCGCGGTCCCGCCGGCCGCAACATGTGGGAGAAGCTCGCCAACGTCCAGGAAGAGGTGCTGGCGAACTACCTCAAGAACGAATACCCGCAGACCGTCGCCGTGGTGCTGTCCAAGCTCGCGCCCGACCACGCCGCCAAGGTGCTCGCCATCCTTCCGGAGGAACTTGCGCTCGACGTGGTCAGCCGCATGCTCCGAATGGAGGCGGTGCAAAAGGAGGTCCTGGAGCGCGTCGAGCAGACGCTGCGCTCCGAGTTCATGTCGAGCCTGTCGCAGACCCGCCGCCGCGACGCCCACGAGGTGATGGCGGAAATCTTCAACAATTTCGACCGCCAGACCGAAACCCGCTTCATGACCTCGCTCGAAGAGGCCAACCGCGAGGCCGCCGAACGCATCAAGACCCTGATGTTCACCTTCGACGACCTGGTCCGGCTCGACGCCGGCTCCGCGCAGACGCTGTTGCGCGGCGTCGACAAGGACAAGCTCGCGATCGCGCTCAAGGGCGCGAGCGAGGCCGTCCGCCAGTTCTTCCTCGGCAACATGTCGACGCGCGCCGCCAAGATGCTGGTCGACGACATGCAGGCGATGGGCCCGGTGCGGCTGCGCGACGTGGACGAGGCGCAGGTGCTGCTGGTCAACGTCGCCAAGGACCTCGCGGCCAAGGGCGAGATCATCATTTCCAAGTCGCGTGACGAAGAGCTGGTTTACTGATCATGGACGTGACCGCCAAGACCGGAAAATTCCTGTTCGACGTCGACTTCGCCCGCGAAGCCGACCCGAAGGAGCGTCCGATCGCGGCCGCGGACCATGCGCTGAAACTCGCCGAGGCCGAGAGCAAGGGCTTCCGCGACGGCTACGACACCGCGGTGAAGGAGAACGTCGCAGCCGCGGAGCGCCGCACCGCGGCTGCGTTCGAGCAGATTTCCGACTCGATCGACCGCCTGGCGCGCGCAATGACGGCGATCGAGGCGCGGATGGAGACGCAGGCGGTCGAGCTTGCGGTCTCGGTCGGCCGCAAACTCGCCACCGAACTCGTCGCGCGCGAGCCGTTCGACGAGATCGCGGCGCTCGCGTCCGACTGCTTCCGGCAGCTCACCGCCGCCCCGCATGTGGTGGTGCGCGTGAACGAGGCGCTGCACCAGATCGCGCGCAACCGGCTTGAGGACATCGCACGCCAGCGCGGCTTCGACGGCCGTCTGGTGGTGGTGGCCGAGGCCGAAATCAAACCCGGCGATTGCCGGATCGAGTGGGCTGATGGCGGCCTCAACCGCGATATGGCCAGGACCGACGAGACGATCGGCAAGACCGTCGAGCGCTATCTCGGCCCGCGCCGGCTCGCCGCCGCACTGCCAGAGCTTGGAGACATCAGGCAATGAGCGAGGACAGCAAGGTTCCGCTACCGAACCTCGACAGCGACGCCGCTGCGCCGCCGCTCGATCCGAACGCAGCCATGGCCGAAGACGGCGCCGTCGCGCGCGGCGCCGCCGACCTGGAGGCCGTATTCGACGTGCCGGTGCAGGTGTCGGCGGTGCTCGGCCGCGCGCGCATGGACGTCGGCGACCTGCTCAAACTCGGCCCCGGCACGGTGCTGGAGCTCGACCGCAAGGTCGGCGAGGCCATCGACATCTACGTCAACAACCGCCTGGTGGCGCGCGGCGAAGTGGTGCTGGTCGAGGAGAAGCTCGGCGTGACCATGACCGAAATCATCAAGGCGGAACGGAGCTAAGGGAGCACAACCATGAGACTCCTGATCGTCGGCACGCTCAAGGGCCAGCTCACCACCGCGACCAAGATCGCGATGGACAAGGGCGCCAACGTCACCCACGCCGAGTCGATCGACCAGGCGCTGGCCGTGCTGCGCTCGGGCCGCGGCGCCAACCTGCTGATGGTGGAGGTCGCCATCGACATTCGCGAGCTGGTCGAGAAGCTCGAGGCCGAGCGCATCGCGGTGCCGATCGTGGCCTGCGGCATCGAGAACAACGCCCGCGCCGCGGTCGCAGCGATCCACGCCGGCGCGAAAGAATACATCCCGCTGCCGCCCGATCCGGCGCTGATCGCGGCCGTGCTCGCCGCCGTCGCCGACGACGTGCGCGAACTGATCTATCGCGACGAATCCATGGCGCAGGTGGTCAAGCTCGCAACGCAGATCGCGGGCTCGGAGGCCTCCGTGCTGATCACCGGCGAATCCGGCACCGGCAAGGAGGTGCTGGCGCGCTACGTCCACACCAAATCCAACCGCTCCAAGAAGCCGTTCATCTGCGTCAACTGCGCGGCGATCCCGGAAAACCTCCTGGAATCCGAACTGTTCGGCCACGAGAAGGGCGCGTTCACCGGCGCGGTCGCGCGCCGCATCGGCAAGTTCGAGGAGGCGACCGGCGGCACGCTGCTGCTCGACGAAATCTCGGAAATGGACGTGCGGCTGCAGGCAAAGCTCCTGCGCGCCATCCAGGAGCGGATCATCGACCGGGTCGGCGGCACGCGGCCGGTTCCGGTCGACATCCGCATCATTGCGACTTCGAACCGCAACCTCGCCGACGCCGCGCGCGAGGGCAAGTTCCGCGAGGACCTTCTGTTCCGGCTCAACGTCGTCAACCTCAAGCTGCCGCCGTTGCGCGAACGGCCAGCCGACGTGATCGAGCTGGCGCAGTTCTTCGCCAGGAAATACGCCGACGCCAACGGCGTGCCGGTCCGCCCGCTGTCGGCGGAGGCGCGCAAGGCGCTGTCGCTGCACCGCTGGCCCGGCAACGTGCGCGAGCTGGAGAACACCATCCACCGCGCGGTGCTGCTGTCGACCGGCGCCGAAATCGGCGTCGACGGGATTCTCACGCCCGACGGCGCGCGGCTCGACCAAGCGGGCCCGGGCCACGGCTCGTCGGCCGCGGCCTATGCGGCGCTCGCCGCCGAGCAGGTGACGCGCAACCTCGTCGGCCGCACCGTCGCCGAGGTCGAGCGCGACCTGATCCTAGAGACGCTCAAGCACTGCCTCGGCAACCGCACGCATGCGGCCAACATCCTCGGCATCTCGATCCGCACCCTGCGCAACAAGCTCAACGAATATTCGTCGGACGGCGTGCCGGTGCCGCCGCCGGGCGGCGGGGAGTATCGGGGCGCGGCGTAGCGGCCATAGCGATTTCGGGCGGAGCGGGTACCGGGTCGCGAGAAGAAAACGCGTTAAGGCAAGAAGCTAAAGCCCGAACGGCCAGGTTTCCGGCACGCCGGGCCGCGGTTCGGCGGGCAGCGGCGTCACCGCGCGCGTCTCCTCGAACCAGACGTAGCCGTCGAACTGTTCCGGCAGGCGGGCGTCGAAATAGTGGCTCGCCATCTCGGTTTCCGGCCGGTAGATCACGCCGATCGCGCGCTCAAGCCGCGGCTTCGTCAGCTCGGCGCGCAGGTCCGGCCATTGCCCCACGCGCAAATCGAGCAGGAAACGCCGGACCCGGCTGTCGCGGCAGACGCGCTCGTAGCTGTCGGCATGCGACGGGCGCACGGTCTTGACCTCCATCGGCCCGTCCCAGTCGGACGCGGCAGCGACCGTGCCGCGGTCGGTGCCGAAGCCGACCAGCGCCGCGTCCTTGCCGAAGCGCTCGCGGCACAATTGCCCGATGTTAATCTCGCCCCTCGCCTCGCCCATGTCGGTCGCGGCTGCGTTGCCGATGTGCGAATTGTGGGCCCAGACCACCGCCCTGGCGTCCTTGCCGCGGCGCTCCAGCAGGGCGATCAGCGTGTCGAACATATGCCGGTCGCGCAGGTTCCAGGACTCCGCGGTGGCGTAGTACATCGCGCGGTAATAGCGCTCGGCCGCGGCGACGAGCCGCGCGTTCTGCGCCGCGTCGAGGAAGCTCTCGCCGTCGCGCGCTTCGTAGTCCAGTTGCTTCTGCAGCAGGTCGCGCAGCGCCAGCGCCACCGGCCCCTCGCACTTGGCATATCCGGTGGTGAGGGCTGCGCGGCCGTAGGTTGCCGGATCGCGCTGCCAGGGCGTCAGGCAGCCGTAGCGTTCGCGCGCGACCTTCGCCGCCTCCGGATCGAGCCGTTCCAGATAGTCGATCACCGCCCGGATCGACGCGTTCATGTTGTAGATGTCGAGGCCGAAGAAGCCCGCCTGCCGTGCCGGTTCGACGCCGCCGTTGCGCGCGCGCAGCCAGTCGACGAAGGCGGCGACCTCGGCGTTGCGCCACATCCACATTGGAAAGCGCCGGAACGCAGGCCCGCTGCCGACATGAACCGCGCGATGCCGCACATAGCGATCGACCGCCGCCGCGTCCGGCCAGTCGGCCTCGGCCGCGACGATGGAGAAGCCGTGGCGCTCGATCAGCCGCTGCGTGATTGCGGCGCGCGCCCGGTAGAACTCCGACGTGCCGTGCGTCGCTTCGCCGAGCAGCACCACGCGCGCATCGGCAAAACGGTCGAACATCGCGCCGAACGCGGGATCGTCGAAGTCCGGCAGCGGTTCGGCGGCCTGCCTCACCTGCTCCGCCAGCGGGCGCGGCCCGGCCTCCGGCTGCCGCGGCCAGATGCGGCCGACGCTCGGCTTGCCGTCCGCCTGCCGCTCCGTCCAGCCTTGCGCGCCGATCAGCGGCACGAACGTCACCGGCCCGAGATCCTCTTCGTGGAAACGGTCCTCGCCGTCGCGCACGACGCGGATCAGTTCCTGGCTGTCGCCCTGCGTGCCGACCGGGATGATCAGGCGCCCGCCGACCTTGAGCTGCTTTCGCATGGCTTCCGGAATCTCCGGCCCTCCGGCGGCCACAAGGATGGCGTCGAATGGCGCGGCCTCCGGCCAGCCCAGCGTGCCGTCGCCGTGGCGCACCTCGATGTTGCCGTATCCGAGCCTTTCGAATTTGCGCCGCGCCGCGTCGGCCAGCGGACCGTGCCGCTCGATGCTGTGGACCTTGCCTGCGATCTGGCTCAGCACGGCTGCGGCGTATCCGGAGCCGGTGCCGACGTCGAGCACGCGGTCGCCGGGGCGCACGCGCGCGGCCTCGATCATCAGCGCGACGATGTAGGGTTGCGAAATCGTCTGGCCTTCCGCGATGGGGAGCGGACTGTCCTCGTAGGCGAACTCGGCCATGCCTTCGGCAACGAAGTGCTCGCGCGGCACCTGCCGCATGGCGTCGAGCACATGCGGGTCCTTGACCCCGCGGCGGGCGATCTGGGAGGCAACCATGCGCTCCCGTGCCGCCGTGTTGTCGCGTTGCTGGTTTGCAGGCTGTGCCATACCGGCATCCCCTTGGAGCGGGCGCAGCGCCGATGGCCGAGGTACTGGCATGACAACCTCCGGTTCGGCTTGATATGCGTCAAACCCGCAACAGGAACCCGCATGCCTCCGATCTACAAAATCTGCCCCGTCTCCGAATGGCGCGTCGCCGAAGCCGCCGGCGCCTATCGCGGCTCGGCGGTCGATCTGAAGGACGGCTTCATCCACTTCTCCACCGCGGAGCAGGCGCGCGAAACCGCGGCGAAGCATTTCGCGGGGCTGCACGATCTCGTGCTGGTCTCGGTCGACGCCGACGCGCTGGGCCCGGCGCTGAAATGGGAGCCCTCGCGTGGCGGCGCGCTGTTTCCGCATCTCTACGGCGATCTGCCGCTCACCGCCGTGCGCAGCATCGCTCCGCTGCCGCTCGGCCCCGACGGGCGGCACGCGTTCCCCCACGCTTTCGCTTAACCCGTCAGGCCGATGCGGGATCGGACAGGTCCGCCGGCCGCCGCATCTGCGCGCGGACGTCGGACGGCGCCGCGCCGTACTGGCGGCGGAACGCGCGGTTGAAATACGAGACGTCGCCGAAGCCTGAGTCGAACGCAATCGCGCTGATCTTGTCGTTGCCGCGGAGCGGGTCGCCGAGCAGGCGGTGCGCGCGCGCCAGCCGCTGTACCAGCACGAAATCGGTGAAGGTCGTGCCCTCCGCCTCGAACAGCCGCTGCACGAAGCGCGGCGTCACCCGGTGGCGCGCCGCCACCGCCGCAACCGACAGATCCGCCCGGTCGATATTCTGCGCGATGTCGCGCTTGATCGCGTTCAGCCGCGCCGCGCGCACGCCGCGGCCGTGCACGATCTCGGCGGCGTCGCGCGTGACGCCGAGCGCCACCGCCATCAGGTCGTAGACATGCGTGACCATCAACCGCTGCAAGTCGAGGCTCGCCATCAGCCCGTCGTCGCGCACCGAGCCGACGTAGTCCTTGAGCAGCCGCAGCGCCGGCGTCCCCGCCGGGATGCGCCGCACGTAACAGTCGTCGATGTTGGTCACGAGCGGCGCGAACGGCGCGCGCGGGAAGCGCAGCGCCAGCACCTTGCCGGGCGGACGATGCATGTAGCTCGTCGGCTCCGCGCTGGTGACGATAGTGGCTTCGCCGTCGTCGAGCTCGATCTCCTCGCGCCCCTGCGAGATTGCGTAGGGCCCGCCGAGGTTGACGATCAGCGAGAAATCGTCGGCGCCGTCGGAAAGCATCTCGCGGCTTCGGCTGTTGCGCGAGCCGTGCCGGCGGCCGGTGAAGACCTGAAGCCCCGGCAGCTTGCGCACCGTCACGTCGACGACCAGTTCGCTGTCGCGAAGCGGCTCGACGTCGAGGCGAAACAGGGTGCGGCCGAAGAAGTCGCGCAGGATGCCCGGCCGTTCGCGCTCCGGCGCTTCGGTCAGCGACAGATGCACCGCGTCGGGCCGCGCCGTGGCGGCGGCGGCCGGCGGTTTGAGCGCTTCGGGCGGAGCGACGCTCCGGTCATGCATGTTCGGCATCTCGGGTCCCCCCTGGCGCGGACCACCGAAATTGCAGGCACATTGATTCTATTGGTCGCAGCATCCGGCCAAAAGGTTCAGAGAAAACTAGGCCAATAAAATCAATTATTTATATGGTCCATCGGCGGCTTCCGGGCGCGCCGCGGCAACGCCGCGTGCGATCTCCGGAAGCGTCGCCGCAGTCCCGATCTTTGTCGCCGCAGGCCAAGACCGTCGCGTCCAGCGCCGTTAGTGACACGCCCGGCCGGTGCGGCGCGTTTCGCGTGCGCCGGCGGTCGCCAGCGGTGTGGGCGAAGGACATTTCATCGAGCGTTCCCCGCCGAGCCGGCCTGAAAGCCGATCGTCAGAACAAGCCATGGCCGCGCCGGTCGTCCGGCGCGCAGGAGGAAACGCGTGTCCGATCCGGTGTCGTTTCTGTTCATCAGTGCCGGCATCTTCGCCGGCGCGGTGGTGTCGGGGCTTGTCGGCTTTGCATTCTCGGCCGTGGCCGGTGCGATCTTGCTGCACATACTTCCCCCGACTGAAGCTGTCCCGCTGATGATGGCCTGCAGCATCGTCACGCAAGCGGTGTCGCTGCTGGCGCTGCGCGGCACCGTGCAGTGGCGCGGCCATCCTTGCCTGATCGTGTGCGGGCTCGCCGGGATGCTGCCCGCGGTCTATCTGCTGCATCACGTGGACGCGCATGTATTCCGCATCGGGTTCGGCATATTCCTCGTCCTCTATGCCGTCGCCATGCTGCTGCGGCCGCGCGCGGCGATCGTTTCCGCCGCGGCGGGATGCTTGCCGCAGGCGCTGGTCGGCTTCGGCGGCGGCGTGGTCGGCGGACTGACGGCTATGCCGGGCGCCCTGCCCTCGATGTGGTGCGAGCTGCGCGGCCTGCCGAAGTGCCAGCAGCGCGGCCTGGTGCAGCCCTATATCGCGACGCTGCAGCTTGCCGCACTCGCGGTCATGCTGGCCTACAACACGTTCTCGTCCAGCACGCTCCTGAACATGACCCTGTACGCCCCAGCGCTCGCCGCCGGCGCTGCGCTCGGCGTCGTGCTGTTCCATAAGGTCGACGACGCCCTGTTCCGCAGCACGGTGCTGGCCATCCTGCTGGTTGCAGGCGTCCTGCTTGCGATTTAGCCCCGGCCACCTCGATCCGTCGGGCCGGACAGGGGCCCGTTAACCCGCCGGTAACCATAAACCCGGCAAAACTTGCCGGGGAGCACGTGCATTCATGAGCGACGTCACCGCCGCCGGCCCGCAGCCGCCGCCAGCAGCAGGCGCGCCGCTCGGCGGCTTCAAGCTGCCGGGACTGGGCGAGATCGGCGCGTTCCTCCGCCGCGGCGACCTCGCGCTCGCGGTCGGCGTGCTGACGATCCTCGTGGTCCTGATCCTGCCGCTGCCGCCGGTCCTGCTGGACATGGCGCTCGCCATCTCGATCATCATCTCGGTCCTGATCCTGATGACGGCGCTGTTCATTCATACGCCGCTGGAGTTCTCGGCGTTTCCGACCGTGCTGCTGATCGCGACCATGCTGCGGCTCGCGCTCAACCTCGCCTCGACCCGCCTGATCCTCGCGCACGGCCACGAGGGCACGAGCGCGGCCGGCCACGTCATCGAGGCGTTCGGCAACTTCGTGATGGCCGGCAATTTCGTGATCGGCATCATCGTGTTCACGATCCTGGTCATCGTGAACTTCGTCGTCATCACCAAGGGCTCCGGCCGCATCGCCGAAGTCGCTGCGCGGTTTCATTTGGACGCCATGCCCGGCAAGCAGATGGCGATCGACGCCGACCTCAGCGCCGGCCTGATCGACGAAAAGGAAGCGCGGCGGCGGCGCTCGCAACTGGAGGACGAAAGCTCGTTCTTCGGCGCGATGGACGGCGCATCGAAATTCGTGCGCGGCGATGCGATCGCGGGCCTGCTGGTCGTGTTCATCAACGTGATCGGCGGCATGATCGTGGGCATCGTCCAGCAAGGCATGCCGTTCATCGACGCCGCGCGCACCTACACGCTGCTCACCGTCGGCGACGGTCTGGTCACGCAGGTGCCGGCGCTGATCGTGTCGACCGCCGCGGGCCTGATCGTGACCAAGGCCGGCGTCGCCGGCGCCGCCGACAAGGCGCTGCTGGCGCAGCTCTCCGGCTATCCCAAGGCGCTCGGCATGTCGGGCGCGGTAATGGGGATCATGGCGTTTCTGCCGGGCATCCCGATGCTGCCGTTCCTGCTGCTGGGCGGCGGCGCAGGCGCGCTGGCCTACCTGTTCGACAAGCGCCAAAAGGCCGCGCTCGCGTCCGCGGCCCGCGAGGCGGACGTCCAGAAGCCGCCCCCCGCCGAGGAGCCGATCTCGTCGGCGCTGAAGATCGACGACCTCAAGATCGAACTCGGCTACGCGCTGCTGCCGCTGGTCAACGCCCAGGACGGCGCCGACCGGCTCACCGAGCAGATCAAGGCGCTGCGTCGCTCGCTCGCCATCGAGATGGGCTTTGTGATGCCGGCCGTCCGCATCCTCGACAACGTGCAGCTCGACGCCAACAGCTACGTCATCAAGATCAAGGAGGTCGACGCGGGCACCGGCAAGGTCTGGCCGGGGCAGCTCATGGTCATGGATCCGACCGGCGCGCAGGTGAAGCTGCCGGGCATGCACACGACCGAGCCGACCTTCGGGCTGCCCGCCACCTGGATCGACGGCGCGCTGAAGGAAGAGGCCGCGATCCAAGGTTACACAGTGGTCGACGCGGCGACCGTGCTGTCGACGCACCTCACGGAGCTGCTCAAGAGCAACACCGCCGAACTGCTCTCCTACGCCGAGGTGCAGAAGCTGCTGAAGGAACTGCCGTCCGGCCAGGCCGACCTGCTCAAGGACATCGTGCCGGCGCAGATCACCGCGTCGGGCATCCAGCGCGTGCTGCAGAACCTGCTCAACGAGCGCATTTCGATCCGCGACCTCTCCACCATCCTCGAAGGCATCGCGGACGCGCTGTCGTTCACCCGCAATCCGGTCGCGATCGCCGAGCACGTGCGGGCGCGGCTGGCGCGGCAGATTTGCGCCCAGCACACTTCACCCTCGGGCTATCTGCCGCTGGTCGCGCTGTCGGCGAAATGGGAGCAGAACTTCGCCGATTCGATCGTCGGCCAGGGCGACGACCGGCATCTGGCGATGCAGCCGTCCAAGCTTTCGGAGTTCATCACGCTGGTGCGCGAGCGGTTCGAGGATGCGGCCCGCGAAGGCGAGGCCCCGGTGCTGGTCACCTCGGCCTCGATCCGGCCGTTCGTGCGCTCGATCGTCGAGCGCTTCCGCGCCCAGACCAGTGTGCTGTCGCAGTCGGAAATCCACCCGCGGGTGCGGCTGAAGACGGTCGGAAGCATCTGAACCGCCGCCGGCGGGGTCCCTGCCCGGTCCCGCCGCCCATCACGGCTATCACGAGACTTCAACGAAATGTGAGCCGGTCTTGGAACCGGAGTGCATCCTCCATAGTTCTAGCTCCGTAATCGTCATGGGTGGGCGGGACGACGTCGGCTGCGCTTTGCGGCCGGAACGGTTCCGTATGCCCGAAAAGACGGCCTACCGGACGGTAAGTGCTTGTAAAGATTTAAGTAACCGGAATGAACAATTTCCACCGGACGGAATGAACCTTTAACCGTTCCGGTGCGACCAATGACTGAAGAAACGGGAGCGTGTCATGAACAATTACTCGATGCAGACTGCGGACCGCCTGACCCACCTGAAGATCGTGGTCATGTCGCTGGTCGCCGGCATCGTCGTCGTGGGCGTGGGCATCGCCGCCCGCCCGTCCCTGCCCGACATGAGCACCCAGCTTGAGAGCCGGGCTCCGGTCCTGAAGGCCGGCAAGCCGGTCATCCGGACCAGCGCCGAGACCACCACCATCCGCTGATTTTCCACCGCTTCACCATCACCATCCGACTTTACGCGCGCCCAAGTGGCGCGCGTTTTTTTTCGCTGGCGGCAACGACCGTTCGTCCCCGCGAAAGCGGGGACCAGCCAGCCCTGTTCGGGAAAACACCGCGCTCCCGCTTGCGCGGGAGCGAACGGATGGTGTGGAAACTCAGGCCGGCGCGCTGCGGGAACGCATCAGGCCGATGGCGTCGAGATCGGCCTGCTCCATGGCGGCCTCGGCCGCGCGCTCGCGGGCCTGGTCGCGCTCGTCGAGCAACTCAACCTTCTTGAGCTCCTCGAAGGCCTCGCCGAGCACCGCCTTGGCGTCGTCGAGCTGCGTGCGCAGTTCGTCGGCCGAGCGCTTGAGGTTCTCGCGCCGCTGGATCGCGGCCTTGGCATAGGTCGGATAGGCGAAATGGCTCGGGTCGTGGATCCCGGCCCGCTCCTGCTCGACCTTGATCTCCCGTTCCAGATCGCCGGCCATGCGCTCGAATTCGGCGATCATGCCTTCGATCTGCATGACCTTCCGGCGCTTCTCGTCGACCTGAAACCTCTTCAGGCGGATAAGTGTATCGCGTGACTTCATCGACTATGACTCCCCCGAAGCCGCGAGGACGTGACTGACCCCACCCGCGGAAGCGGGCACTCGGCGGGAATGTGGCGCAATAACGTTAGTTTTCGGTTTCCAAACGCGGGGGTGCGGGCGGGGGCGCCAGAATCTGTTCCAGGCGCCGATAACCCTCGAGCATCTCAGTCGATTCTTCCTTGCCCTGGGCCAGAAAGGCCTCCAGCGGCTTGTGCAGCGCGATGGCCTCGTCGACATCGGGGCTGGAGCCGGGCCGGTAGGCGCCGAGCCGGATCAGTTCCTCCATGTCGGCGTAGGTCGCCATCACCGACCGCGCCCGGGTCAGAACCGGCAGGAACGCCGGGTCGGCGGACTTGGGCATGGAACGGGACACCGATTTCAGCACGTTGATCGCAGGGTATCGGCCGCGCTCGGCGATCTGGCGCTCCATGACGATGTGGCCGTCGAGGATCGAGCGCACCGCGTCGGCGATCGGCTCGTTGTGGTCGTCGCCCTCGACCAGCACCGTGAAGATGCCGGTAATCGTGCCCTCCCCCGCCCCGGTGCCGGCCCGCTCCAGCAGCCGCGGCAGTTCGGCGAACACCGTCGGCGTATAGCCTTTGGCGGTCGGCGGCTCGCCGGTCGCAAGCCCGATCTCGCGCTGGGCGACGGCAAAGCGCGTCACCGAATCCATCAGCAGCAGCACCTGCTGGCCGGCGTCGCGGAAATACTCGGCGATGGCGAGCGTCAGATACGCCGCCTGGCGGCGCATCAGCGACGGCTCGTCGGAGGTCGCCACCACCACCACCGAGCGGGCGAGGCCCGCCTCGCCGAGGTCGTCCTGCAGGAACTCCTGCACCTCGCGGCCGCGCTCTCCGACCAGCCCGATCACCGCGACGTCGGCCTTCACGTTGCGCGCCAGCATCGACAGCAGCACCGATTTGCCGACGCCCGAGCCGGCGAAAATGCCCATGCGCTGGCCGTGGCAGCAGGTGATGAAGGTGTTGAGCGCGCGCACGCCGAAGTCGATCGGCGCGCCGATGCGCTTTCTGGCGTGCGGCGGCGGCGCCGCGGCGCGCAGCGCAAACGGCTCGGCGCCGAGCGGCAGCGGGCCCTTGCCGTCGATCGGCTCGCCCATGGCGTTGACCACCCGGCCGAGCCAGGCCG
>Ga0194132_10007919_pt1 | contig 15520 bp, 13 predicted proteins | sample TA2KigOf80mmetaG_FD_148612 | JGI IMG/M metagenome (GOLD analysis project Ga0194132, IMG submission 148612) | Freshwater microbial communities from Lake Tanganyika, Tanzania - TA2015054 Kigoma Offshore 80m | ecosystem: Environmental > Aquatic > Freshwater > Lake | place: Tanzania: Lake...
GGGCGAGCGGCGTCTTCGCGCCGGCCTTCTCGTTCACCGCCGTCTGCGAAAGCCCGCCCGCAACCGGATAGCCTCCTCCCAGCGCCGCGAGCAGGTTCGCGCCGCCGAGCGCGAGCAGCTCCTGGCGGACGTCGATCGGATAGTCGTGCTTCGCCGCGAAAGCGCGCGCCGCGGAGACGCCCTCGATGTACGCGAGGAGCACGCACGCAAACGCGAGCGGCAAGACCCCGTCCACCTCCCGCGCACGGAGCTCGGGCAGACCGAGGCTCGGCAGGCCGCTCGGGACGGCGCCGACCAGAGCGACGCCCGCTTCCCCGAGCCCCCCGAGCGAGACGAGGAGGATCGACGTCACGACGACGAAGAGCGCGATCGGCCGGCCGGGGTAGAGCTTCTCTCCCGCGACCAAAGCGAAGACCGCCGCAAACCCGATCGCCGTCGTGAGGACGTGCAGGTCGCCGAGCTGCGAGCCGACGGCGGTCAGCCGCGTGAAGAAGTGGTCCCCGCCGCCCGGCACGCCGAAGAAGGCCGCGAGCTGCGTCGAGGCGATGCTGAGACCCGCTCCCGCCTTGAAGCCGAGGAGGTTCGTCTCGCTGATGAAGCTCGTCAGCGTGCTGAGGCGGAGCAGCCAGCCGATCGCGCAGAGAAACGCGACGACGAAGCCGGCGAGAGTGGCGATCTGCGCCCAACGGACGGTGTCCCCGTCGACCATCTGCGCGATCGTGCCCCCGACCATCAGCGAGATCGCCGAGGTCGGGCCCACGGCGAGATGCCGCGACGAGCCGAGGAGAGCGTAGCCGAGCCCGCCGAGGAGATACCCGTAGACGCCGACCTGCGGCGGCAACCCCGCGAGCCCGGCGTACGCGAGCGAGACCGGTATCGCGTACGCCGCGAGCGTGACGCCGGCGAGCAGATCCGCAGAGAGCCACTCGGACCGGTAGGCGGCGAGCAAGCGACGCGGCGGAAGGAGCGTCGGCCCGCGATCGCGGGCATCGGCCGTTCGAGGCGCAGAGCCCATGGTTCTTCCCGCGTCGCCTCCCTCCCAGGTTTCCTTCGCCCTGTCGAGCGTCGGCGCGCTCTCGCGTACGCCTACCTTTGGGGTTAAAGAGCCCGGTCCCTTTCTCGCGAAGCGGACCGGAGCCCGAGATGAACGAACCGACCAGTTCACGGGCCGTCTTCGCCCGCGACACGGCGCGCCGACTCCTCCGCGCCATTCGAGGCTTTCTCGCCTCCGAGGTCGGTGGACGAGCCCGGATGCTCGCCGCGCTCCTCCTGGTGATGCTCCTCGGCATCAACGCCCTGAACGTGCTCAACAGCTACGTCAGCCGCTACTTCATGACGGCGATCGAGCGGCGCGAGTGGACCGCGTTCGTCCAGATGGCGGCCCTCTACGTCGGCGTCTTCGCCGCTCTCACGTGCGTCGCGGTGCTCTATCCGCCGGAGGCGGAGCGGGACGGCGTCGAGGAGGAGCCATGACGAAACGCGAGACGAAGTCGGAGGGTGCCGCTTCGGCGGAGGAGCTTCGCCAGATCGACGCCTACTGGAGAGCCGCGAACTATCTCTCCGTCGGCCAGATCTACCTCTTCGACAATCCGCTCCTGAGGGAGCCGCTCCGGAGGGAGCACGTCAAGCCACGACTGCTCGGCCACTGGGGTACGACGCCCGGTTTGAACTTCATCTACGCGCACCTGAACCGCGTGATCCGCTGCCTCGATCTCTCGATGCTGTACGTGACCGGCCCCGGGCACGGCGGTCCCGGGCTCGTCGCCAACGCATGGCTCGAGGGGACGTACAGCGAGGTCTACCCGAACATCTCGCTGGACGAAGAGGGCATGCAGCGCCTCTTCAAGCAGTTCTCGTTTCCCGGCGGCATCCCGAGCCACGTGGCGCCGGAGACGCCCGGCTCGATCCACGAAGGCGGCGAGCTCGGCTACGCGCTCTCGCACGCCTACGGAGCCGCGTTCGACAACCCGGATCTGATCGTCACGTGCGTCGTCGGTGACGGCGAGGCGGAGACCGGGCCGCTCGCGACGTCGTGGCACTCGAACAAGTTCCTGAATCCGAAGTCGGACGGCGCGGTCCTGCCGATCCTGCACCTGAACGGGTACAAGATCGCGAATCCGACGGTGCTCGCGCGCATCAGCCACGATGAGCTCGAGCATCTCTTCCGCGGCTACGGGTACACGCCGCACTTCGTCGAGGGCGAGGAGCCCGCGGCGATGCACCAGCAGATGGCCGCGACTCTCGACGCGGTGATCGCCGACATCCAGCGCATCCAGGGCGAGGCCCGGACGAAGGGGCGCACCGAGCGGCCGCGCTGGCCGATGATCGTCCTCCGCTCGCCGAAGGGGTGGACGTGCCCGAAGGAGATCGACGGCAAGAAGACCGAGGGGTACTGGCGTTCGCACCAGGTGCCGATGGGCGAGATGCACGAGAACCCCGAGCACGTCCGCATCCTCGAGCAGTGGATGAAGAGCTACCGTCCGGAGGAGCTGTTCGACGAGTCGGGCGCCCCGCGGCCGGAGATCGTCGCCGCCGCACCGGTCGGCTTGCGGCGCATGAGCGCAACCCCGCACGGCAACGGAGGACTGCTGCTGCGCGACCTCCGCCTCCCCGAGTTCCGCGACTACGCGGTCTCCGTGCCGTCTCCGGGATCCACGGTCGCGGAATCGACCCGCGTGATGGGCAAGTTCCTTCGCGACGCGATGAAGCTGAACCTGGAGTCGCGGAACTTCCGCCTCTTCAGCCCGGACGAGAGCAACTCGAATCGCTGGCAGGACGTGCTCGAGGTCACCGACCGCACGTGGGGCGCGGAGACGTTTCCCTACGACGACCACCTCGCGCCGGACGGGCGCGTCATGGAGATGCTGAGCGAGCACCAGTGCCAGGGCTGGCTCGAGGGATACCTCCTCACCGGCCGCCACGGCTTCTTCTCCTGCTACGAGGCGTTCATCCACATCATCGATTCGATGTTCAATCAGCACGCCAAGTAGCTGAGGGTGTGCAACGAGATACCGTGGCGACGGCCGATCGCTTCGCTGAACTACCTCCTCTCGTCGCACGTGTGGCGACAGGACCACAATGGATTCAGCCACCAGGATCCGGGCTTCATCGACCACGTCGTCAACAAGAAGGCGGAGGTCGTGCGCGTGTACCTGCCGCCCGACGCGAACTGTCTCCTCTCCGTAACCGACCACTGCTTGCGGAGTCGCAACTACGTGAACGTCATCGTCGCGGGAAAGCAGCCCGCACCGCAATGGCTCACGATGAAGCAGGCGGTCCGGCACTGCGCGGCGGGGCTCTCCATCTGGGAGTGGGCGAGCAGCGATCGCGGCGGCGATCCGGACGTCGTCATGGCCTGCTGCGGCGACGTGACGACGCTCGAGACGCTCGCGGCGGTCGAGATCCTGCGCGGGCACGCGCCCGACCTCAAGGTCCGCGTGATCAACGTCGTGAACCTGATGAAGCTGCAGCCGAAGGACGAGCATCCGCACGGGCTCTCCGACAAGGACTTCGACTCGCTCTTCACGACGGACAAGCCGATCATCTTCGCGTTCCACGGCTACCCGTGGCTCATCCACCGGCTCACCTACCGGCGGCACAATCACGAGAACATCCACGTGCGCGGCTACAAGGAGGAAGGGACGACGACCACGCCGTTCGACATGTGCGTGCTGAACGACCTCGACCGGTTCCACCTCGTGAGCGACGTGATCGACCGCGTGCCGAAGCTCGGCTCGCGCGCCGCCTACGCGAAGCAGGCGATCCACGACAAGCTGGTCGAGCATCGGGAGCACATCCAGCGCTACGGCGACGACATGCCCGAGATCGCGAACTGGACCTGGGGAAAGAAGGGAGGCGCACCGGCCTCCTCCTCGACCGAAGCGGACAACGTCTGAGACTGCGGGGGAAACCATGGATCCGGACCAGATCATCAAGCGTGCGCGTCAGTTCTCGAAGCCGTATCGCGTGACCGACGGCAGCTCCTTCCGGCTGAAGGACATCGACCCCGGCGACACGCTCGACCTCACCGCGGAGGACAAGCCGCAGGCGAAGGAGGCGCTCGAGTCCGGCGTCGCGGCGCTGGCCGAGCTGCAAGAGCGCCTCTACGCGCAAGACCGCTGGGCGGCGCTCTTCGCCTTCCAGGCGATGGACGCCGCCGGCAAGGACGGCGCGATCAAGCACGTGATGTCCGGCGTCAATCCGCAGGGCTGCCAGGTGTTCTCGTTCAAGGCGCCTTCCGCGGAGGACCTCGACCACGACTTCCTCTGGCGCTGCATGAAGCACCTGCCGGAGCGGGGCCGCATCGGCATCTTCAATCGCTCGTATTACGAGGAGGTGCTGGTCGTGCGCGTCCACCCGGCGCTCCTCGAGAAGCAGAAGCTGCCGGACGAGCTTCGCGGCAAGCGGATCTGGAAGGAGCGTTTCGAGGACATCCGCAACTTCGAGCGGTACCTGGCGCGAAACGGATTCGTGATCCGGAAGTTCTTCCTGCACGTGTCGAAGAAGGAGCAGCAGAAGCGCTTCCTCGATCGCCTCGAGCGGCCGGAGAAGAACTGGAAGTTCTCCGTCAACGACGCACGCGAGCGCGGCTTCTGGGACGACTACATGAGCGCGTACGAGGACATGATCCGGAACACCGCGACCGAGTGGGCGCCGTGGTACGTGATCCCCGCGGACAACAAGTGGTTCACGCGCGTCGTCGTCGCGGCGGCGGCGATCGAGGCGCTCGCCGCGCTCGATCTGAGGCTTCCGAAGGCCGGCCCCGAGCGCCGCGAGGAGCTCGCGGCGGCGAAGGCGGCCCTCCTGGAGGAGGGCGCCAAGAAGGATTGACTTCCTTCCCCGAAGGGTGATCGCAAGAGAGGAGGCCCGTCCGCTGCTCCGGCGGACGGCGAAATCGAAAGCGCTCAGGGAGCGGCAGCATGATCTTCGAAGAAATTCGCAGCGGCGGGTGCTGCTCCTACCTCGTCGCGTGCGACGAGACCTGCGCCGGTGTCGTCGTCGATCCCGAGCTCTCGCAGATCGATCGCACGCTCGCGCTCGTCGCCAAGGCCGGCGTCCGCCTGCACTACGTGATCGACACGCACACGCACGCCGATCACTTCACGGCGTCCCGGGAGCTGGCACGGCGGCTCGGCATCCCGCGGGTCATGCACCGTGCGAGCATCGCACCCGAGGTCGACGTCCGCGTCGACGACGGCGAGACGCTGATCGCGGGACGCTTGCGCATCCGCGCCCTCGCGACGCCGGGGCACACGGACGACTCGATCTCGCTCGTCCTCGCCGATCGGGTGCTGACCGGCGACACCCTCCTCCGCGGCGCCACGGGGCGCACGGATCTCCCGACCGGCGATCCGGAGGCGCTCTACGACAGCCTGTTCGGGAAGCTCCTGCAGCTCGACGACTCGCTCGCCGTCTATCCGGGCCACAACTACAAGGACCTCCCCGTCAGCACGATCGGGCAGGAGAAGGCACAGAACCCGCGGCTCCAGAAGCGCGAGCGCGAAGCCTTCGTGGAGCAGATGCGCGCGCTGAACATCGGCATGCCGGATCACCTGACCGAGGCGCTGCGGACGAATCGCACCGGCGGCAAAACCGTCGCTCAGCTCCTGAGCGAAGCTTCTCGACGAATCGCGTTCGTTTCGATGGAGGAGCTACGCGAGCGCGTCGAGTCGGGCTGCGCCAACCTCGTCGTGCTCGACACCCGCGAAAGCGATGCCTTCGACGGCGGGCACGTTCCCGGCGCGCGGCACGTCCCGCGCGGTCAGCTCGAGCTGCGGATCGACCAGGTTCTTCCCGATCCGACCGTCCGGATCGTCACCTGCTGCGAGTTCGAAAAGATCTCGACGCTCGCCGCGGACACGCTGCGCACGATGGGCTACGTGCGGGCGGTCGCGCTCGACGGCGGGATGAAGGCGTGGCGCGAAGCGGGATTTCCCGTCGAGGCGACGGCTCCGAAGGCGTAGTCGAACCGCGACCCTTCGTTCAGCGAGACGTCTTGCTTCGCACGCGCTAGCCGCAGTGCTTGCGCGGGCAGAAGGGCGTAGTATCAACGCTGTCACTTTGGTACAATGTCATTCTCATGCACGACGGCGAACCAACCCTCCAGGCCGTCGGGGCAGCCCCGCGGGAAGCCGCCGATCGGCCCTTCGCGATCGACGACCGACGCCGCGTCGACTATCTAGGCGGCAGGGCGCGATGGCCTGAGGAGAACGGACGCTGATGGGCGGCAGGAGAGCGGTCAAGACGGCTCCGGAATTGGGCGACGACGACATTCCCGCGTGGCAGCGTCAGAGCATGGACCGGTCGCTCCGGCCCGCTCGTGCGCGCGCGCATGCGCGAAGCGACCGGTTCGTCGCGGCGGCGACGCGTCTTCTCGAAGAGAAGGGCACGACGGACTTCACGGTCCAGGACGTCGTGGAGCGCTCCCGGATGTCGATCCGGACCTTCTACAAATACTTCGAGAGCAAGGAGGACCTGCTCGTCGCGGTCTCCGAGACCGTCGTCGCGCGCGAGGCCGTGCCGCGTCTTCGTGAGCGGGTCGAGAAGTTCAAGGAGCCGCTGCAGCGCCTCCGTGCCTACGTCGACGGGCTCGTCGAGCTCAGCGCGAACACGACGGGCCCCGTCGCCCGTACGCTCACGAGCTACCAGAACCGCCTCGCCGAGAGCCGGCCCGCGGATCTCGCACGAGCGATGAAGCCGCAGCTCGATCTCCTGATCGAGCTGGTCGAGGAAGTCGCACGCACGCGACCGCTGGCGCGTCCGCTCACGGTGGAAACGGCAGCGCGGCTGACGCACTACACCGTCCTCGCGGCCGTGCACGGGCGGGTCCTCGGGTCGGAGGGCGCTTCCGACATCCCCGCCGAGGCGATCTGGCAGTACTGTGCTTCCGGAATGGGATGGACGGTCGCGACGGCGCGCACGCGCGCCGCCGCGCCCACGGGCAAGAAGAAGAAGGGATCATGAGCCAGCTCGACGCATTTCGATACGACGGAAAACGAGTCCTGGTGGTCGGCGGCGCGACCGGCATGGGCGCGGCCGCGGCGGAGCTCGCTCGCGAAGCCGGCGCGGAAGTCGTGGTGATGGACTTCGCTGAGATCAAGATGCCCGGCGTCCGCGCGATCCGCGTGAACCTCGCGGAGCGCGAGTCGATCGACGCCGCCATCGACGAGTGCGGCGGCACGGTGCACGCGGTCTTCTCCTGCGCGGGCGTCGCGGACGGAACGCCCGGCATCGAGCGCATCAACTTCGTCGGGCACCGACACCTGATCGACCGTCTCCTCGCCAAGAAGATGCTCGGGCGCGGCGCCGCGATCTGCTTCATCTCCTCGGCGGCGGGCCTCGGATGGGAGGCGAACCTCCCGCTGCTCCAGGAGCTGCTCGACATCTCCGACTTCGACGCCGCCGCGCGCTGGTTCCAGGACGCGGGGAAGGCCGACTACTTCCACACGAAGCAAGCGATGTGCGCGTACGTCTCGCGCCAGGCCTTCCCGCTCCTCAAGCAAGGAATCCGGATCAACGCGATCTGCCCGGGGCCGACGGACACGCCGCTCGCGCAAGCGAACAAGGACATGTGGCTCGGGTTCGGCTCGGACTACCGCGCGGAGGTCGGGATCGAGCCGTTCACGCCGAAGGAGCAGGCGTACCCGCTCCTCTTCCTGTGCAGCGACGCCGCAGCGGCGATCTCCGGGATCACGCTCCTCTCCGACGCGGGCTATCTGAGCTCCGGGATCACCGGCTCGTACCCGAACGCGACGATGATCGCGAACTTCCTGCTCGGTCGAAACCCCGCCTGAGAGAGCGTTGCGCACGCTCTCCCGCCCGCTTCGCGCGAAGGAGTCCGAGTGCAAGACCTCCAGTACAGCGCGCGTCACCCGGCTCCGTGATCCATCCGCCCGCTCAATCCGCCGCGACCTGCTGAAGCACTCTCGCCTCCGGACCGGCGTGATCGTCCATCAGCACGCGGTACACGGCTCGACCTCCACTAGCCGACCGCAGGCGGAACGTCATAGAAGAACCCTCCATCTCGGAAACGGTCCCGTTTCCCAACGCAGCGGGGAGAGATCGATGTTGCTCGAAGGAAAGGTCGCAGTGGTCACCGGCTCGGGTCGCGGCATCGGCCGCGGGATCGCGGTCGCTCTCGCACGCGAAGGCGCGAGCGTCGTCGTGAACGACGTCGGCTGCGCGACCGACGGGCGCGGGACGGAGCAGGATCCGGCAACGCAGGTCTGCAAGGAGATCGCCGCGTTCGGCGGCAAGGCGGTGCCGAGCTACGACTCGGTCTCCGACTACACCGCCGCGAAGAGCATCGTCGACACCGCCGTCGGCGAGTTCGGACGCATCGACATCCTCGTCAACAACGCGGGCATCGTGCGCGACCGCTCGATCGTCAAGATGACGGAGGAGGAGTTCGACGCGGTCCTCGCGGTGCACCTGAAGGGAAGCTTCAACTGCGGGAGCCACGCGATCCCCAAGATGAAGGACCAGGGCTACGGACGGATCATCAACATCACGTCGAGCGCCGGCCTGCGCGGCAACTTCGGACAGACGAACTACTCCGCCGCCAAGGCGGCACTGATGGGCATCACCTTCACCTGGTCGATCGAGCTCGGGAAGTACGGCATCACCGTCAACGCGCTCGCGCCGGCCGGCATGACGCGCATGGTCGGCGGGATTCCGGGAATGGAAGGCCGCCCCGTGCCGCCGGAGATGAACCCCGATCTCAACGCTCCGATCGTCGCCTACCTCGCTTCGGAGAAGGCCGCGCACGTGAACGGTCAGGTGTTCGGGCGGCGCGGCTACGCGTTCACGATCTTCCAGACGCCCCGCCCGGTCGCGGCGATGTACAAGGAAGGCGGCTGGACTCCGGAGGAGATCGCGGCTCACTTCGACGTCGCCTTCGGCGAGCACCTGCAGCAGATCGGCATCCCGACTCCGGCGACGCGGAGCGCGCCCGCGAAGTAAGAAGTCGAGGCAGAGTCGAGGATCGAGGATGGACGCCGTCCTCGGAACGCTCTACCCGACCTGCAACTCCTGGTACCTCGGCGCGAACGTGCCCGGGAAGCCGCGCGTCTTCATGCCGCTGATCGGCTTTCCCCCGTACGTCGAGAAGTGCAACGACGTCGCCGCGACAGGCTACGAGGGCTTCGTCCTCGCGGGACCTTCGAGCTCGCGGAGGTAACGCTCGACGAGCGCCCGCGTCTCCTCGTGACCGGACGTGATGCCGAGCGCCTTCTCGAGGACCAGCACCTGCGAGACGCCGGTCATCGCGAGCACGACGGCGATCGGCGGGCACGCCTCGGGAGAGATGCCGGCTCGCTTCAGCACGCTCGCGGTCGCGTCGAGCTGCATCTGACGGAAGCGCTCCGCGTGCTGTGCGATCTCGGCGCGGATCGCCTTCCGATGGTTCGCGAGCGCCGCGAACTCCATCGTGAAGGCCGTCCCCCGCGGATCGGTGCTGATCTCCCAGAGAGAGCGAAGCGGCTGGTCCGAGGCGAGCGCCCGCTCGTAGTGCCCGAGGCGCAGCGAAGCGCGTCGCCGGTAGACCGCCAGGAACAGCTCGTCCATCGTGCGGAAGTAGTAGTGGACGAGCTGCGGCTTCAGACCCGCCTTGGCGGCGACGCGCCGGGAGGTGACGGCGGCGTAGCCCTCCTCCAGCATGAGGCGCTCGGCGGCGTCGAGCAGGATGGCTCGGGTCTTCGAGTCCTCGGCGCCGATCCGTCGGGGCGATGCCATCTCCGTCTCCTATCCGAGCAGACGGAGATGGCAATGCAATCGCAACGAGGGGCACGCGCCCCTCGCCCCACGCGGCAGAGCCGCGCGGGGCCCCACTCCTGCGCTCGCTTCGCTCGGCCGCGCCCTACGCGCGCGGAGGTTCGCCTCTCGGGTCAGGGTAGTCGATCGTGGCGTGGACGGAACCCGGCAGGATTCCCTCGGGCGTCACCTCGCCCCTTCGATTGACGCCGATGTCCGTCGCCGGGAACGCGGATTCCCAGCAGCGTCCGGACGTCGTCTCCTGGAGCTGCACCGTCAGCCCCTGCGGAACCTCGAGCGGCAGGTACGGCAGGTCGATCGCCGCGGAGGAGCTCGCGATCGTCACCATCGAACGAGCCGATCCCTTGCGAAGACGGACGAGCTCGAGCGCGCCGCGCGGGTCCTTACGGCTCCAGCCCCGGCCGACCTTCTGCCAGGGAGCACCGGTCGGAATTCCGGCGTCGATCTGCGCGTGCAGCGACTCGCCCGCGTAGACGCAGAGCTGATAGTCGCCGCCCTGCGTCGGGTCGACGAACGACTGCGCTTGCCCCTTCCCCTCTCCCGCGCCGATCCAGCGCCACGCGAAGCGATCGCCTCGCGTCGAAAGAGGCGGGTTCTTGCGAATTCTCAGAAGCGCCTTCTGCGCCGGCTCGCAGCCCGTCGCAGGGGTGCCGGGACAAGCCGAGATCTCGCGGCAGCCGCGCCCGTCGGGATCGCACGTCAAGTCGAGACGCACGATGTCCCGATCCGCCGTCTGGTTCGCCTCGGGGAGACCGAGCGCCGAAGCGTTGTCGCCGACGAACGCGAGGACGCCGCCGTCCGCGGAGAGCGACAGCGTGCTCGACGAGCCGCCGCACGGGAACGCGTTGATCGGGTAGCCCGTCGGATCGACGGTCACGCGCCGGAGGCGACGCGTGAGACGGTCCTGGAGGTAGATCTGGTCACGATGCATCGGCGGGTTCTCGGGCAGGAGGCTGTGCGACCCGCTGAGGAAGGCGACGAAGCGGCCGTCGGCGGAGAGCGCCGCACCCTTCGACGAGCTGGTGTCGCAGATCAGAGGCTCCGGCAGCCAGCCGCACGGCCCAGGGCCGAACGACAGCGGCTCGACCGCCTCGGTCTCGTCGGTCGCCCGATTGCGGACGTAGAGCCGGAAGGGACGCGTCTCGTTCGTGTCGACGAGCAGGTTTCCCGAGTTGGAGGCGAAGAGGACGACGTTTCCGTCGTCCGAGATCCGCGGCGACCACGCCCACCCGTTCGGAGTCACGACCGGTGCGAGGAACGCGCGACTCACGAGCTCCGTCGTTTCGGCGCCGAGATCGCGTGCGTAGACCTGCTGGATCGGCCAAGACGAGACCGGCGAAGCCGGCGTCAGGTTGGTGGCTTCGCTGGTGAACGCGACGACGGAGCCGTCGCCGGAGAGGCTCGGCGCGTAGCTCGGGCCGTTCGACTGCAGCTCGGCGTTGCTGACGCTCGCGCGCGTGATCGAGCCGCTCGCGACGTCGTAGACGAAGACGTCCGCCACGCCGTTCGTGTCGTCCGGAACGAGGTCCGTCGCGCGGCTCGAGAAGGCGACGTGCGAGCCGTCCGCCGAGATCGCCGGACACCCGCTGTCCCCGGTGCCGGCGCCGCCGCCGATCGGGGTGCTGACGCGGACCGTGCTCGGTCCCTGGCGATCGTGGAGATAGACCTCCCACACGGGCGTCTCGAGGTGCTGTCCGCCCTGCGCCATGTTCCACGCCGAGCTGGCGAACGCGACGTACCGCCCGTCCGCCGACATCGACGGGCAGTCGCTGTCGCCCGTCGCCTCCTCACCCTGATAATTGACGCTGACGCGCGACGTGATCCCGCTGACCGTGTCATGCAGGAACACGTCGGTGTCGCCGTTGTTGTCGAGCGGAACGAGGTTGTTCGCCTGGCTCGCGAACGCGACGAGCGTCCCGTCCGCCGACGTGGCGACCGACCACGAATCCGCGTTGGCTTGCGCGCCGCCGGTGCTGACGTTGGCGAGCGAGGCCTCGCCCGCGAGCTGAGCGCCCACACGGGAGGCCATGCCGAGAAGAGAGGTCGCGGCCAGGAAGCCGGACGCAGCGATCGTCGCCGTCTTGCGGAGTGCGGCGTTCATCACAGCGTCTCCAGGAAGGCGACGAGCGACTTCTGCTGCTCGTCGTCGAGAGCGAGGAAGCGATCTCGTGCCCCCTTCGCTTCGCCGTCGTGGAGAGCAATCGCCGCCTCGAGCGATTCGGCGCGGCCGTCGTGCATGTACGGCTTGCTCTCGCGCACGCCCCAGAGCGGTGCGGTGCGGAACTCGTTTCCGGCGGCCTCGCCCGCGGGGATTCCGTCCGCGAGGTAGCTGCCCATGTCGTGCAACAGGAGGTCGGAGAAGAGCCGGACCGTCGCGGCGTCGGAGGCGTCCGCGCTCGCGGGCATCTCGGGCACGTGGCATCCGGCACATCCCGTGTCGCGGAAGAGAGTGTCGCCGTGCGCTTCACGATCGCCGCGGGCTCCTTCCGGTAACGGCGGCAGCCCGCGGATGAACTCGACCAGAGCCTGGAGATGGGTTCCGTCGTCTTCGGGGTCCGCGACCGGATCGCAGTCGATCTCGCGTACGCGCTTCTCCTCGGTCGGACGAAGCGGCGTCGTGATCCCGATCTCCTGCTGCATCGCCTTCGCGACGATCGCGTCGAGCGTCGCCTCGTCGGCCTTCCAGCCGAAGCGGCCGAGCTGCCCGTCGATCCGATTGGCGCGTCCGGAGATCCCGTCGCCGTCGGCGTCTTCCGGATCGACACGCGCGACGATCGCCGACTCGGGGATCGACTCGATCGCGCCCAATCCGTAGAGCGCGGTCGACTGCCTTTGCCGGATGATCGCGCCGAGCGGCGCGCCCTCCGTCGGCGAGGAGCAGTCGGGAGTTCGGATTCCCTCCGCCTGGAGCGTCGGCCCGCCCTGCTCGTGCAGCGGGTCGAAGCCGTTCGGCCCCATCCTTCCGTACATCGTGACGAGACGCTGGCTCGAGCCGCCGACGGTCGGATGGCTGTGGCACTCGGCGCAGCCTCTGCCGTTGAAGCCCGGGCCGAGGCCCGAAGCGGGATTCTCGATGCGCGTGAAGGCGACCGCGCCGCGGCGGAAGCTCTCCGCGCGATCCGCGTCCAGGCTCGCCGGAACGACGGCGCCGCAAACGCCCTTCCCCTCTTCTCCGCCCGCCGCTGCGCCGGCGTCACCGGCGTCCGCATAGAACGGGCAAGCGTCGCAGAGGTCGCCGATGCCGTCGTCGTCGAAGTCGAACTGATCGGGGTTCGCAATCTGGGGACAGTTGTCGCCCGAGCAGCCGTCGCCACCGGTCTTGCGGCCGTCGCCGTCCGCGTCGGTGCAGACCTGGCAGGGCCGCCGTGCCGTCGGCGGCGCGAGCGATCTGCACGCGGTCGAAGCTGTCGGGGCAGACGTCGCACGCATCGCCGAAGCCGTCGCCGTCGCCGTCCGCTTGCTCCGCGTTCGCCGCTTCCGGTCAGTTGTCGCGCTTACAGGTGCTCGCTTTGAACCCCGGATCGCCGAAGCCGTCGCCGTCGACGTCCGTGCACTCGTCGGAGACGTTGACGATGCCGTCCGCGTCGAAGTCGTCTCCGGCTTCCCGGAGGCGAAGCACGTTGTTGACGGCCTGGAAGTCGCCGTACTCCTCCGACTTCACGGGCTTGCAGTCGTCCGTCACGACGCCCTGCACGCGGTTGTCGGCGGCGCCCTTGAATCGGAAGCAGAACTTCTTGCCGCTCACCGAGCCGCCGATGATCTCGTTGTCGTGCGGCACCTTCACCCAGCCGGGATCGTTCGTGAAGCCTCGGCCGGTGTAGCCGCCGAGGAGGTAGAAGCCGTCCTCGATCTCGTTCCGCGCGATCACGTTCTTCGTCGAGTCGCCGCGGAGGTAGAAGAAGGAGCGCTTGAGCACGTTGTCCGCGAAGTACGCGCCGCGAACGTTCCGCGCGTAGATTCCGGCCGTTCCGGAATCCTCGACGACGTTCTCGGTGATCTCGCACTGCACGCATTCGCAGAGGTTCAGCGACTCCTGGCCGTTCTTGATGAAGTGGTTCCTCGTTACGCGGGGCCGGAGCGAGCCGACGCCGAGGTGGACGCCATCGAGCTCGTTCCGCTCGAGGACGTTCTCGGCGATGACGACGTCGATGACCTGGCCCTTCTTCGTGCTTCCCGACGTCTCGATGCCGGTCTCGTTCTCGCGGACGGTGTTCTTCGTGATCTTGACGCCCTTGCTGCCGCGCACGCGAATGCCCCGCTCGAAGCCCGAGACGGTGCAGCCGGTCACCTCCGCACCGTCGGCGCCGTCGACGAGGATGCCGTACTGCGAGCTCTCCTCGCCGAGGCCCTGGATCGCGTGCCCGTTGCAATCGAGCTTCGCGCCGGCCTTGAGCTTGAGACCGATGCCCGCGCAGCCGGTCAGGTCCTCGTCGAGCTTCGCCGCTCCCTGGACCCTCGAGCCGCAGACGCAAGGCTCGTCGCCGCCGCAGGTCTTCTTCTTGGTCTTTGCCTCGATCGGAGGAGCAAAGCCGAGAAGAGAAAGGAGGAGAGCGACCGTGGCCGCGATTCCGCGATGTGTGCGATACGTCATCGCCTCGTTTCCTGGTCGATGGTGCCGTTCGTTCAGCCGCCCCAGGGTTGGTTCCGGAAGGAAGGGCGAGGTGCGGTCGGAAGAGGAAACGCGGCTCGGTGCCGTATGACATATGTCACGAGCACTGCACAAGAACGATTTTCAAGATCTCACCTTCCTCGGCGTTCGCTCGACCAGAGCCCGCCCGAAGTGCGACATTCGGCCCATCAAGACCCTTCTTCCCCCCTGCGGAGACCGACTACTGGTGCCAGCTTCCCTTGCCGGCCGGAGCAACGACCTGCGCCCAGACGGGATTCTCCCCCCAAGCGTGCGTGAGCGTCGGCTCCGGCACCCACATCTCGGACGCGAGGTGCGTCCTCACCACGGAGGAGTGCTCCCTCCAGGTCGAGGGCTGCTCGGTCGGGAGCTGCGTGTCGGTCCCCTGAGCCTGCGCTTCAGCTCCGGCTGCGCGGCAGACCGAGAGCCTGCTGCGCGATGATGCTGCGCATGATCTCGCTCGTGCCGGCGTAGATCGTCGGCGCGGGCGACAGGCGATAGGCGAACTCGAACTCGCCGTCGGCCGCGGCTCCCGGCTCGCCCTGCCGCAGGAGAGAAGCGGGCGCCGCGAGATCGAGCAGGTCCTGCGCGTCCTCGACCAGGATCTCCGTCTGGAAGAGCTTCGACATCGGACCTTCGCCGCGGTGTCCGCGATTCTCGGCGGCGGCCCAGAGCGATTGACGGGAGAGCACGCGCGCCGCCTCGAAATGCGTCGCCGCGCGGCCGAGCCGCTCCTTGACGCGCGGGTCCTCGATCGCCGGCCGGCCGCTCCGCCGCTCGCGGCGCGCCCACTCCACGGCCGCGTCGAGGAGGTCGCGCTGATGCTTCGGATAGGTGCCGCCGTGCTCGAGCTCGAGCGCGTACGCGACGACGCTCCAGCCGTCGTTCACCTCGCCGATCCGATAGCGGTCGGGGATCCGCACGTCCGAGTAGTAGGTGATGTTCGTCCGCTCGTCGCTCAGGGTGTGGACGGCCTGGATCTCGACGCCGGGCGTCTCGAACGGCACGAGGAACATCGTGAGGCCGCGGTGCTTCTTCGCGTCCGGGTCCGTCCGGGTGAGGAGGAACACGTACTGCGCGACGTTCGCGCCGCTCGTGAACATCTTCTGCCCGTTGATCACC
>Ga0194132_10007921_pt1 | contig 15519 bp, 15 predicted proteins | sample TA2KigOf80mmetaG_FD_148612 | JGI IMG/M metagenome (GOLD analysis project Ga0194132, IMG submission 148612) | Freshwater microbial communities from Lake Tanganyika, Tanzania - TA2015054 Kigoma Offshore 80m | ecosystem: Environmental > Aquatic > Freshwater > Lake | place: Tanzania: Lake...
GAGCAGGACCACGAACGAGAACGGCTTCGACAGGAAGTCGTCGGCGCCGGTGTCGAGGGCTTCGGCCTCGTCCCACTCGCCGTCCTTGGCGGTCAGCATCAGGATGGGCGTCCAGACCCCCTCGTCGCGCAGCGTCTCGCACACCTTGTAGCCGTTCATGCCCGGCAAGAGGATGTCGAGCACGATGGCGTCGTACGAGCCCTCGCGGGCCCGCCACAGGCCGTCGGCGCCGTCGTGGACGACGTCGACGTCGTAGCCCTCGGCCACGAGGCCGTCGCGGACGGCCTCGGCCAGGGCCACCTCGTCCTCGATCACCAGCACGCGCATGGATCCAGTGTGCCCGGGGGTGGGTGCCCCCGCGCACCCGAACCTGAGAAGACCTGCACCGATGCTCAGGCGGGCAGGGCCGCGCCCGGGGATCTCCCGCCGGCGTTCAGCCTGCTCTCAGACGGCGTGGGGCAGAGTGGTCCCGCTCCCACCCGGGAGCCGCGCACCCGACCGGCCCGTCGGCCGGGTGCGCTCTCGACCCGGAAACGAGAGGAACCGAACCATGAGGAAGATCCCCCGAACCCTGGCGGTCGCCGGCGTGAGCCTGGCGGCCGGACTCGGCGTGATGGCGACCGCCGCACCCGCCTTCGCCGCCCAGGACCCGATCCTCACCGAAGCGCAGCAGACCACCCTCCAGGCCCAGATCGACGCGTTCAAGGCCTGCCTCGAGGGCCAAGGCGTGACGCTGCCCGAGAAGCCCCAGGACGGGGCACGGCCGGAGATCACCGACGAGCAGCGCGAGGCCATGAAGGCGGCCCGGGAAGCGTGCGCCGACCAGCGGCCCGACCGGCCCGAGCTCTCCGAGGAGCAGCAGGCCGAGCTCCGGTCGCAGATGGAGGAGCACCGGGCCTGCATGCAGGAGCAGCTGAGCGCGGCCGGGATCACGAAGCCGGAGAAGCCGGCCGGGGGCCAGTCCGGCCAGCCCGGTGAGCGTCCGCAGCGGCCGCAGCTGACCGACGAGCAGAAGGCCGCGTTCCAGGCCGCGCACGACGCGTGCGAGGACACCGAGCCCAACCTCGGCGTCGAGGGCATGGGGCCGATGGGTCGCCGTGGCCCCGGCGGTCCCGGCGGTCACGGCGGGCCGGGGGGTCCCGGCGGTGGGGGCGGTCCGAGCGGCTCCGCCACCAACCAGGCGGCGCGCGCGACCGTCTGACGACACCTCCCCAGCACGATGGCGTGATGGTGCGCCGTTCGACCGGTCCGGGCCGGTCGGGCGGCGCATCGCCGCGTCCGCTCCCGTTCTTGCGTCCCCGAGGGCGCGAAATCCGAGCCCGGGGGACGCCAGAACGTCGCGGGTCAGGGGCCGACGAGCTCCCAGAGGTTGCCGGCGGGGTCGGTCACGAACACGTGGCGCTCGCCGTCGAACGCGAGCGTGCGGGTCTCGAAGCCGCCGGCCTCGAGCCGGCCGATGCAGGGGTCGAGGTCGTCGTCGAGGCGGATCGCCGTGTGCGCGGCCGAGACGACGAGGTGGTCGGGGTTGGGCGACAGGTGCACCTGGGAGCCGTCGTCGGCCTCGAACCACCACACGCGCCGACCCATCGGCTCGAGCATCGCCTGGATGTCGGGACCGCCCTCCACCTCGACGTAGCCGAGCATCGCGATCAGCCAGTCGCCCTCGGCGCGGGCGCCGTCCTCGGGGACCGACAGGTTGACGTGGTGCACGGACTTCGGCATACCCGGGATCGTAGGCACATAGCCTGGGGGCATGCCTGCGCCCACCCCCACCCTTGCGGTCACCGGCGACCCGGAGGCCGACCGGCTGCTCGTGCAGGAGCCGCTGGCGCTGCTCATCGGCATGCTCCTCGACCAGCAGGTGCCGATGGAGTGGGCGTTCAAGGGGCCGTCGACGCTGAAGGCCCGCCTCGGCGGACGGCTCGACGCCGCGGCCATCGCCGCGATGCCCGAGGACGCGTTCGTCGCCGTCTGCGCCGAGAAGCCGGCCATCCACCGGTTCCCCGGCTCGATGGGCGCACGCACCCATCAGCTGTGCCGGTACCTCGTCGACGAGTACGGCGGCGACGCCGCGGCGGTGTGGACCGGCGCGAAGACGGGCGCCGAGCTGTTGGCCCGGGTGCGGGCGCTCCCCGGCTTCGGCGACGAGAAGTCGAGGATCTTCGTGGCCATGCTGGCGAAGCGATTCGGGGTGAAGCCCCGGGGCTGGAAGGAGGCGACGGCGCCGTTCTCCGACGCCCGGCCCCGCTCCGTGGCCGACATCGACTCACCCGAGTCGCTCCTGCGGGTGCGGGAGTGGAAGAAGGCCCAGAAGGCCGCCGGCAAGTCCAAGCAGGACTGAGCGCAGCGAGCGTCGGCTTCGCACCGGGCCCGTCCGAGGGAGCGAGCGGAGCGACGAGTCGGGACTGAGCGTTCGACGCCGCTCGGTGCGGGCGAGCCCGTACACTGAGGGTCCAGCGGGTGCCGCCGGCGCCCGCCGGGTCTTCCTCACTTCACCGGACGCTCCGGGGATCGACACGCAGCCGTCGACGAGGACGACCGCCCCACCGCCCTGTCCTGCGGTGGGTCCCGATCCTCAACCCCCCGTTGAGCCGTACGAAAGTGAACCCAGTGACCGCATCCTTCGAGGCGCTCGGCGTCTCTCCCGATCTCACCGCGCGCCTGGCCGCCGACGGGATCGACGCCCCCTTCGCCATCCAGGAGCTGACCATCCGTGACGGCCTCGCCGGCCGTGACGTGTGTGGCAAGGCCAAGACCGGCTCGGGCAAGACCCTCGCCTTCGGCCTCCCGCTCGTGCAGCGCGTCAGCAAGGCCGAGCCGCACCGGCCGACCGGCCTGGTGCTCGTGCCCACCCGCGAGCTCGCGAACCAGGTGAGCGAGGTGCTCACCCCGCTCGCGAAGGTGAAGGGCCGCACCGTCCAGACCGTCTACGGCGGCGTGGGCTTCGAGCCCCAACGCGAGGCGCTCCAGCGCGGGGTCGACATCCTCGTCGCCACCCCGGGTCGCCTCATCGACCTCATGGAGCACCGGGACGTCCACTTCGACAAGGTCGAGGTCCTGGTGCTCGACGAAGCCGACCGGATGCTCGACATGGGGTTCTCGCCGCAGGTGCAGAAGATCCTCTACAAGATCACCGGCCCGCACCAGACGATGCTGTTCTCGGCCACGCTCGACGGCGCGATCGCCCGCATCGTCAACCGCTACCTCGCCGATCCGGTGATGCACGAGGTCGAGTCCGACGAGCCGACCGTCGACCAGATGGAGCACCGCTTCTTCTACGTGCACCAGCTCGACAAGGTGAAGGTCGCCGCGGCGATCTGCCGCGGCGTCGACCGCGCGCTGCTGTTCACCAACACCAAGCGCGCGGCCGACAAGGTCGCCCAGCAGCTCGAGCGCGAGGGCATCAAGGCGATGGCGATCCACGGCGATCTGCGTCAGCCGGCGCGTGAGCGGGCCCTCGCCCAGTTCTCCACCGGCAAGGTGCCGGTACTGGTCGCCACCGACGTCGCGGCGCGCGGTCTGCACATCGACGCCGTCGACGTGGTCGTGCACTACGACCCCACCGACGACCCGAACAACTACCTCCACCGCTCGGGGCGCACGGCGCGGGCCGGCCGCACCGGTGTGGCCGTCACGCTGATGCTGTGGAACCAGGAGAACGACATCCGGGCCGTGCAGCGCCGACTCGCGCTCACGCAGCCGATCGTGGAGGTCTTCTCCAACGACCCGCGCCTCGCCGACCTCGCCGCGTGGGATCCCGCGGCCGAGGACGCCGTCGCCTGAGCCCGACTCCGAAACCCGTCTGCCGCGCCCAGCTGCGTCTGCGAGGATGATGTCGTCATGAGTGACCACCGCCCCCAGTCCCCGCGCGTCTCGCGCAAGATCGCCGCGATCACCGAGTCGGCCACGCTGGCCGTCGACGCGAAGGCCAAGGCCCTCGTGGCCGCGGGGGAGAACGTCATCGGCTTCGGTGCCGGGGAGCCCGACTTCCCCACGCCCGAGCACATCGTGGACGCCGCGGTGCAGGCGTGCCGCGACCCGCGCAGCCACCGCTACACGCCGGCCGCCGGACTGCCCGCGCTGCGCGACGCCATCGCCGCGAAGACGGTGCGCGACTCCGGGTACGCGTGCGAGGCGCAGCAGGTGCTCGTCACCAACGGCGGCAAGCACGCGGTGTACAACGCGTTCCAGGTGCTGCTCGACCCCGGTGACGAGGTGATCCTCCCCGCGCCGTACTGGACCACGTACCCCGAGGCGATCGCGCTGGCCGACGGCGCGTCGGTGGTGCTGCCCACGACCGAGGAGACGCAGTTCCGCGTCACCGTCGAGCACCTCGACGCCGCGCTCACCAAGAAGACCAAGGCGCTCGTCTTCGTGTCGCCGTCCAACCCGACGGGTTCGGTGTACACCGCCGAGGAGACCGAGGCGATCGCCCGCTGGGCGGTGCACAACGACGTGTGGGTGATCACCGACGAGATCTACGAGCACCTCACCTACGACGAGCACCGCTTCACGTCGATGCCCGCGCTCGTGCCCGAGATCGCCGACATGTGCCTCGTGCTCAACGGCGTGGCAAAAACCTACGCGATGACCGGCTGGCGCGTGGGTTGGATGATCGGTCCGCGCGACGTGATCGCCGCGGCTACCAACCTCCAATCGCACTCCACGTCCAACGTCGCCAACGTGTCGCAGCTCGCCGCGCTCGCCGCGGTCAGCGGCGACCTCGACGCGGTCGCCGAGATGCGCGACTCGTTCGACCGGCGGGGCAAGACCATGCACCGCCTGCTCGAGTCGATCCCGGGCGTCACCTGCATGGCGCCCCAGGGCGCGTTCTACTGCTTCCCCAACTTCACCGGGGTGCTCGGTCGTGAGATCGGCGGGCGCCGGATCGACAGCACCCTCGACCTCTGCGAGGTGCTGCTCGACACCGCGAAGGTGGCGATCGTGCCGGGCGAGGCGTTCGGCGCGCCCGGCTACGCCCGCCTGACGTTCGCGCTCGGCGACGACGATCTCGGTGAGGGCGTCGGCCGGATCGCACAGGCGCTCGGCGGTTGAGGCGACGCGCCGCCCGGCTGACGGCCGTGATGGTCGCGGCGCTCGGCGTCGGGGCGGTCGGTGCCAGTGTGCCGGTGGGTGCGGGCGACCTCCCTCGCCCGTGCGACCTGTTGACCCGTCGTCAGCTCACGAAGGCGTTCGGTCAGCCGGCCGGGAAGCCCGACGACTCGCTGGGTCCGGCGTTCTGCCAGTGGACCCTCGCCGCCACGCCCACGCGGGCGCCCGGGCAGGTCAACGTCGTGCTCGAGACGGGGGCGCGCGCCAAGGGGGGCTACGCCACGGGCGAGCGGCTCGCGGGCACCCAGGCCGAGCCGATCGCGGACCTGGGCAAGAAGGCGTTCTTCGCGGCCGACACCGGCACCCTCTTCGTGCTCGCCGCCGGTCCGACGTTGTTCTACGTGCAGGGCAACGTCTACGACGCCGCGGCGAACCGCGCGACCGACGGTCTGAAGGACACGTTGACGGCCCTGGCGGCCAAGGCCGAAGCCCGGCTCTGAGAAGGCCTGCGGGTACCCTCGGATCGTGACGACCCCCGCCCCCGAGCCCGCCGCGCGTCCTCGCGTCCTCGTCGCCGAGACGCTCGCCGCGAGCGGACTCGACCACATGCGGGCCCAGGGCCTCGAGGTCGACGTCCGCACCGGCCTGTCGCCCGAGGAGCTGCGCGCCGCCCTCCCCGGCGCCGTCGCGCTGGTCATCCGCAGCGCGACCCAGGTCGACGACGCCGCGCTCGCCGCGGGGAGCGATCTCGTGCTCGTGGGCCGGGCCGGCATCGGCCTCGACAACGTCGACGTCGAGGCGGCCACCCGGCGCGGGGTGATGGTGGTCAACGCGCCGCAGTCCAACGTGCTGTCGGCCGCCGAGCACACCGTCGCCCTCCTCCTCTCGCAGGCCCGCAACATCCCCCAGGCCGACTCCGACCTGAAGGCCGGCGCGTGGAACCGCGCGCGGTGGGAGGGCGTGGAGCTGCACGGCAAGACGCTCGGTGTCGTCGGCCTCGGTCGGGTGGGGGTGCTCGTCGCGCAGCGGCTGCTCGCGTTCGGCATGCAGCTGCTCGCCTACGACCCGTACGTGAGCGCCGACCGGGCCCGTCAGCTCGGCGTCACGCTGGTGCCGACGGTCGAGGACCTCGTGCGCCAGGCCGACTTCCTCACGATCCACCTGCCCAGGACCCCCGAGACCATGGGCCTCATCGGCGCCGAGCTCCTCGCCCAGGCCAAGCCCACGCTGCGCATCGTCAACACCGCGCGCGGCGGGATCATCGACGAGGCTGCGCTGGCGGAGGCTCTGGCCGAGGGGCGCATCGCCGGCGCTGCGCTCGACGTGTTCGCGGCCGAGCCCACGACCGAGTCGCCGCTGTTCGGCCTGCCCAACGTGGTCGTCACGCCCCACCTCGGGGCGTCGACCGTGGAGGCCCAGGACAAGGCGGGTCAGACCATCGCCGAGCAGGTGGTGCTCGCGCTGCGGGGCGAGTTCGTTCCCTACGCGGTCAACCTCGCGGCGAAGGAGGCGAACGCCACGGTGCAGCCGTACCTGCCGCTCGCCGAGCGTCTGGGCCGGCTGTTCACCGTCCTCGCCGGCGGCGCCGTCGAGACGCTCGACGTCGCGTACGAGGGTGAGATCGCCGACTACGACTGCCGGGTGCTCACGCTGTCGGTGCTGAAGGGCGCGCTGGGAGTGATCACCGACGAGCCGGTGAGCTTCGTCAACGCGCCGCAGCTCGCCGAGGCACGCGGCTTCGCGGTGCGGGAGTCGATGTCGTCGTCGGCGCTCGACTACGTCAACCTCATCACGCTGCGCGGCCGCATCGGCGACCGCGACGTGCACGTGGCGGGGACCATCTTCGGCAAGCGCGACGCGATGCGGATCGTCGGCATCCTGGACCACACCGTCGACATCCCGCCCAGCGGGCACCTGCTCGTGGTGCGCAACTCCGACACGCCGGGGATGATCGGCACGGTCGCCACCGCCGTGGGTGCCGCCGGCATCAACATCGCCGACATGGACGTCGGCACCAACGCGTCGGGCGAGGCCGCGCTCATGGTGCTCGCCCTCGACCAGGCCGTCCCGGCCACCGTCGTCGACGGCATCCTCGCGACCCCCGGCGTTCTCGACGCCAAGGCCATCGACCTCGACTGATCTCCGGCCGGCGCCCGTCGACGGCCCACGGTCCGGTCGAACGGCGCCGAACGGGTGATCAGGCTGGGAGGGTGAGGTCGACGGTGCCGGTGGCGTGGTCGCCGAGATCGTTGGCGGCCCGCACCGTGAGCTCGACGTGGCGGCCGGCGGCGTCGGTCCACTGGTCGCTCACCGCGCCGGTGAAGCGCAGCACCAGGCCGGGCACGCAGGGGCCGCCGAGGCGGATGGAGATCCGGTTCACCCGGGCCTGTGGGCCGGCCCAGTCGGTGGCGTAGCGGGCGATGTACCCGTTGGTCGACAGGATGTTCATGAACACGTCGGGCGCACCCTGGGCCTGCGCGTAGTCGCGGTCGTGGTGCACCGGCATGAAGTCGCGGGTGGCGAGTGCGCCGGCAACGATCACCGTGGCGGTGACGTCGAGGTCGAAGTCGGGGAGCGCCTCGCCGGGGACCTTCTCCCGTGGGGGCGCGGGGGCCGCGGCCGGAGCCGACGACTTCTCGCGCGGCGGCAGATCGGCCGCGCTGCGCGTGGGGTCGAACTTGAAGATGCGGAAGTGCTGGCGCCCGACCTCCTCGCCCGCGGTGGTGCGGTAGGTCGTCATCCACTCGACGAAGTAGCCGACGCCGAGGCCGGTGCCCTTCAGCTCCGAGATCGACGACAGCGTGCTCCCGGACTCGATCCGCTCGCCGACGTGGAGGTACCGGTCGAACTCGAGGATCGAGTTGGTGGCCAGCGTGCCGCGGAAGCCGGCGGCCGCCAACGCCGACACGGGCGTGTCGGGGTCCATGTCGCCGGGCGACCCGCCGCGCTCGCGAATGCCCTCGATGCGCGGCCGCGGCATCGTCCAGGTCTGGAGCATGGCGATGGGTGCGACGGGTCCGTCGAACCCCGCCGCCTCGGCGGCGGCCGGGTCCTCGTACACCGGGTTGCGGTCGTCGAACGCGTCGACCCAGTGGTGGATCATCGGCAGGTTGACCGGGTCGGGGGCGAGCGCGGGCCCGCCCGAGCCCATGGGCTTGCCGATCCGCTCCAGCACCCGCTCCCGCAGCGCGTCCTCAGTCGTCGTCATCTCCGCTCCTGTTGCTCCGCACCGGGCCGCTCGGGCCCGCGCGCCGTGTGTGCAGTCTTGCTGCCGTGGGGCTCGCTCAGCCCACTCCCACCGCGAAGGCGTCCTCGTGGAGGACGCGTGTGCGGGTGTCGTACTCGATCATGGTGAACGGCCACTGGGTGACGATCCGGCCGGAGTCCGACCGGTAGTACCCGTGGCAGTCCGCGTGCCAGGCCGTCACCGCGTCGATGGCCGCCTGCAGCTCGTCGTTGTAGCGCGCCTGGACCTCGGGCCTCACCTCGACCCACGCGAGCCCCCCGGACCGCATGCGCTGGAGGTGCAGGAGGATGTGCTCGACCTGCGACTCGATCATCGTGAGGATCGAGCCGTTGTTGGTGTTGGGCCCGTAGCACATGAACAGGTTGGGGAAGCCGGTCGCGGTGATGCCCAGGTACGCCTGCGCGCCGTCGCGCCACGCGTCGTCGATGTGGACGCCGCCGCGGCCCACCACGTCGATCGCCGACAGGAACTTGGCGGCCTGGAACCCGGTGGCGCACACGATGGTGTCGACCCGGCGGGCCGCCCCGTCGGCGGTCACCACCGCGTCCTCGGTGATGTGGGTGATGGGCTCGGTCACCAGCTCGAGGTCGGGGCGGTTGAACGCCGGATAGAACGTGTTGGCGAACAACGGGCGCTTGCACCCGTACGGCGAGGTGGGACGCAGCTTCGCCCGGGTCGCCGGGTCCTCCACCACCTCGATCGCGTCGAGCACGATCTGCTCGCGCGTCGCGATGAGCCCGGCGTTGTCGAGGGTCATGTTCTCGTTGGTGCTGCGCTCGACCTCGGCCCGGAATCGCAGCAGCGGGCCGGGGTCGCGACGGAACTCCTCGAGCTGCTGCTCGGTGTAGGGGTCGTCGGGCTTGGGCATGATCCAGTTCGCGCTGCGCTGGAAGAGGTACACCTGCCCCGCCGTCTCGACGATCTCGGGGACGAGCTGCACGGCGCTCGCGGCGCTGCCGATCACCGCGACCGTCTCGCCGGTGATGTCGTGGTCGTGGTCCCAGCGGGCCGAGTGGAACATCGTGCCGGCGAAGTCGGACAGCCCCTCGATCTCGGGGTAGGCGAGCTCGTTGAACATGCCGATCGCGCTCACCACGACATCGGCCTCTACGACATCGCCGTCGTCGAGGTGCAGGGTCCAGCCCGACCGGGCCTCGTCCCACACGGCCCGGGTGACCGACACCCCGAAGCGGCAGTGGGGGAGGATCCCGTGCTTCTCGGCGACGTGCTCCAGGTAGGCGAGGATCTCGGGCTGGCGGCCGTACGGCTTCGACCAGTCGGTCTTCATCTCCCAGGAGAACGAGTAGTACGCCGACGGCACGTCGCACTCGCAGCCGGGGTACCGGTTCTGGTACCAGGTCCCGCCCACGCCGCCGTTGCGCTCGACGATCACGAAGTCGTCGAAGCCCTCGTCGAGCAGCCGCTTCGCCGTTGCGAGCCCGCCCGGGCCCGCGCCGATGATCGCGATCCTCACGGCAGCGTGCTCACGAAGCGGTCGAGCATCGCGTTCACCTGGTCGGGCACCTCGAGGTGGGGGAAGTGGCCCGATCCGACGACCTGACCGAACTGCACGTCGGCGAACACGGTGCGCAGCCGGGCCTCGTCGGCGCCGGCGACGGTGAGCCACAGGACGGGGGCCCGTCCGGCGCGTGCCAGCGCGACGGTGTCGATCGCGAGCGACCGCAGCTCCTCGGCCGCGACGGCGGCCGGCACCCGTGACGCGGAGGTGACGGCCTCGGTCGCGACGGGGCCGGCGTGGGGCGAGAACATCGCCGCGTACATCGTGGCGAACGCGGCCGCTCCGTCCTCTCCGTCCGCGCCGACGATCCGGTCGACCATGGCGCCGAGCGCGGCGCCTGCCGGGTCGTCGGGGTCGCCGAGGGTGCTCTGGGGGGACACGATCGTGTCGACGAGCACCAGCCCGCGCACGAGGTCCGGCCGATCGGCGGCGAGGGCGAGCACGCCGGGTGCACCACCGGCGTGGCCGACCACGACCGCACCGGTCGTTCCGGTCGCGTCCATCACCTCGGCCAGGTCGGCGCCGTGGCGGGAGGCGGTGTACCCGCCCGAGGCCACCGCGGGCACGTCGGACTCCCCGTGGCCACGCCGGTCGACGGCCAGGACGCGGTGGCGAGGCGCGAAGTGCGCGACCTGGGCATCCCAGTGGCGCAGGTTGGAGCACCAGCCGTGCACGAGCACGAGGGCGGGCTCGCCGTCGCCCTGCACCTCGTAGTGGATGCGGACGCCGTCGTCGGTCGTGTGGATCACGCGGTGCGGGCGCGGGCCTCGAGCGCGTCGAGCATGGCGGCCAACGTGAACTCGAAGACCTCGACGGCGTCGACCGGCTCCTGCGCCCCGAAGCGGTCGATCGAACGGATGAGCAGGACCGAGGTGATCACGTGCATCTGCAGCGCCCGGAGCGCGAGGGCGGTCTCGTCGCCGGGGAGGCCCATCACTGCGAGCTCGCGCGCGATCGCGTCCTGGACGGGCTGGAACATCGCCGGCGTCCGCGCCCGCTCGTGGGCGAGCGCGACGAGCTGGGGCCGCTCGAGCAGCTGCCTGCGCATCGCCCGCGCGAGCGACGCGATCCGCTCGCGCGGCGTGGCTCCCCGCGCCCGCAGCGTCCCCATGTCGGCGATGAGCCGGTCGACCAGGGCGTCGACCAGCTCGTCGCGGTTGCCCACGTGCCAGTAGATGCTGGTGACCGCGGCGCCCAGCTCGTCGGCCAGCCGCCGCATCGTGAGCGCGTCGGCACCGTGGGTGTCGACGATGCGGCCCGCGACCTCGATCACCTCGTCGGCGGTGACCGACTTGGTGCCCGTCGCCGCGTTCACTGCGCCCCGCCCCCGCCGGTGCTCACGGAGCGCAGGCTAGGAACCGAAGCCCGGGAGCAGCGGGAAGTCGTGGTCGGTGAGCCAGTGGCGCCCGACCTCCTTCACGCCCGCCCACTTCGCGGTGAGGTCGGCTGCCGTCTGCCCGGGCCTGAGCTGTCCGAGGTCCTCGGGCGTCGGGCCGACCTTCTCGGCGAGCGGGGTGAGCGCCTCGACGTCGAAGCCGAAGATGTCCGCCGCGTTGAGGCCGAGCATCTGGCGGGTCTCGTCGATCGGGATGTCGAGGAACGTCTTGCACAGCCACTCGTGCGTGTTGGGCCAGGTGCCCTCGGGGTGGGGGAAGTCGGTGCCCCAGCACATGTTCCCGATGCCGATCTCGTAGCGCATGCCGAGCTCGCGGCGCTTCACGTTGGCGAGCCCCGTGAAGACGTTGCGGTCGACGTACTCGCTCGGGAGCATCTCCACCTTGCCCGAGAACGCGCCCTTGCCCAGCTTCTCCGCGCCCTTTTGGCCCGCCCACAGCCGGTCCCACGACCACAGCAGGCCGGGGAGCCACCAGCAGCCGCCCTCGGTCACGCCGAAGCGCAGTCCGGGGAAGCGCTCGAACACGCCCGACCACAGCAGGAACCACAGCGGACGGGCCGGCCACCAGGTGACCTCGGTGACGTAGATGCCGAGGTGCTCTCCGTACTCGTCGCGCGACGCGGAGCCGGAGTGCGTGACCACCGGCATCTGCAGCTCTTCGCACAGGGCCCAGACCGGGTCGTACTTCCGGTCGTGGTAGGGCGCCTGGTTGACCCACATCGCCGGGATCATCACCGCGCCGAGCCCGTCGTCCTTCGCGCGCCGGATCTCCCCGAGCACGTCGTCGAGCTCGGTGGTGATCGGCACCAGCGCGACGCCGCAGCGCCGCTCCGGGCTCACCGCGCACAGCTCGGCGAGCCAGCGGTTGTGGGCCTGCGCTCCGGCCATGCCCAGCTCCGGGTCGAGGTCGCCCCGCAGTCCCAGACCGGCGCCGAAGGGCACGCAGGTTCGGCTCTCGACCGCGTCGGCGTCGGGGTACACGACCTCGGCGGCGACGCCGTCGGCGTCGAGTGCCTGGTCGCGCTTGATCGCGTCCCACCCGCCGGCGAGCTCCTCGTCGTGGTCCTCGAACCACTTCTTCGCGTAGGCGTCGTCGCGGATGCCCATCTTCGTGACCTCCTCGAGCACCGCGGCCCGCTCACCGAGGAAGTCGTCGAACGCGTCGTGGTACTTCGACGCGAGGTAGCCGCGGTACTCCTCGGTGGGCAGGCCGGCGTGCGAGTCGGCCGCGATGATCAGGTACGGGTCGTTGTCGGCGTACTGGTGCGTGGTCATCGGGTCTCCTGATCCGGTTGCCGGGTCGGGCTCGCTGCGCTCGCGCTCACGCGGACGCGTACTCGGGCGCGAATGCGGGGCACTTGTAGGCCTCGATCGGCAGCGTGGTGCGATCGAGCCCGCCGGCGATCTCGGCCACCTTGGGGCCGATGCGCGCGGCGAGCGGGGCCAGCGCGTCGAGGTCGAACCCGTAGAGCGCCGCGGCGTTGCCACCGACCATCAGGGCGACCTCGTCGCGGGGCACCCCGCCGAAGGAGGCCTTGAGGGCCTCGAGCGAGAACGGGTGGCTCGCCTCCTTGTGCGGGTAGTCGCTGCCCCACATGATCCGGTCGATCCCCACCTGGTGGCGCAGCCCGACCTCCACGGGGCGGATGAAGCTCGCCCCGAGGTGGCACTGCCGGGCCCAGTACTCGCTCGGCAGCAACGACATGGAGTCGGCGATCACCTTGCCCCACACCTGCTCCTGCGACCCGCCCGCGCCGCGCATGCGGCTGAAGAAGATGTCGAGGCGGGCGAGCTCGTCGGGGACCCACGCGGTGCCCTGCTCGGTGAACACCAGCTGCAGCTCGGGGTAGCGCTCGAACACGCCGGCGACGATCAGGTGCGTGAACGCCCGGTGCGCCCACCACGACACCTCGAGCAGGAACACGACGGCGTCGCGGTCGGTCTCGCCCATCGGGGGCGCCGCGCTGCCGGTGTGGTGGTTGAGCGGCAGGCCGACCTCGGCGCACTTCGCGAACAGCGGCTCGTAGTGCTCCTCGTAGAGCTGGGGGAGCCCGACGCCCGGCGGGGTGCCGGGGAGGAGCACCCCACCGGTGAGGCCGGATCCCGCCGCCCACTCGATCTCGCGCACCGACGCCTCGATGTCGTGCAGCGTGATCTGGAGGACGCCGGCGCGCCGCCCCGGCAGGTCGTCGCAGAAGTCGACGAGCCACCGGTTGTGGGCCTGGAGGCCGGCCCAGCGCTGCTCCATGTCGACCGGGGTGATCGCCGGCGGCTGGGCCGCCAGCGAGACCTTCGGGAAGAACGGCGGCACCGTGTTGGGGAAGATCACCTCGGCCACCTGGCCGTCGGCCTCGAGGTCGCGAGCCCGTCGGGCCGAGTCCCAGTTGCGGGGGCCGAGGTCGCCGAGGAGGTCCTCGTAGGGGATCTCGTAGCCCGCCGCCCACGCGTCGAAGTCGTCGTGCCACTTCGACTCGAGGTAGGGGCGGTAGTCGGGGATGCTGCCGCCGGCGTGCCCGTCGGCGGAGACGACGATGTAGCGCTCCTCGCCGGCGTCGTCGACGACGACCGCGCCGTGCCGCTCGTACTGGTGTCCCTCGGCCATGCCGGCCCTCCTGTCACAGCGTTACAGTCGGCCTAATGTAACGGTGCTACAGGCTCCGGGCAACGCCGGGGCGGGCATACGGGAGGGGGGCTCCATGCGGGTCGGGACGTTCAACGCGACGAGTCTGGGCTCGGTCGACGGCGCGCTGGCGTGGTCGCGGGCGGCGGCCGAGGCCGGGTTCGACGCGCTCTGGTTCCCCCAGGTCATGGGGCTCGATGCGCTCGGCGTGCTCACGGTCGTGGCCCGCGAGGTGCCCGACGTGCACCTCGGGACCGCGGTCGTGCCCATCCAGGGCCGCCACCCGCTGCCGCTCGCGCTCCAGGCGCTCACGGTGGCGAGCGCGGCCGGCCCCGAACGCTTCACGCTCGGGGTCGGGGTCACCCACGCCGCGATCTCCGAGGGGTGGCTGGGCGTGCCCTACCGGGGGATCGTCGACGTGTGCGCGGAGGTCCTCACCGCGCTGAACGGACTGCTCGGGCCCGACCGTCGGGCCGACCTCGACGGCGCGCACGTCACGGTGCACGCCGCCGCGATGGTCGACGCGCCCGAGCCGAGCCTGATGCTCGCCGGGCTCGCCCCGCGCATGGTCGACCTCGCGGGGGCGCAGACCGACGGGACGATCACGTGGATGACCGGTCCGGTCACGCTCGGGCGCGACATCACGCCGGCCCTGCGGGCCGCGGCGGAGCGGGCGGGACGGCCCGCGCCGCGTGTCGTCGTCGGCATCCCGGTCTGCGTGACCGACGACGAGGCCGGCGCCCGGGAGCGCGTCGCGTCGATGATGGCCCGGTCGGCGTCGATGCCCGCGTACGCGCGGCAGATGGCGGCCGAGGGGCTCACCGACCCGGTCGACCTCGTGGTGCTGGGTGACGAGGACGCGGTGGCGGCGCGGCTCGCCGCCTACGGCGCCGCCGGGATGACGGAGCTGTGCGCCAACCTCATGGGGTCCCCCGAGGAGCGGGCGCGGACGGCGGAGTTCCTCACCGGCGCCGGGCGGGATACGGTCCGGCCATGAGCCAGGGACCCGACGGACCGGCGGTCGACCCGGAGCGCTTCGCCGCCGGTCTCGCGAAGTACCGGGAGGTGTACGGCGACGACGCGGTCGCGTTCGGGCACGGCGACAGCGCGTTCTTCGACCTCATGATGGGCCAGCTGTTCGGCGAGATCTGGGCGCGGGAGGCGCTGGCCATCCCGCAGCGCCGGCTGCTGGTGATGGGGGTGCTCGCCGCGCAGGCGAAGTGGGACACGCTCCAGCTCCAGCTCGCGCGCGTGCTGGCGACCGGCGAGCTCACGGTCGACCAGGTCCGTGAGGTCGCGCTCCACCTGATCCAGTACGTCGGCTACCCGTCGAGCAGCGACCTGTTCCGGGTGAGCGAGACCGCGATCGCGTTGCATGCGCTGGCCGCGGCGGGCGACGGCGACGAGGAGCTCGAGTGACCGCGCGGGTGGCGATGATCGGCCTCGGCCGCATGGGCGGACCGATGACCGATCACGTGCTCGCGGCCGGGTTCGACACCGTGGTGGTCGACGTCGACGAAGCCGCGATGGCCCCGCGGGTCGCGGCCGGGGCGGTGGCGGCGTCGACGCCGGCCGCGGCCGCCGACGGCGCCGGGTACGTGGGAGTCGTCGTGCTCGACGACGCGCAGGCGATCGACGTGGTCGACGGGCCCGACGGGGTGCTGCGCACGCTCGCGCCCGGCGCG
>Ga0194132_10007923_pt1 | contig 15516 bp, 17 predicted proteins | sample TA2KigOf80mmetaG_FD_148612 | JGI IMG/M metagenome (GOLD analysis project Ga0194132, IMG submission 148612) | Freshwater microbial communities from Lake Tanganyika, Tanzania - TA2015054 Kigoma Offshore 80m | ecosystem: Environmental > Aquatic > Freshwater > Lake | place: Tanzania: Lake...
CAAGCAGATGGCGGCCGCCGGTTTCGAGAAGACAAGACTTGAAGTGTCCCAGATGGTCGTCATGCTTGCCGCCGAAACCCGCGCCGCCTACCACCAGACCCAAGCGCTGACCCGATCCCTTGAGTTGTACCAGCAGGCGACGCGCGCCACTCAGGCCGCCGCAGATCTCGCCGGACGACAGTATGAGGCGAGGACCTTGAGCAAGCGAGATCATCGCCTGCATCAGAGTTTTCACGCCGAGGTCGAACTGGCAGTGGCCCAGGAACAAGTCGCGCTGCTCAGCGCGCGCGAGCACCTCAACCGGCTGATGGGTCTGTGGGGCCGGCGCACGGACTGGCGGATCGCCGTACGGTTGGCGGATCCGCCCTCGGCGACACCCCTGCTGGCGCCGCTCGAGTCCCATGCCATTGCCGAGCGGATCGATCTGGCGGTGCTCAAGCGCGAGCGCGATCTGGTACATGGCGCCTTGCAGTTCACCCGCGACTACCGGTATTTGAGTGCCCTCGGGGTGGGATATGGATATGAAAAGGACCGCGTCGAAACGCTGCGCGGCCCAAGTATTGAACTGGGCCTGCCTTTGTTTGATCGATCCCAGGGCACGATCGCGCGACTGGAATCGCAGCGGCGCGAAATCGAGCGCAAGCTGCAGGCAAAGGCCGTCCACATTCGCTCGGAAGTGCGCGAGGCTCACGGCAGATTGGCGGCCGCGCACGCCGCCGTCGGTCAGTTTCGCGACCGCATCCTGCCCCTGCAGCAGGACATCGTAGGCGAGTCCCAGAAGTTCTACAACGGCATGCTGATCGGCGTGTACGACCTGTTGCGTGCCAAGCAGGACCAGATCAATGCCGGGCGCGAGTACGTGCGCGCGCTGGGCGAGTACTGGCAGGCTCACGTCGCCCTGGAGAAGGCCTTGGGCGGCCGCTGGCCGCGGGCAGTGGCAAACCCATAAGAGGAGATAGAGATGAATCGCAGACAATTGCTCAGATCCAGTGCCGCGCTGTTGACCGGCGCGGCCAGTGCCGCGACATTGCGGGTGGCGTCGGCCGAGGAAGCCGCGTCCCTCAAGCGCGCACCCCGCGTCAAGTCCGGCGCGGGTTACAACCCGGTTGTCACCCTGAACGGTGGCACGCTCGCCTGGCGCATGATCGACGGCGTGAAGGTGTTCCACCTGATCGCTGAACCGGTCAAGCGTGAATTCGCCCCGGGCATGGTGGTGAATTGCTGGGGCTACAACGGTTCCACGCCCGGCCCCACCATCGAATGTATGGAGGGTGACCGCGTGCGAATCTACGTCACCAATCGCTTGCGCGAACACACCACCGTGCATTGGCATGGCATATTTCTGCCCAACGGCATGGATGGCGTCGGTGGACTCAACCAGCCGCACATCAAGCCCGATGAAACCTACGTCTATGAGTTCACCCTGAGGCAGAACGGCACTTTCATGTATCACCCCCACGCCGACGAAATGGTGCAGATGGCGCTCGGCATGTACGGCCTGTTCATCGTGCATCCGAAAGTAGCGGAAGAACCGCGCATTGACCGTGACTACGCCTTCATCCTGCATAACTTCGACGTCAAGGCTGGTACTGCCACACCCGATCCGAGCGTCATGACTGATTTCAATTTGTGGACGTTCAACAGTCGCGTGTTTCCGGGCATCGATCCGCTCGTCGCGCGCCTGGGCGACCGGGTGCGCATCCGGGTGGCCAATCTTTCCATGCACGAGCACCCGATCCATATCCACGGCACTGCGTTTGAGGTGACCGGCACCGACGCCGGCTGGATTCAGCCGAGCGCGCGTTACAAGGAGACGAGTATGCTGGTACCCGTCGGTAACGTGCGCGTCGGAGAGTTCGTCGCCGATGCGCCGGGGGACTGGGCACTGCACTGCCACAAATCCCATCACACGATGAATGCCATGGGACACGGCGTGCCCAACATGCTGGGCGTCGATCAAACCGAGATCGCGCGTCAGATCCGTTCACTCCTGCCCGGATACATGGCCATGGGTCAGCATGGTATGGCGGAGCACGCCGAGCACAGCGCCATGGGCCACATGCCGTTGCCGGAAAACACGCTGCCCATGATGACTGGCGAAGGTCCGTTTGGGCCCTTGGAGATGGGCGGCATGTTCACCGTGATCAAGATCCGCGAAAACCTTGCACCTGACGACTACAGCGATCCAGGCTGGTACGAGCATCCCGAGGGCACGGTCGCCTACCCAGTGGACGAGGAAGAACTCGCGCGCGTGTTTGGCTAGAGTGAATTGCTATCATCGCGCGGTGCTGATCGTCGACCAGTTGACCAAGACTCTTGCCACACGTCCACCCCGGACGTTGTTTCAGGGCCTTGACTTCACCTTGGCCGCCGGCGAATGCGCAGCGGTGACGGGCGAGTCGGGTTCGGGCAAGTCCACCTTGCTCAATATGCTCGCGGGTCTTGAGCGACCGGATTCAGGACGCATCGTGCTCGACGGAGTTGATCTCAGCGGGCTCGATGATGATGCATTGACAAGGCTGCGGCGCGAGCGCATCGGTTTCGTCTTTCAGGCTTTCCATCTCTTGCCCTACCTGAATCTTTGGCGCAACGTCGCCTTGCCACTGCGCTTGTTGGGGCGGGACGCGCGGCAAGCCGAGAAGTGCGCGCGCGAGATGTTGGAAAATGTCGATTTGGGTGCGCGTGCGGAGGACACGGTCACGTCCCTTTCCGGCGGTGAAATGCAGCGAGTTGCCATCGCGCGCGCCCTGGTCCACGCGCCCGTGCTGCTGCTTGCCGATGAACCCACCGGCAATCTCGATCCGGACAGCGCGGACAAGGTGCTGGACCTTCTGATGATCCGGACGCGTGCCCGCGGTGCATCCGTGCTGATCGTCACCCACTCCGAACTGGCGGCGCGACGCGCCGATCGCACCTTGACCCTGTCGCGCGATGGCCTGGTGGCGCGCTGATTTGCCGGGGGAGTTGCTCTGCGCGGGCGTCCGCCAGGATCGCGGACGCTTCACACTGGCGTTGCTCGCCATTGCGCTGGGCGTCGCCCTGGGCTGCGCCGTGCATCTCATCAACCGGCAGGCAAGCGCGGAGATGCTGCGTGCCACCCAGGATCTGGCGGGCGAGGCGCATCTCGTGGTGAACGGCCCACGAGCGGGATTTGACGAGAACATCTGGGTGCAACTGGCCCAACTGCCATTCATCCAAGCGCTTAGCCCTGCACTGGAACTCGACATCAAGCGCCATGACTCGGACGACACCTTGCGGGTCATGGCGCTCGACATCTTTCGCGCCGCGCAGGTGCAACCCGGTCTGCTACCGCAGACGACGGTAACCGATGACCGCGTCGCCGCGCTGCGCGCCGACAACCTGTTCGTCAGCGCCACCGCCAAGGCGGCCTGGCAGCTCGAGCTCGGTCAGTCCGTGACGCTGCAGGTGGGCACGCGCCCAGTCGTGCTGACAGTAGCCGGGCTGTTGAGCGCGCCAGGGGTCGCGCCACTGGCGGTCATGGACCTGGGCGCCGCGCAACAGGCGTTCGAAAAGTTCGGCGTGCTCAATCGCATCGATATCAAACTGCACGCCGATGCCGATCCCGACGCCTCGCTGCAAGCCATCGCCGCACGTCTGCCAGCAGGAGTGCAGGTACGAACCGTGGCGCAAAGTGACACGGTGGCTTCGAGGATTTCACGCGCTTACCGCGTCAATTTGAACGTGCTGTCGCTGGTGGCGCTGTTCACCGGGACCTTGCTGGTGTACGCCACATTGTCGCTTTCGGTCCAACGCCGTGCCATGCAGCACGCGTTGTGGCGCGCGCTGGGGGTGACGCGCCACCAGCTGCAGGGGGCGCTATTGGTGGAAGCGACCATCCTGGGCCTTGTCGGTGGTGTGCTGGGTGTGGCGCTGGGGTGGGCCTTGGCGCAAGTACTCTTGCAACTCATGCAAGGCGACCTTGGCGCCGGTGCTCGCCTGGCCGTAGCTCCGGGCGCGCTGTTCTCGTGGCCGGTTGCACTGGCCATGGTGAGCGGAGGTGTGGTGTCGGCACTGAGCGGTGCCTGGTTGAGCGCGAAGCAGGCGGCGCGCATTCCGGTGGCGGCAGCACTCAAGGCGCAGGACAGTTGGCATTGGGAAACCCACGCGCGCGGTAGCGTAGCGGGTGTGATGCTGTGGGTGTGCGGCGGCCTGTTGTGCTGGCTGCCGCCTTGGGCGGAACTGCCCGTATTCGGCTATCTGGCGATCGCCGCCATGCTGTTGGGGACGCTGGCACTGCTGCCCGGCGTGGCGCGTGTGCTGTTGGGCTTGATCGGCGACCGCCTGCCTGTCGACCTTGCCTTGGCGGGCGCGCAGCTGCGCGGATCTTCGCGACAGGTGTCCATCAGTATGGCGGCTACCATGGCAGCGGTGAGCTTGAGTGTGGCGATGGCCATCATGGTGACCTCCTTCCGGGATTCGCTCGACGACTGGCTCGACCGCGTGTTGCCTGCTGACTTGTATGTGCGCGCGGGACAGCCGAATGACAGTGCCTTCATCGACGCTGACGTGCGCGACGGCATGCGGCGCATCGATGGCGTCGCTCGATTGCAGTTTCAGCGCAGCCAGATGGTCTCGCTGGCGTCGGATAAGCCCAATGTGGTTCTGCTGGCCCGTGATGGCGCGCAAGGTGAGTTGGCTGTGACGTTACCGCTGATCGGACCTTCTCCGCCACCCGCCCACGATGGCGTCGCCGCCGTGTGGGTCAGTGAAGTCGCCGCCGCGTTACACGGCCTTAAGACCGGACAGCAATTGCAGATACCGATCGCGGGCCGTGCAGAGCCCTTCAGGATCGCCGGCACCTGGCGTGACTATGCCCGACAGCAGGGCGCACTGCTCATACAACGACAGCACTACGTCAAGTTGACGGGTGATGAGCGCATCAATGAAGCGGCACTTTGGCTTGCACGGGGTATTGCGCTCGACACAGTGACGCGCGCCGTCAGGGGATTGGCCGCGGACGGCGCACTCGAAGTGTGGTCGGCGCGCGAGTTGCGGCAGTTCTCGCTCACCCTGTTTGATCGTACCTTCGCCGTTACCTATGCGCTTGAAGCGGTGGCGGTGCTCATCGGCTTGTTGGGACTGTCGAGTAGTCTAGGCGCCTTGATCCTGGCGCGTCGCCGTGAGTTCGGAGTGCTGCGGCACTTGGGCTACACACCGTCAAGAGTGCGGCGCTTACTGGTGGTCGAGGGCGTGTTGACAACCGGTACCGGCCTGGTGGTAGGTGCCGCGCTTGGGACGGTCATGAGCGCTGTGCTGATCCACGTCATCAATCGGCAGTCGTTTCACTGGAGCATGGACGTCACTGTGCCCTATGCCGGACTCATGCTGTTTTCGGTGAGTTTGTTGCTGACAGCGGCGATGACGGCCTGGTGGGCGGCGAGACAAGCCCTCGGCGGTGAAGTGCTGCGCGCCGTCAGGCAGGATTGGTAGCGTTCGTTGATCATGCATAGTCCGAACGTCATCGTCGTTTTGATTGCGATGGTATTGCTCAGCGTTGGAGTGGCCGCTCGGGAGCCTGCCTATCCCATCGTGCGCGAGGGCCACACACTGGCATTTCCGCTTGATCACGGCGCCCATCCAGCGTTCCGTACCGAGTGGTGGTACATCACGGCATGGTTGAAAGACGAGCGAGGTCGGGAGTTCGGCGCGCAGATCACGTTCTTTCGTCACCGGCCCGGTGTGCAGGAGGACAATCCCAGCCGCTTCGCGCCCTCACAACTGCTGTTCGCACATGCCGCGGTGACGGACTTGAGGGCGGGCCGCTTGCTGCACGATCAGCGCGCCGGCCGTGTCGGATTCGGTGTCAACCAAGCTCGCGAAGGCGACACCGATGTGCGTCTGGAAGGCTGGCGGCTGGTGCGGCAAAACGATCGCTATGTCGCAACACTCAAGGCGGCGCGCTTTGAGTTCGATTTGCGCTTTCAACGTACGCAGCCGGTACTCATGCAAGGCCGATCGGGTTTTAGTCGGAAGGGCCCGGTGCTCACGCAGGCGAGTTACTACTACAGCCTGCCACAGCTCGCGGCCAGCGGGCGCATCACGATCGACGGACAACCCTATTCGGTCACCGGTACCGCCTGGCTGGATCACGAATGGTCCAGCGAAATCATGGCGGCCCAAGCCGTCGGCTGGGATTGGGCCGGAATAAACCTGACTGATGGCGGCGCGCTGATGGCATTCAGGCTTCGCGATGTCGAGGGCAATGCGGTCTGGTCAAGTGCGACATTGCGTGAGCGCGATGGCCGGGTGGAGACATTCGGCCCGGACCAAGTGGAGTTCAGCCCGTTGCGCCAATGGCAATCAGGGCGAACTGGCGCCAACTATCCTATTCACATGAAGATGCGTGTGGCCGGGCGCAGTATCGAGTTGCAACCGGCGATGGATGACCAGGAACTCGATGCGCGCAACAGCACAGGGACGGTGTATTGGGAAGGCGCGGTGCGTGCGATAGAGATGGGTCGTGAGGTGGGAAGGGGGTACCTGGAACTGACCGGATACTGGAAGAAACTGAATCTGTAAGGCAGGAGTGAAACTCCTTCCGGGCGATTTGTGCTTATCGTGCAGCGCCGCTTGTTATTGAGGATGTCAGAGTGCAAACGGGCCGCGCGTACGCCACCCGTCGAATGCTCCCATTCGGTGAGAAAATGCTCAGGCACGTGTTCTGGGCAAGGTGGGAGGTGACCATGCAAGCTGGCTTTCGGTGGATGACGCGATGCTTGGTGTGCGCGCTGATGTGCTGGGTTGTAACGCCGGTGCAGGCGGCGGGTGAATATCCCAGCAAACCCATTCGGATGATCGTACCGTTTCCGCCCGGCTCTTCGGCGGACGTGCGCAGCCGGCAGATTGCCGCCCTCGTCGCGCCAATGCTCAAACAGCAGATCATCGTCGATAACCGCCCCGGCGCGGCTGGCAAGATCGGCACCGTACTCGCCGCCAAATCGCCACCCGATGGCTATACGATTGCCTATATCCTGACCAATTCGGTGTGTGTGATCCCACACCTGTACAAGGATCCGCAGTTCAATCCGGTGCGGGATCTGACGCCCTTCATCATTACGTTGCGGGCCGCACCAATCGCACTGGTGGCTGCTGGATCCGATATGCGTACGCTCGCGGACGTCGTCGCCAAAGCCAAGGCGGCGCCGGGAAAACTGACCTATGACACCTCGGGGCCTGGTTCCCCGCAGCACTTGACGGGTGAACAGTTCCAAAGGCTGAACGCGATCGATATGGTCGCCGTTCCGTACAAGGGCGACGCGCCCACCCTGGTGGATCTGATCAGCGGCCAGATCGATTTGGCCTTTGGCTTTGCACTGGCCTCCATGCCGCTGGTGGCTGCCGGAAAGCTGCGCGCTATTGCGGTCGCTTCAGACAAGCGCCACCCATTCCTGCCTGACGTACCAACCTTGGTAGAAGCGGGCATGCCGCCCATCGACGCCACCATCTGGTCAGGTTTCGCCGTCCCGAAGGCCACGCCTGCGGCCATTGTCAGGAAGCTGCACCAGGCCTTTCACCAAGTCATGACGACGCCCGCGTTCAAAGCGGACGTCGAACAGGCCGGATCGGAACTGGTGGCCAGCTCACAGGCCGAAGCCGAGAAGCTGGTGACGAGCGAATACTATCGCTACGCCAAGATCATCAAGGATCTTGACATCAAGGCGGAGTAGCGATGGCGTCGTTCCAGTAGGTCCGATGCCGAGGTTTGAAAGGTCGCAATAGATTGCGGGGCGGCGAGAGTGGCCGCGAAGCCGGACGAGTGTCTTTGGGATTGACCGAATACTGTAAGAAACGGTAACGGTGAGGGAGGCAAGAACCTCCCTCACACCCTAGCACTACACGCCGTAGTCACCGCCGCGCAGCGTGCCTACGACGGACAGGTCCCATAAGGCGACCTGGGCGACAATGGTTTGCTCGCCGGTCAGTTCCGATGCCGAGGCCGTCATCCACGGCAGGGCTGACAGAATTGTTACCGCGATTAAGCTGTTTAGATACTTTCTCATGATGTGCTCCTTTGCGCTCGAGAGAGATGAGGTGTTCATAGGGGTGGCGGACGGCTTATTCACCGTTCACCAGTTCCAGGAAGCACCGGTACTCGCGCGCATTGGCGAAGTCTCCGTCGGTATCGTGATCTGCACTCATGAAGCGAGCCAGCGCTCGATCGCGATCCTCGGGAATCTGACCGAAGCCCTTGCATTTGCGGGCTTCGGTGAGGAATTGGGTAAAGGTCTTGCGGTCATCGAGCAGGCTGCTCGCCCGCAGGCAGTGACGCAAGGCCAGCGTCACGTCACCTTCCAGGCGGGCATCGCGCAGCACATCTTTCTGCTCCGCCAGCACGGTGCGCAGAAAGTCGCGATAGATCTCCGGTGAGATCAGTTTGCGGGTGAACTCCTGATAGCGAACCTCGCGGCGGATATTCAGTAAGTTCGTCTGGTAGCGCGGTAGCAGGTCCGGTGCCGACTTGCGTGCCAACTCAACCGCCCGCTCGAAGGCGTTGCGCGCCTCGGCCATCACTCCCTTGACGCGATACAAGGTGCCGATGAGGGCGGCCACCGAGGGCCAGGTATCGGCCGAAACCGGCCGCTCCGGCAAGATGTCGCCGGCCTTCTCCAATCGCAAGGCCACGTCCAGCGCGGCATCCAGATCCGCATCGGGTCGGCGCAGGGCATCGAGAAGCATTTCCAGCCAGGGGGCTTTCGTCCCGAGAAACGCGAAGCTGCCCCAGGGCGTGAGCCGCACAAAGGCCTCATTCTGTACCCATTGAGCGACGTCCTGCGGAATGGGGCGCTTCATCTGCGTCCAGTAATGCAGATGCGAGCGCGAATACTTGGCATGCAGCGGCGCCGCATTGCGATTGATCTCGTTCACCAGACGGGTGGTGCCCAAGTCCTTCTGCAAGCGGCCCAGCAGTTCTGCCGCCTTGGGATCTCTTTGCATAACGCAACTCCTCTCCACAATCGAACGGATGCCGCAGTGGGATACCGCAGTGCGACATGTCAATGCATTCTATATGCCCATGACATGCGGACAACCCTGAAGGTTGCACTTCCGCAACGTAAGACGAGAAACGGGAACGGGTCCGGGACCCGTCGCCGTTCTGTTGTTCTACGTTGCAGATGGGGAACGGCAGGGCGTGCGTGTTGCGGTTTGGGTGATCAGGATGGCTTCGTCGTACACGCACGGCGGGCCTGCTGCAACGGCCAGGCGGTTTCGCCGTTTCATCCATTGGCCGAAGGATATGTCATGCGCACGAATACAAGTACGTCGAAGTTCATCGCAGTGCTGGTTGCAGCGTTTTTGCTGGGAGGTGTGGCAGGTGCTGGCGCAGAAGGAAAAGATTCGGGCAAGTGCCCCTACGCCGGGCCGGGAGTGAGTTTGTGTGCGCGCATCGACACGGCGCTACACCACTGTGTAAAGGAGAATCCTTGCAAGGCCAAGCCTGTCGCCAAGAAAAAAGGGGGCAAGGGCGGGCTAGGCTTTCTCAGCCGTTTGTTCATCTGAGTGGGTTGCGCGGCGGCGCGCTACCCGCGTTCGCTGCGCACCATTACGATGAAGCGCTTCGCAGCGCTTTCACTGCCAGGTCGGGGTGATCGGCGAAAATCCCGTCGACGCCGGCGCGCAGGAACTGCTGGATCTCGGCTTGCAACTGTCCATGGCCGCCATCGCCGCCGGTTGCGCGCCATTCCACCGGCAGAAAAATGTTCTCGGCGCGAAAAGTCCAAACGTGTACGTCCAGACCGTTGGCGTGGGCATCGGCGCTCAATGCAGTGACGGCAGCGAGCCGATCCCCGACGGTTCGCGGCATCACCAGGTTCTTGTGTACACCGACGGCGTTGGCGTAAGCGGCCACCTGTCGTAACCCCGGCGCGGTCGCCATGTCTGCGTAGGTCAGTGAGTGGCCCGCGGCCACCGCATCCCAAGGCTGGCCGCGGTCATTCATCAGTTGGACCAGCGGCAACTGTGTCATGGCGCGTAGGGCGCGCAGATTCTCCACTTCGAATGACTGGATGAAGGCGCGGCCCTGCGGACCCGCGTAGCCGTAGCGGTGCAGAGTCTCCACCAAGGTGGCTTCCATGGCGAGTCCGATGTTGCGAAAGTAGCTGGGGTGTTTGGTCTCGGGATACACGCCAACGGGCAGGTGTGCGGGGCCGCGAACCTTGGCGCCGTGCGCGAGTTCGAGGATCTCTTCCAGCGTGGGGATCTGGAACATTCCGTCGAACCGGGTATTGGCCGGGCGTAGCGCCGGGATACGCTCTTTGGCGCGCAGGCGTTTGAGTTCGGCAAGCGTGAAGTCCTCCGTGAACCAGCCGGTTACCCGGTCGCCGTCAAGCATTTTGGTGGTGCGCCGGTCGGCAAACTCCGCGTGTTGTGCGACATCCGTGGTGCCGGAGATCTCGTTCTCGTGACGCGCCACCAGCACGCCGTCGCGCGTCATGACGAGATCGGGCTCGATGTAGTCGGCGCCTTGTTCGATGGCCACAAAGTAGGCGGCGAGCGTATGTTCCGGCAGGTAACCGCTAGCGCCGCGATGGGCGATGACAATCGGTGCACTCATGAGGGCTGCTCCCGCAGCAGAGCGTAGACAGCGTCCGGGTGCGGCAGTGGCGCCACCGCGCCGTAGCCGGTGGTGGTGAGGGCGGCGGCGGCATTGGCGTAGCGCAGGGCCTGCCAGAAGTCATCGCCGCTCACCAGCCTTGCCATCAGGGAGCCAGCGAAGCAGTCACCCGCTCCCGTTGCATCGACACAGGTCACGCTATGGCCGGCGATGCGTTGCCGCTGCACGCCATCGCTGGCCAGTACGCCCTGGGCGCCTAGTTTCAGGGCGACGTGGCGGGCGCCCAGTCCATGGCACCAATCGACGATACGTTCCGGATCTTCGAGACCGCTAAGGGCGACCGCGTCTTCCAGGCTGGGCAGGAAATAGTCGGACAACCCGATGCTGGCGCCAATCAAAGCGCGGGCACGAGTCAGGGGCCACAGCCGCAATCGTAGATTGGAGTCGAAGCTCACCTTCACTCCGGCGTCCCGCGCCCTCTGCATGGCAGCCAGCGCGGTATCACAGGCGCTGGTGCTGATGGCCTGGGTGATACCGGAGGTGTGCAGAAAGCGGGCGCGGGTCAGCGTGGCGGGCAGGTCGTCGGGTGTCATGCGACTGGCGGCAGACCCGCTACGCAAGTAGCTGAACAGATGACCCTGACTGGAGTGATGGATGAAGTACACCGCCGTATGGGCCTGCGAATCCGTGGTCACGGCCGTAGTGTCGATTCCTTCGGCACGCCAAAGCTGCAAAAACTGCTGGCCAAACGCATCGTTGCCCAGGCGCGTGATGTAGCCAACCTGGGCGCCTTGCCGCGCGGCAGCGATGGCGGCGTTCATGGTGTCGCCTCCAAAGCCTTGCAGATAACGCTGATCGTCTCCTGGAATCTGACTGAATTCATACAGCGGTTCACCCAGGCAGAGAATTTCGACGGCAGACATGAGCGCGGGCGCGACGCACCGATTGGCGAGGAATCTCCCGATTGTCGCTGTCGTCCCGCGCGGGTGCAAGAGTGAGGATGATCTTGTGTTAACTTAGCTGGATGCCGGGAGAATCGGTCAACCCTATGGTGCATGCCGGGCGCTGGCTGGGCGCGTTGCTATGTGCCGGTCTGAGCGCCAGCGCCTGGGCACAGCGAACGCCCAGTGCCACGGATCCAAAGGCCATCGTGGCCGAAACACAGCAGATGTCTCGCAAGCAGGGCATGGTGCGGATAGGCGGCGTGTTGTGGAAGTGCTCTGACAAGTTGTGCGTCGCCACTTCAAAGCGCGCCTCGACCAGTGTGAACAGTTGCCAAGCACTGGCGGAATTGGTGGGCTCCTTGTCGCGATTCGGTCGCGTTGAGCGCCCAATTGCCTCCTATGACCTGGCGTTGTGCAACGTGCGCGCTCAGATCAAACTCGCCCGGATCGAGCAACAACAAGCTGCCGCCAAGGCCCGCCAGGGCAGCCGTACCACCCCCAGGCGCGGACCCAAACCCCTGGGTCCCGAGGATGACAAGGCGCCGCCACTGCCCGGCTACCAGCCCGCGCCGGAAGCGCCGGCCAATGGCGCAGGGGGCGTGGCGTCGAGCGCCTCGCGAGGCGTGCCTCCGGTGGTGGAAAGCGTCATCAGCCCGCGTCCTGGCACGGCGGCATCCTACAAACCACCCTTGTACAGCATGCGCGTCAGTGCCCTGACCCTGGTTGGCCGGGGCAATTCGCGTGCGGTCGAGCCGGTTGCTCCAGCGACGAATAGTGATTCCCGGGCACCCGCGCCGCGTCCTGTGGCCCAGCAGACCATTGCGGTCACACCGCTCACCCTGGCCGGATTGGGACGTTTGGTGGAACCCCCCGCCGGATCGATATTCAGCATTACCGTCGAAAAGCTCCATGTTGTGGGCCAGACTTCATCAGAACCCCAAGAAACGCAATGAACCCTCGCCGTTTGATCATCACGCTGGTGTTGAGCTTCATCGCCAGCGCTCATGCCGAAGATTTCTCGTTCTCCGTGCCCTTTGACGTCATGAATCTGCCCCCCGAGATCCGGTTTCTGCGGGTGACTTGCACTGTGTGGGAGCACGGCTCACCGATAGGCTCGGGCCAGTACCGGGTGGGTGTATCAGGCGGCACTGCCCGTGGCGAAGCGGTGGTCGCGTTCAATGCCCACCGCGGCCAAGATGCCCAGCGCGCCACCCGCTGGACCTGCGGACTTAGTTTCGACGTGGATGAGGCCGGCGAGAAGAGTTACGCCTTCACCGAACCGGGGGACAGCTTCCCCACGGTCTCCCGCAATATCACCGCACAGGGCGATATTCGTCGCTGATCATCAGGAGAACCCGAATGGCTGCTTATTTGATTTCCGAGGTCGAAGTCCACAACCCGCAGGGCTACGAGGAATACCGCAAACTCGTTGGTCCGTCATTGGCAAAGTACAACGGCAAGTTTCTCGTGCGCGGTGGCAAGGTCGAGACTATCGAAGGGGACTGGATACCCAAGCGTATGGTGGTGTGCGAGTTCGAGAGTCTGGCCAAGGCCCACGAATGGTATGACTCCCCGGAGTACGCGCGCGCCAAGGCTGTCGCCTTGCAGCACTCGACCCGCCGGATTATCTTTCTGGAAGGCGTCTAGATATCACTCTTGATGCGCAGGCGGTGTAGGAATACCCGTAGCCGCTTGGCGTTTTTGCCGAGGTCGTGGGTCCCCACTCGTGACATCGAGCGGGCGTCCACCAGTGCCCCCATCGGTCCAGGCCGGACGCGCACGACCACGTCATCAGTGAAGCCGTAGAGTGGCGTGGTCGCTACCGCCTCGATACGACCTTCTGCTGGCGAGCGGGCGGTGATCCGCATGCCCATGTCTTGCAATACCTGTAGCGCACTGGTGTAGGCGATGGTCGTGGGCAATGGTAGGTGCAGCGGGCGGATATCGGGGTAGGCGGACTTCTGCTTGAGCGCAAGGGGTTCGCCGTGGTAGGCCGTGCCATGTTCCCACGGGCCGCGCAGGTGGGCGGCGGCAACGAATCCTGGCGGGTTATCGGTGTCCGTGCTGATATCGTGGATACGCGGGTGCCGCTGAAGCGCCTGTTGCCATTGCAGCGGGATGCTTACCGCCAGCAGGCCCATGACCAAGCCGACGGCCGAACCCGCCATCGCGGCGCGGTGCCGGTTCCAGTTGACCAGCAGCGCGCCCAGGCACACGAACGCTCCGAACAGACCTGCTCCTGCGGCCCAACCCAATAGCTGGAACCCTTCACGAAATCCCCACCAGCCAAGCCGAAAGCCCAGCCCGGACGTCAACGCCAGCGCGACGCACGCCAGAGAAAGCGCCAGACCGGTCCAAGCCCAGCCGGGCTTTGAAGATTTCGGACGTAGGGAAGTCATGGCACGTAGGAATGGTGTGGTCGCGTTGTAGGACAGTGTCATAGCCTATCATCTTGCGGCTCAAACGACGCAGTTCTGAAGGTGTATGTGCTGGCCGGTCGATGGATTCTCCGTGCCCTGCTACTCTCTGGTTTTGCCGAAACAGGAGACCCCGATGATCCCGACCGAAGGCCAATCCTTCCCCGTATTGGGGGTGGCGGAAATGGACCAGACCCACGAAGAATTCGTCCGTCACATCGCCCTGGTGGAGACCGCCGCCGACACCGACGTGCTGGCGCGCCTGGATGAGTTGCTCGCTCACACCGAGGCCCATTTCAACCAGGAGAAAGAGTGGATGGTGGCCATGGAATTTCCTCAGATCGGCTGCCACGGCGTCGAGCACGATGGGGTGCTCGAGGTGACCCGCGAAGCCCGCCGCTACGTGATGGAGGGCAAGTACCAGGTGGGACGGGTGCTGGCGCGGGAGTTGGGCGAATGGTTTCGCACTCACGCCGCTACCATGGACACCATGCTGGCCTATGCCATGAAGAATCAGGGCGAACCGGTGGCGGAGTGTGGCACCGGGGCCTGCGGCCACGGTACGCCGAACTAAACCAGCTCGAGCGCGTTTTCCGGCGGCCGCCCAAGCACGGCGCGGCCGCCCCGGATGATGACCGGACGTTCTATCAGCACGGGATGCGCCGCCAGCGCGTCGAGCCACTGGTCCGCAGTCATCGTCCTGTCTTTGAACTGGTCGCGATAGACGTCCTCGCCTTTGCGCACCAAGGCCTCTGCAGGTATGGCGAGCTTGCCCAACACCGATTTGATTTCAGCGCGCGAGGGTGGTGATTTGAGGTACTCCACGACGTGAAGATCGAGACCGCGTTCGCGCAGTAACTCCAGCGCCGCGCGACTCTTGCTGCAGCGTGGGTTGTGCCAAATGACCCACTGCTCGTTGTGCATCGCCGTCTCACTGCGGTTGTGACGATGACCGATGCTAGCATCTGTGGTCAATTTTTCAGGTCGGTGGATATGGCGGAGGGTCTCAATACAGGCGTGCGTGGGCAGCGGGAAGTGGTCGTCGGCGACGAGCATCTGGCTACCCGCCTGGCTGAAGGCATGGTGGCGGTCTTTTCGACGCCCACCATGGTCGGACTGATGGAGGGCGTGGCGGCGGACTCCGTGCTGTCCTTGCTACCCCCGGGGCACACGACGGTCGGCGGTCGCGTCGATATCCGGCATCTGGCCGCCACGCCACCGGGAATGCGGGTACGCATTTACTCAGAGCTCACGGCGGTCGATGGCCGGAATCTGGTGTTCAACGTCTGGGCCGAGGACGAAATCGAGCGCATTGGCGAAGGGACGCACTATCGTACGGTGATCGACAAGGCCCGCTTCGAGAGCAAGATTGCGCGCAAGGCCGACGCTGCCAGCCCGCGCTGAGGTAGCGCCCATGTCCGGCATCGACTACCTCGAGCGCATTCTCAACGCGCGTGTCTACGACGTTGCCATCGAGTCGCCGCTGGAGCGTGCGCCCAACTTGTCGTCTCGCCTGGGACACCAGGTCTGGCTGAAGCGCGAAGACGCGCAGCCGGTGTTCTCCTTCAAGCTGCGGGGCGCC
>Ga0194132_10007925_pt1 | contig 15515 bp, 13 predicted proteins | sample TA2KigOf80mmetaG_FD_148612 | JGI IMG/M metagenome (GOLD analysis project Ga0194132, IMG submission 148612) | Freshwater microbial communities from Lake Tanganyika, Tanzania - TA2015054 Kigoma Offshore 80m | ecosystem: Environmental > Aquatic > Freshwater > Lake | place: Tanzania: Lake...
GTGGCGTTCCTTGCCGTGCGGCTGTGCGACGTGGCGCCGGACGGGGCGTCGTCCCGGGCGACGTACGGGATCCTGAACCTGACCCATCGGGGATCGCACGAGGACATCCGGCCCGTGGAGCCGGGTCGCCGTGAGCGGGTGCGCATCCAGCTCAACGACACGGCCTACGCGTTCGAGGCCGGCCATCGGCTGCGGATCGCGATCTCCACGACCTACTGGCCGATGGTCTGGCCCTCGCCGGAGGTGGTGACGCTGACGGCGTTCGAGGGCAGCGCCCTCTTCCTCCCGATCCGGCCGCCGCGTCCAGGCGACGAGGACCTGCGGATCGACGAGGAGCCCGTCACCGGGCCGCCCGAGGCAATGACCGAGGTGATCCCGGGCCGCTGGGAGCGGGCCATGACCACCGACCCCGCGACCGGGGAGACGGTCATCACGAACATCTCGGACGGCGGGCGCCACCGACTCGATGCGATCGGGCTGCAGATGCGCGCCGCGGGCGAGGATTCGGTGGGGATCCGCGAGGGCGATCCGCTCTCCTGCTGGGCGGAGAGCCGGCGGACCTCCGAGCAGGGGCGCCCGGGCTGGGAGATCCGCATCGAGGGCAAGGTCCGGCTCACCGCCACCAGGGAGAACTGGCTGCTGACGGGGTCCCTCGAGGCATACGAGAACGGCACGCTCGTCCACGAGACCAGGCGCGAGGCCACCATCCCCCGCGACGGCGTGTAACCTCGATGGCCGCGGTTGGGAGGCTGGGACGGTGCTGAAGCGAGTCGGGATCCTTATGGCGTTTGCGGCGGTGCTCCTTGGCGCGTGCGGCGGCAGCGCCGGCACGACCGGCAGCGCCTCCGCCCCTGTCCAGAGTGCAGGTCCAGCGGCGACAAGCGGTTCGGCCCCGCCGCGATCCGCGGACGTCTGCGATCTGATCGATCGCCCGGCGGCAGAGACGTTCTTCGGGGGGCGCACCGTCGTGCACTTCCAGAGCAAGACTGCGTGCCGGGTGACGGCCGCGGCGGTGGATCTGAGTGTCACTGTGGCGCCGGATCAGAGCCGCGGCGACTACGACAAGGCACGCGCCGCTCGCGCGGATGCGGTGGACGTTGCCGGCATCGGCGATGTCGCGGACTACTCGCCCAAGCTCTCCACGCTCACCTTCCTCAAGGGCGACACCATCACCGCCATCGGGGTGGTGGGTGGTGGCGCCTTCGACCCCGCGGCCGTCCGCGCCTTCGTCGAGGCCCAGGCCCGGTACGCTGCGTCGGTGCGCTGACCCGCCGCTCCGAGCCGGCTGCGCCGGGCACCTCCCGTCGGCCTGCTCCGTCGCAGTCGGGCGGGTCAGCCCGGCTGCAGCGCCCGGTACATCAGGTCGGCGCCGGAGTCCGTGAAGCCCAGTCGTTCGTACGCACGGCGGGCGCGGCCGTTCCCGGCGTCCACGTCGAGCGCGATGCGGATGCAGCCGCGCGCGATCGCCCGGCGTTCGACCTCCGCGAACAGCGCGTCGACGACGCCCTGCCCGCGGTGCTCCGGCCAGACGAACACGTCGTCGAGATAGGCGGCGGGCTTGGCCGCAAAGGTGCTGAACCGATACGACACCTGGAGCATGCCGACGGGCCGGCCATCCCGTTCCGCAAGGAGGCACTCCGCACCGGGGAAGTCGAGCAGGTAACGGACCGACGGCGCCAGGTCCGCCGGGGCTTCCATGCCCTGGACCTCCATCATCGCGAGCAATGCCTCCCGGATCGTCTCCGCATCAGCGGGACCGGCCGTTCGGACCGTGATGTGATCGGACATGCTCGGAATCTAGCCCGTGCGGGCCGTCGGGGGTGGGTCCTGCGCGGGGAGCGCGCTGCCGTCGGCGCAGGGCGCGGGCGTTGAGTCCGAGTCCGGCGACCAGGATCGGCGTGGCGATCCAGGTCAGGTTCCGCGCGACCATGTCGGGCAGGAAGATGTCCGTCACGGAGCCGCGCTGCGCCCCGTAGCGCTCGGCGAGCGGTGTCAGCGGGCAGGTGAACCCGTTGGCGGCGAAGATGCCGCACTCGGCGAAGGCGATGGCGGCCGCGATCCCGGTCCGCCGCCGCGGCCGCCCCCGGAGCCCGTCGACGAGTACCACCACGATCGAGCCGGCAATCACGGCGAATGCGGCGGTGTGGATCGACTTGATCGAGCAGAGCAGGCCTCGGCGCATGCGCGGCGCGGGCGTCAGGGCACGAGCGGCCAGAGCGCGAACGTACCCGGCCCGAGCGGCTGCTCCAGCACCGACGCCGCGAGCTCGTCGATCTCTCGGTAGGCCGCCTCGGCGTCGAAGCGGGTGAACCGTCCGCCGTCGAGGATCGCCTCGCCCTCCACGTAGACGGTATCGACGGTCGAGGTCTGGCGGTAGAACATCAGGCCGTCCACCGGGTCCTGCCAGCGCGGATGCGCTTCGGGCCGGTCGATGCGGTGGATCACGAGGTCGGCGCGCTTGCCGGCCTCGAGCGAGCCGGCCTCCGCTTCCATGCCGAGCGCACGCGCCCCGTGGAGCGTCGCCATTTCGAGGGCCTGCTCGCCGGTGACGATCGGGAATTCCCCGCGGACCTCGCGGAAGCCCATCATCATGAGGAACGCTTGGCGCAGCAGATCGCGCTTGTTGAGGTATCCGTCCGACCCCAGGGCCACCGTGGCGCCGGCCCCCAGCAGCTCCGGGAATCGACCGTGGCGGATGGCGCCCATGCCCCGTCGCATCGAAGCGCCCGGGCAGTGGACGACCCGCGTGTCGGTCTCCACGACCAGGCGCGCTTCGTTCTCGGTGAGGTGGATCATGTGGACCAGCGTGAGCCGCGGGCCCAGGATCCCGACGTCCGCGAGGTGCTCGATCGGCGCCTTGCCGTACATCGCCCGTGACGACTCCGCCTCGTCCGGGCCCCAGTGCTGGTGGATGACCATCGGCGCGTCGTGTTCCCCGGCCAGCTCCATCCCCCGCTGCAGCAGCTCGTCCGAGCTGCGGCCGCTGCCGTACATCACGACGGCGCCCCGCACCCGCTGCGGACCGCGGAACGGGTAGCGCGTCAGCTGGTCGGTGAGCAGCCCGACGCACTCCTCGAACGGCCGCTTGAGCAGATCCGCTTCTTCGGTCCCGATGCCGCGCACGTCGCTCGCGGCCCCGAGATCAGCGTCTCCGAACAGGAAGTGGCCGGTGACCGCCCGCAGGCCCACCATCTCGATCGAGCCCGCCGCCGCGTCCAGGTTGAACGCACTGCCCGTGTCGCTGAACGCGGTCGTGCCGTTCGCGACCATCTCCATCGCCGACAGGAGCGTCCCGAGCCGGTCGATGTCGCGCGTCCGCGGCGACGTGAACATGGCCAGGTCGATCGGGTCCATGTCCATGTGCGTCTTCGGTGCGAACCCCCGGGCGATCTCGTTCGCGGTGTGCACGTGGGCGTCGACGAGCCCGGGGTGGACCAGGGCGCCGCGCAGGTCGCGGGTCTCGCGGGCACGGGCGACGGCTGCCTCACCCACCTCACGGTCCGGGCCGATCGCGACGATCCGCCCGCCGGCGATGGCGATCGCGCCGTCCACCAGGATCCGCCGCTGCTGATCGAGCGTGATGATCCGGCCGTGCCGGAGCAGCAGGTCGACCGGACCCGGTCCCTCGTCGTTCATCGAGCCCTCCCGCTCACATTTTCGGCGTCGCTCCCGCGAACGCGCTCTCGCGGAGCTGCGACTGGACCTCGTAGATCGTGCCGGTCTTCCGCGTCGGGAACGGTAGCCGGACCGGCGGCTGCTCCGTGATTCTCGGCGTCAGGGTCGGCTGGCCGCGGACGATCCCCGCGTTGAACGCATCCCAGTCACCGATCGAGACCGCGAACGGGAAGGCGTCCGCGGCGGCCATGTCGAACAGCAGCAGGCGTCGCGGGTTCGGGGACCGGTTGGGGGCGCTGCCGTGGAGCATGCGCACGTGGTGGATCTCGATCGACCCGGCGGGCATCTCGACCGGCGTGGCGGCGGCGATATCGATCCCTTGCGCGCGCACGTCCACTGCGCCCACGAACACGCCGTCCTGGTGGTGGTCCAGCACGGGTCCGCGGTGGGAGCCGGGCATCACCAGCAGGCAGCCGTTCTGGAGCGAACAATCGTCGAACGCGATGCCGATCGCGCACAGGTCGTCGTTGCTGTGCGGATGGAACGCGAGGTCCTGGTGCCACTCGACGGGGCTGCCGACGCCGGCCGACTTGAGGTTGAGCTTGCTGCCGAGCATCCGGATGTCCGGCCCCAGCACATCCTCGAGCGGGTCGAGGATCGCGTCGGAGCGGATGAGGTCGGCGAAGAACGGGTGAATGCGATGCGGCGCCTTGAGCCGCCGGATGGCCGGCCGCTCGGCGGAGTGGGCGGGCTCGAGGTCGAAGATGGCGTCGCTCTCGGTCAGCCCGCGGGAGCGCTCGACGAAGCCTTCAATGACCTGCCGGCCCTCGGCCACCTGGGCGGCTGAAAGTACGCCCTCGACGATCAGGAATCCGGTCTCGCGGTAGGTGTCGCGCTGGGACGTGGTGAGCCGCATCGCAGGCCTCCGGGGCAGTCAGGCAGATCGACGCACGACGGCGCCGGCCTTCATGACAAGTGACAGGTTCGACAGGCGCTTCAGGTCGGCCAGCGGGTCGCCCCGCACCATCAGGATGTCCGCCCGCTTGCCCGCCTGGATCGTGCCGACCTGGCCGTCGATCTTGAGCAGGCGGGCGCCACCGATCGTGCCGGCCTTGATGGCATCCATTGCCGAGAGCCCGTGGTCGTGCAGGTTCCAGATCTCGCGCCAGAGCATGTCCGACGTGACGCCGCGGACGCCGCAGTCCGTGCCGGCCGCCAGCGGGATCCCGAGGCTGACCGCCGCCTCGCAGGATCGCCGGTGCGACACCGAGAGCCGCTTCTGGTTGTCGATGATGTCCTGGCCGACGCCTGGGATGTTGCTCCAGACATCGGTGACCGTCAGGGTGGGCGTGAGAACGGTGCCGTGCTCGCGCACCACCTCGAGCGCCGAGCGGTCGGCGAGGAACGCGTGCTCGATCGAGTTGACGCCGCCGCGCGCGCTGGCGATGACGGCTGCAGAGGGCTGGGCGTGGCTCATCACCGTGCGATGGAGCCGCTGTGCCTCGTCCACCACCGCCTTGATCTCGTCGATGGTCATCTCGACGGCGCCGGCCACGGCGCTGGTGATCTGGGCCGCCTCGCTGGACACGATCTTGAAGTGGTCAGCCCCGTCGCGCGCCAGCGCCCGGGTCAGCTTCACCATCTCGTGGGGCCCGTCGGCCTCGTGGCCGAACTCCCAGCCGTGGCCGCCGGTGATCGTGATGGCGCCGCCTGCCGCGGAGAGGTGGGGGCCCTCGACGAACCCCGCGTTGATGGCGTCGCGCAGGGCGATGTCCCGCGAGTGGGCCGCCCCTGCCGATCGGGCGGTGGTGACGCCGGCGTGCAGTGCGCGGCGCGCGTTGCCGGCGCCGATGAAGGCGGCCACCGCCGGGTCCTGGTGGAGCGCGTCCCGGATGCCGTTGTTCGTCTCGAGCCGGGCGTCGATCGTGTAGTGGACGTGGACGTCCACGAAGCCCGGCAACAACGAGTGGCCACCGGCCGGGATCACCGTCAGGTCGTCCGTGGCGTCGGCGCCTGCGCGTTCCGCGCCCCAGCGCCGCGCGTCGTGGGGCGCGACCGACGCGATCCGGCCGTCGTCGCCGACCACGACGTCGACATGCTCGCGGGGCGAATCGGCGATCCCGTCGATCAGCCGAGCATCGGTGAACACGAAACCCACGCGCTGGTCCCTCCTGTCCGGGCCGGCAGCCTCGGTCGGCCCCGGCCGTGCTAGTCTAGGCAGCCGGGCATGCGCCGGCCGGCCCATCGGAGGCGATGATGACCGTTCGGTTCGGGATGATCGGGTCGGGCGGGATGGCCCGCGTGCACGCCGAGGCGATCGCCCGGGGCGCGCGCGGGGTGCGCCTGGTCGCGGTGGCAGGCGGTTCGCGGGCGGGCGGGCTCGCGACCGAGTACAGCATCGCGGTCGAGCCCTCGGTGGAGTCTCTCCTGGAGCGGGCCGATGTCGACGCGATCGTCATCGCGACGCCTCATGCGACCCACGTCCCCCTGTCGCTGGCCGCCGCGGCCGCGGGGAAGCACGTCTTCCTCGAGAAGCCGATGGCTCTTGACGTCGCCGAGTGCGACGCGATCATCGACGCCTGCCGCGCGGCCGGGGTCCGACTCATGGTGGCCCACATCACGCGGTTCCTCGAGGCGACCCGGGTGGCGCGCGACCTCGTGGGCGCCGGTGCGATCGGCGAGCTGCGGATGATCTCGGTCCACCGCCTGCTGCACGGCTACCCGAACAGCGGCTGGACCCTGGACCCGGCCGAGGGGACCGCCTTCCTCGACTGGGGCTCGCATGGCGCCGACATCATCCGCTGGTTCGCGGCGCGCGAGCCGATGCTCGCGTTCGGGCAGTTCGCGACCTACCGCGGCGGAATGCCGGCCGGCCTGTCGGGGATGGTGCAGTACGCCTTCCCCGACGACGTCATGAGCCAGGTCTGGATGTCCTACGAACTGCCGGCGCAGTCATGGATCCAGCGCGCGCACTACGTGTTCACGGGCTCCGAGGGCCTCGTCGACCTCAACGCCTACGGCCGCGTCGAGGTGGTGAGGGGCGCCGACGCGCATGAGGCGTTCACCCAGCCCGACCTCGCCCGCTCGTCGGTCGAGGGCGTGTCGTTCAACGCCTACTTCCGCGACGGGTTTGCTCGCCAGATCGGCGAGTTCGCGGCCGCGATCACCGAGGGCCGCGAACCGTCGGTCTCCGGGAGGGACGGGCGGACCGCAATCGAGATGGTCGAAGCCGCCGAGCGCTCCGCGGCCACCGGACAGGCGGTTCGGCTGCCGCTCGAGTAGGACATGGACCATCCCGGCGGGGCCGCCCGCGGCCAGCTGTTCAACCCGCGCTTGATGAACTGGTGACCTGACGGCCGCGTCCGGGGGCCGGACGCGCTGCGCGGGCAGCTGTCGGACTAGATCGAACCGACGGGGGCCCCGGCCGGAGTTCCGGCCGGGGCCTCTTCGTGCCTGCCCCAATCGAACACGACCCCGAGCATGGACGTGTCGCCGCCGGCCAGCCCCTCGAGCGCTTCGCCGATGGACGCCGGGGGCAGCACATTCGTCACGAGCCGGCCCAGGGGCAGGCGTCCTCTCCCCGCCTGCTCCAGCACGTAGTCCCAGTTCGTGCCGGTGGTGGCGGTGCGCGGCGCGGGCAGGGCGACAGCAGCCGGGTCCGCGCCGCAACCGATGATCTCCAGCCGCTTGTAGTTGAACTTGGCCGGGTAGCCGAACAGCTGGCCGTGCATGGCCGTCGCCAGATCGGCGGGCGGCGGGGTGCGGTAGATGCCCATCACCGCGATCCGCGTGAAGTCGCGGGCCAGGTCGATGGCCGTCCGCAGGCCGCCCCACGCGCCGGTCGTCTCGATGACGAGGTCCGGGCCGCTTGCGCCGCCTGCGCCAAGGAAGGCCGCCACGGCGGGGGCGTCCGTGGGATCCGCCACCGCTCCCAGGCCCAGGCCGGCACCGATCGACCGCCGTCGCGCATCGATGTCGAGACCGAGGACCCGCGCGCCGTTGAGTTCAGCCACCAGGGCGGCCGACGCACCCACCAGGCCCAGCCCGACCACGGCGACCGTCTCGCCTGCCTGGTAGCGGCCGAGGTGCAGGACCGACACCGACCACGACGGCAGGTATGAGAGCGCCGCGTCGCGCAGCGACAGCGCATCCGGCACCCTGTGGAGACCGGACGCCGGCACCACCACGTGCGAGCGGTGGCCGGTCGACATCACGACGCGGTCGCCGGGGACCACCGAGGTGACGCCCTCGCCCAGCGCCTCGACCACACCGCTGCCCATGTACACGAGGTCCTCGCGATCCTCGAACGCGCTGGTGCGGTATGACCCCACGCGCCACAGGTGGACGTTGGAGCCGGGGCTGATCGCGGTGTAGGCGATCCGAACCCGGACCTCCCCGGGGCCGGGCACCGGCATCGGTTCATCGAATACCTCGGCGACGCGGGGCGCGGTCAGGTACCAGTTCTGGGAGCTTGGCATCGAGTGGCCCTCAGTAGCCGCGGGAGCGGTCGGCGAGATTGAGGAGCGGCCGGCCCGCGAGGTATCGCTCAAGGTTGGCGAGGAACAGGTCGGTGGTGTAGCGACTGACACGGTCGTGGGTCCCGGACACGTGGGGCGTCAGCATCACGGTGGGCAGATCCCACAGTGGAGAGTCGGCCGGCAGCGGTTCCGTCTCGAAGACGTCCAATGAGGCTCCACGCAGGCGGCCATCCTGGAGCGCCGCGATGAGCGCCGGCTCGTCGAAGACCGGTCCGCGCGAGACATTGATCACGACCGCATCCGCTGGCAGGAGGGCCAGCTCCCGGGCTCCGATGAGCCCCCGCGTGTCGCGGGTGAGCGGTACCGTGCAGACCAGGTACTCCGATTGCGAGAGCAGCCAGTCGAGGTGCTCGAGGCCGCGGATCTCGGCCGGCTCAGGCCCGGCGTCCAGGGCCTCGATCTCCGGGATCCGGAACAGCTCCGACGCCGGCCGGCCCGGCGACCGTCGCACCGCACGCACCTGCATGCCGAGGCTGTGCGCGATGTGCGCGGCGCGGCGCCCGACGCCGCCGTAGCCGAGGAACCCGACCGTTCGTCCGACGAGCATGTTCGGCTGCATGTCCCGCCGGTGCGACCAGTCGCGCACCTCGCGGTACTCATCGAGCCGCCAGAGACGAAGGGCGTGATAGAGGATCGAAGCCGCCACGTATTGCGCCATGGCCGTGCTGGCGAGGCCGCTGGCGGTGGTCACGGCAACCTGCGGAGCGCGCCGCCAGGTCGCCGTGGTCAGGACCTCGTTGATGCCCACCGACGGGATCTGGACCCAGCGGAGCGAACGGACCAGCTCCAGCACCTCCTCTTCGCCGGCCGCGTCCGCGTCAACGGGCTCGTCGCCGGTATTGCCGAAGGAATACGTGGACCGGGTCCTGCGCACGTCGGGCAGGACATCGCCGAGCATGACCTCCACGCCCGGGTGCCGGTCCAGGGCAGCGAGGAGCGCTTCCATGTCGTCAGCCTGGACCCGGACCGCCTCCACGCCCAGCTCCGCCGCTCGGGCGAGGATCCGTTCGACGTCGGCCGGTTCGATCGACGCCGATGTCACCAGCGCCCGGACCGTCACCCGACGACCTCGGCCAGAGCGTCCTCGAAGGCGTTGAGGGTCTCGTCGACCAGTTCGTCGGCGTGGGCGGCGTTCGTATAGAAGTGGCCGCCCGCGATGGCCCGGATGCCCCGGACCTGGAGCGCCATGACAAGCTTCGACACCGCCGCGCCGTCGACCGCGGTGGTGTCGGCGAACGAGGACACGGGATTGTCCGTGCCCAGGTGGACGTTGAACGAGCCTGGCACGCCCTGCACGTTGCCGCGGATCCCGCGCTCGCGCAGGAGCGACCCGAAGCCCGAGATCAGCCTGCCGCCGGCGCGCTCGATGCTCTCGTACGCGTCGCCGCGGCCCAGGATCGTCAGCGTGCCGCGGGCCGCTGCCGTCACCAGCGCGTTCCCGTTGTAGGTTCCGGGATGGATGACGGGGCCGCCCCCGATCAGGCTCATCAGCTCGCGCTTCCCGGCGACCGCCCCGATCGGGAAGCCGTTGGCGAGTGCCTTGGCATACGTCGCCAGGTCCGGGGTCACCCCGAACAGTTCCTGGCCGCCGCCGGGACCCACGCGGAACCCGGACACGATCTCATCGAAGATCAGGACGACGTCGTGGCGCTTCGTGATCTCGCGCAGGCCGGCCAGGTAGCCGGGCGCTGGCGAGATGTAGCCCCGCCAGAGCGGTTCGGTGATGACGGCAGCGACATCGCCCCGCGCGAGCCGATCCTCGACAGCCTGGAGGTTGTTCCAGGGCAGGACCTCGGTGTGCACGACGGCCGAGGGATCCTGCCCGGAGGTGCCGAGTCGTCCGGCGCTGGTGACGCCGCCTGCGCGATGGGGCAGGCCGACGAACATCGGGTCGAACGAGCCGTGGTAGTGACCTTCGAACTTGACCACGACGTGGCGGCCGGTCGCACCCCGGGCGATCCGCACGGCGAGCGCCACCGCCTCGCTGCCGGTGTTCGCGAAGCGGGCCATCTCGGCGCACGGCACCAGCTCGGTCATGAGCCGCGCCGCCTCGTACTCGTCCTCGGTCTCGCCGCCGAGGATCACTCCCTTGTGGAGCTGGCGGGTCATGATCTCGACCAGCTCGGGCGGGTTGTGGCCCAGGATGATCGGGCCGGCACCGCAGAAGTAGTCGACGAGCCGGTTGCCGTCCACGTCGAAGAGAAGGGCGCCCTCGCCGCGTTCGAACACGAGCGCACCCTCGCCGAGGCGGTAGTCGCTGCTGGCGCCCCCGGGGATCCAGCGCGAACCTTCGGCCATGGCCCGCTTCGTGCCTTCGAAGCTCATGCGGCCCCCGGACCTGGTCGTGGAATCGGTCGTCGTCATGTTGGTTTCTCCCGCTTCGGTGGGTCTCGTCAATCCAGTGGTTCGTAGATGGTCTCGCCGAGTCCGAGGATGCAGGACCCTCGCTCGCTCCCGAACCAGGGCGTCCAGATCGGGTTGGCGAACGAGGCGCCCGGGTACGGGCGGCCGTTGATCCGGACCGACGGCGACATCGCCTCGGTCAGGACGGTGGCGATCGTCACGTCGCCGCCGCGGGCAGGCCCGACGCCGAACACGGGCGGCGCGAGATCGGCCCAGCGCGCCTCGATCATGAGGCCGTCGGGAGTCGTGACCGTGTAGTCGTAGCCCCATGGTTCGGTCTGGCGGCGCCGGAACGTGGCCCGCCGGACGGGCCGGTCCGGGTCGGAGAGGGGCCACTGGCCAGGGCGCATCCGGGCGCCCAGCCCGTGCTCCAGCTCGGGTGCGTCGGTCAGGATCGCCTCGAACGGCGTGCCTCCGTCCGCCCCGTCGCTCCAGGCGTACGCGACGTGACCGCTGAGCGGCCGCTCCGAAACCTCCACCGTGAAGTCGATCCAGTATAGGCTGAGCAGGAAGCCCGGTCGCGGCGGCTCGCCGCCCGGGCCGGTGGCTGCATCCGCGTCCACGGACAGCGCCATGATCAGGTGGTCCATCTGGCGCAGCACGCGGCGTGATTGCAGGCGGCGATCGTCTGTCACCCGGACTCCTTATCGCGACGCGGCGCCCCCGACGACGGGCGCGCACGTCACACTGGCATTGTGCCGATCGATCGGCGGCGAGGAGGGACGGATGCGCATCACCGGGATCAGCACGCACCTGCTCTCCGCGAACTGGGCGGCCATCGACGCGCAGTGGGCCGAGGTCGGGGGCCACAAGAGCAGCGCGATCGTGCGGGTTGAAACGGACGCGGGTATCACGGGCCTGGGCGAGGTCATCATCGGCTATTTCGCCCCCGAGGCGGTCCCGACCCTGGTCGACTACTACATTCCGCACCTGATCGGCAAGGACCCGCTCCAGGTCGGGGCGCTGTGGAACCGGATGTACGAGTCGTCCAAGTGGTGGGGGCGGTCCGGGGCGGCCGTGTCGGTCCTGTCGGGCATCGACATCGCGCTCTGGGACATCCGCGGCAAGGCGATGGGCGTGCCCGTCCACACGCTGCTGGGCGGCCTGATGCACGAGCGGATGCCCGTCTATGCATCGATCGGCGGCATCCCCGCGGGCCGCGAGCCGGCGATCGCGGCGGTCCGGCGCTGGATCGACGAGGGCTACCGCGCGGTCAAGTGCGGCCAGTTCGACAACGACCGGTTCGGTTATGACGACGTGGAGGGCGTGTACATCGACCGGCCGTCGACGGCGGACTTCGCGCGCGATTCCGCCGACCGGTTCATCGCGCTCCGCGAGGCGTTCGGGCCGGGTGTGGACTTCATCATCCACAACCACATGGGCTCCCAGGCCTGGCCGCTGCCGATGAACCTCAACGAGGCGGCCCGAGTGCTCCAGGCCCTGGAGCCGGCGGCACTGCTGTTCGCGGAGGAGCCCCTGCCGTACGAGGACATCGACGGCTACGCGCAGCTTCGCCAGCGCACGACGACACCGATCGCGGGCGGCGAGATGCTGGCCGGGCTCCACGAGTTCCGGGCGTTCCTGAAGCAGGATGCGCTCGACATCGTTCAGCCCGACGTGTCGTTCTGCGGCGGGATCACCACCACGTGGGAAGTGATGAAGCTCGCGTCCGGGTCGTTCGTGCGGACCGCGCTGCACATGGGCGGCTCGTTCGGGCCGGCGTACGCGGCCGGGCTGCACCTCTCGTTCGCCCACCGCGACGCGATCATCCTGGAGACCCTGCCGGTCGCGATGCCAACGATCCGAGACCTGCTCGTGTTCCCGCAGGAACTGGTGGATGGCACGTTCGGGCCGCCGCCGTCGGACGTGCCCGGGCTGGGGGTGGAGCTGACCGAGGAGCACCTGCGCAAGTACCCGTTCGTGCCCGGGTCGGGGGAGCGGGGGTGAGCGTCGGGCCGGGCTCCGCGTCGCGTCGCCGCCGGATTCACGCCCAGGGCGCTTGGGCTGGAACACGGAGGGGCCCATCGGCGCCGGTGAAACTCGTTCGACGCGCCGGTCACGCCGAGAGCGTGAGGGCGCGCCCGATCGGCCCGCGCGCCGGGGGTTGGGTTGCCCCATGCGCCCGAGCGAACGCTGTCGGCGTGATCGCCGAATGCACGGGCCGGCGATGACGGCGCCGGTCGTCGTCGATGCACACGGGCACACGCTGGACCTTGCGTTCCACGTCGGGCGGCCGCTCAACGCGGCGCTTGGCGGCACGACGGACGTGCCGCTCATGCGCGCCGGCGGGGTGACCGCCCAGCTCAACGCCTCCTGGACGCCGTCGGCGGCGCTGTCGGGGCCGCACTCGCATTCCGTCCCGGACCCGCCGGCGGCGCTCAACGCGATGCTCGACTTCCTCGACGAGCAACTGGCGGGGCCGACGGGTGCCGACGTCCTCGTCGCGCGTCGCGCGGCCGACCTCGTGGCCGCCGCGGAGACCGGCCGCATCGCCCTCATCCTCGGCATGGAGGGCACCGACGCGATCGGCGGCGATCCGGCGGCGCTCGAGCCGCTTCACCGCCGCGGCCTGCGCCACATCTGCCTGATCCACGAGCATTCCAACGAGTTCGGGGCCTCGTCGCAGGTCTGGGAGGCGGGCGACATGCGACGGTACCGGCCAGGGGTTGATCCCGAAGGCCACCTGTCCGGCCGCGGTCGCGAGCTGCTCGCCGAAATCGGGCGGCTCGGCCTGCTCGTGGACCTCACGCACCTCGTGGAGCCTGCGTTCTGGGAGGTGCTCGAGGTCGTGGCCGGGCCTGTGATCGTCAGCCACGGCGGCGCCCGCGGGCTGTGTGACTCGCCGCGCTACCTCGCGGACGAGCAGATCCGGGCGGTCGCCGCGACCGGCGGCGTGATCGGCGCCTCGCCGTCGCCGCTCGGTCCGTCGGACGAGGCGCCTGGGCTGGGCATGCTCCTCGACACGGTGGACCACCTGGTGGCCGTGGCAGGCTCGGACCACGTCGCCATCGGCACGGACTTCAAGGACCAGCTGGGCTACTACCCGGAGCCGCTGCCGCATATCGGCGCATTCAGAGTGATCGGGGACGGCCTGGCCGCGCGCGGTCATCGCGCGGACGCCATCGAGGGGATCGCGGGCGCCAACTTCTTCCGGGTCTTCAGCCGAGTGGTGGGCTGACTTATTCGGGCTGGCGACCGCGCAGGGTAGGATCAACTCGTGGGAGACGTGCCGCGCCGACCTCGAGATCCCGGTCCGGGCGAGCGGACCAACACGATCGGGCACACCGTTGAGCGGATGCTTCAAGCGAGCGCTCGAGACATATTGGATGCACTCGAGAACGGGTTCCGCGCCCGAGCGGATCTGAAGGGGAAACTCGCTGAGCTTTTCATGAGCCGACATCTGGACGACCTCGTCCGGGCCGGTGCCATTGTCCGGTACCAGTGGCGTGACCTCGACGCGGTCCCCGACTTCTTGATCACCCTGGTCGATGGCACGACTCGGACAATAGAGGTCAAGAATGTCCGATCGGGCGGTAGTCGACTTCGCGTCCAGACCCAGAAGACGCGAGCGAGCCGCGGCGACCCGATGAGCCGCTATTACCGAGTCGATCAGTTCGATATCATCGCCCCGTGCCTGTTCAACGCGATGGGCAGGTGGACATACCTATTTGCGCGGTCGTCCGATCTGCGGCGTCTCGCGAACGATCCGTCGTACCTCGCGACCATGCAGGATGTGTCAGCAGCTCCTGGGACCGGGCTTGCGCTCGATGGCGTGCCAGCTATCTGGCACGCGGAACTGATAGAGCTTCTCGCGTAATGCAGGTCAGTCAGCGGATCTCGGCCGACCGCCAAACCGCGGACGAAGCGCGGCGCCTGTTGCTGCCACGCACGCCGGCTTATTGCACGCGGCGTGGCGCCGTGTTCCTGGGGGACGCGCTTGATCTCCTACGCGACGCGCCGACGGGTTGCGCGAACCTCGTCATAACGTCTCCGCCCTACACTCTCGAGTTCAAAACGGCCTACGGGAATGAACCTCAGGAGCGGTACATCGAATGGTTCTTGCCGTTCGCGTCCGAAATCAAGAGGGTGCTTGCCAACGATGGTTCTTTCGTACTGAACATCGGTGGAGCTTGGCGTAAGGGACACCCAGTTCGAAGCTTGTACCACTTCAAGCTTCTAATCGCACTCGTCGAGACAATCGGTTTCCATCTGGCGCAGGAGATCTACTGGTACAACCCCGCCAAGATGCCCGCGCCGGCGCAGTGGACGAATGTCGAGCGCATCAGAGTGAAGGACTCCATCGAGCCGTGCTGGTGGCTGAGTAAGTCCGAACGGCCGAGGGCAAACAATCGGAATGTACTGGTACCTTACTCCGACGACATGCGTCGCTTGATTCAGCGAGGCTTCAGGGCAAAAGTAAGACCTTCGGGTCATCGCGCCACGGAGGGCTGGCAGGCTGATCACGGAGGAGCAATCCCAGGGAACGTCCTTACCTTGGGCAACACGGACAGCAATGGTCGCTACATCGCGCTCCTGACTGCCCGGGGTCTTCCTATTCACCCCGCAAGATTCCCCGTTCAATTGCCCGAGTGGTTCATTCGATTCCTGACTGAACGCGGCGATCTGATCATCGATCCGTTTGGCGGGTCTATGACTGCGGGATGGGCTGCGGAGCGGTTGGACCGTCGATGGCTCGGATTCGAGATGTCGGCCGAGTACGTTGAAGCAAGCAGGTGGCGCTTCTTCAATGACGATGATCGCCTACTGTCTGATGCCGAGCTTGGTGCTGACGACGTGTCAGCAGCCGATGCAACCGAGTCTGACGACAATCTCAGCGGTCAGCTCGCATTGGCGCGGCTGAGCGCTAGGAGCGTGTGTCGGTATCGGCCAGCGGGGCCACCCGGGCGGGTGGGAGAATCTGGTATGCGCACCAAGCGTTCCGCCCGTACGACCAGGACA
>Ga0194132_10007928_pt1 | contig 15509 bp, 16 predicted proteins | sample TA2KigOf80mmetaG_FD_148612 | JGI IMG/M metagenome (GOLD analysis project Ga0194132, IMG submission 148612) | Freshwater microbial communities from Lake Tanganyika, Tanzania - TA2015054 Kigoma Offshore 80m | ecosystem: Environmental > Aquatic > Freshwater > Lake | place: Tanzania: Lake...
ACAGTGTGCTGTGCTTCCGATACCAGCGGACAGTGGCCGCGGATAACACGGTGAGCTTTGGTGGAGAGGACCTGCAGATCGAGCCTGACAGCGAGCGGAGCACATACGCCAGGGCGACCGTAGAGGTACAGGAGCGGCTGGACGGGCGCATCGTGGTCATGCACAAGGGGCGTGAGCTGGCCAGCACGGTTGCTCCCCTAAGACCCGCAGTCCTGCGAGCAAGGCGAAGAAAAGCTCAGGCGGGCAAGCGAGGAGAGGGGCGTGCTGGAGACGGACCCGTCTCCAGCACACCCCTCTCCTCGCCCAAGGATCGAAAGCCGGCTCCAGATCACCCTTGGAGATCGAGACTGATTCAACCAAAACCAGTCGTACTGACAAAATCACTGAGCAGTAAGACTGACAAAGTCATTGAGCATTGACACGAGAAGGGCGAAACGGCCAAGGGAGGCGAAAACGCGATGTTATAATCGACTGGCCGGAAAGGCGAATGAAGCTCAAAAGAGGCGTAGTTGAAAGTCCTTGACGAAGGCGCTGCACGGCTTGGTGTCCCTCTTGACGGCGATAAGATCGCCGCTTTCGAAAGGTACGCCGCCGAATTGCTTGATTGGAACTCCCGGTTCAACCTGACTGCCGTCACCGACCCGCTCCAAATCCAGTCCCGTCACTTTCTGGACTCGTTGACGACCGTCCTCGCCCTCCCGCAAGGCTACTTAGCTCGTCCCGGGAGTATGATAGATATAGGGTCGGGAGCGGGGTTCCCCGGAATTCCGCTCAAGATCGCCTTCCCCCAGGCGCGGTTAACGCTCCTGGAGGCGACGGCGAAGAAGACGGCCTTCCTTTCGCACGTTGCGGGCGCCCTGGGGCTGGTTGATACAACAGTAGTGACGGGAAGGGCGGAAGACCTTGGCCACAGCCCGGAACACCGCGCGCGGTACGACCTGGTGGTATGCCGCGCCGTCGCCCGACTGAATACGCTCGCCGAGATCACTCTCCCCTTCGCGAAAAGGGGTGGCCTTGTAGTGGCCCACAAGGGTCCCGGAGCAGCCGAAGAGATCGAGCAGGCGCGCAAGGCTATCCGCGTCCTGGGCGGTTCGATTTCGGAAGTGAAAAAGGCGCGCATCGAAGGCTCGGACTGGGGCGGCGTGCTTGTTGTGATCGAGAAGGTTGCGGAGACGCCCTCAGCATACCCGAGGCGCGCCGGCGTTCCCGGCAAGAGTCCTCTTTAGCGCTGGAGATTAATGGCAAACAACGGCGGCGAACAGAACCTTACTTCCACTCTCCGGAAGCGCATCTTCTCACTCCCCACGCTCGTATCCTTCGGCGTGGCGATCATTTTCCTCTTCTTTCTCGCCACTCGCTTTGACCTCGACTGGGGCCAGACGTGGGAGAGTATCAGGTCAATGGACCCGTGGCAGTACCTGCTCGCCCTGTCCCTTTACTACGCCAGCTTCTACTTCCGGGGCATCCGGTGGATGATCCTTTCGCGCAGCGCAGGGCTGAACGACACGCCCGGCGCAAAGACGCCCACGGTTCTCCAGTTCTCCCAGATGATCGTGATGGGCTGGTTCGTAAACTCGGTCGCCTGGCTGCGGGCGGGCGATTTCTACCGCGCGTACGCATTGTCTGACAAGGCGCGTACGAGCTTCTCGTGGAGCCTCGGCACCATCTTCGCCGAGCGCATCATGGACATGGCGACGGTCATGCTGATAATTGTGGTCGGCGCGCTTGCATTCGTCGCGACGTCCGACCTGAATTCTGCCGGGGTTTTGGCGCTCGGCATCGCCGTTGGATTGGCCGTGCTTGTCATCTCGGCACTGGTGTTGATGAAGCTCTACGGAGTGCGCCTGGCCAGCCGACTGCCGAAGCGCCTCGAGGAGAAGTACCAGCGCTTCCACCTTGGCACCGTGGGCAGCTTCAAACAGCTGCCGATCCCATTCGTGCTCAGCATCATCGGCTGGACACTCGAAATCGCGCGCCTGTACTTCGTAGTAAAGGCGCTCGGATTCGAGATCGGCATCCCCCTGGTGATAATAGTTGCGCTGGGACACGCGATGCTCAGTACCGTGCCGACGCCGGGCGGCGTCGGCGCCGTCGAGACGGGCGTCACCAGCCTGCTGCTCCTCGGCATGACACGGCACGACGCCGCCGCAGTCGCCATTGTGGACCGCTCGATAACGTACCTCAGCGTCATCATCATCGGCGGAATCCTCTTCTTCCTCTGGCAGGTAGCCCGCTCCCGCAGCAACCGTCCATCCGACACGCGCCGGACGCCGCCGCTGCCGGGCGAGCAAGCCCGCGCGGACGGCGGGTAGATAGCCTATTCCCATGTCCTCCGTTCACTGCGCGTCAATGTGCTAGAATGTGCACGTTTAAGCGGAGGTGTCGTGTGTCCGAAACGAAGCAATGGTATAGCGTGAACGAAGCCGCGGAATACCTCGGAATATCCCGCCGCACGGTTTACAAGCTGTGCGAGGGGAGCCACCTCCCTGTCTACTCGATCGGCAGCGGTCGAACGCGAAGGTTCCGAAAGGAAGACCTGGACAGGGTTCCCATCAGAACTGAGAAGCCGAAAAAGCGAGTCCTCCGTGTGATCGATCCGGCCTTGGCCGAGCTGTGGGACAACGAGAAGGATGCCGAATACGACAAGCTATAAGCGCGGCGACATATTTCTCGTGGAGTTCGTATTCTCCGAGGGGACCGGAATGAAGAAGCGTCCCGCCGTGTTGGTCAGTTCAAACTCATACAACGCCGCCCGAAAAGATGTGATAGTGGCGGGGGTGACCACCGATGTCACCAGACTACTGGTGGGCGACCACCTGCTGGCCAACTGGCGTGAAGCGGGCCTGCTGCATCCGTCGGTCGTCACAGGCATCATTTCGACCATTAAACAAGACATGGTCGGCCGCAGGATCGGCTCACTGAGCGAAGCGGATATCAGACAATTGAACAGAGTCGTTCAGGCAACCTTCGGGCTGCCGGCCATCCTCCCATAACCGTTTAAGGAGATCTCATTTTCATGACCACAAAATCCACGCCTAACCTCAAGCTCAAGAAGCACAGCGCCGCCGTCAGCATCGGCCCGGACAGGGCCCCTGCGCGGTCCATGCTTCGCGCCGTAGGCCTGCGCGACGACGATATGGAGAAGCCCTTCGTCGCCGTCGCCAACCTGGCCAGCGACGTCACGCCGTGCAACGTCCACCTCACCCGCATCGCCGAGAAGGCGAAGGAGGGCCTGTGGGCGGCCAACTGCGCGCCTTTTATGTTCGGCACGATCACGATCAGCGACGGCGTCTCGATGGGCACGGAGGGGATGAAGGCCTCACTCGTGAGCCGCGAGGTCATAGCGGACTCCATCGAGACGGTATGCTTTGGAGAGGGCATGGACGGCTTGCTGGCCGTCGCCGCGTGCGACAAGAATATGCCCGGCTCCATCATGGCGATGGCCCGCCTGAACATCCCTTCGATCTTCATCTACGGCGGGGCTATCCTGCCCGGCCACTTCAACGGCAACGATGTCAACATCCAGGACGTGTTTGAAGCTGTCGGGAAGCACTCCCGCGGCACGATGTCGTTCGAGGAGCTGATTGCGCTCGAGAAGGCGGCATGCCCCGGCGAGGGCGCATGCTCCGGTATGTTCACCGCCAACACCATGTCCTCCGCCATCGAGGCGCTCGGCATGTCCCTCCCCGGCGCGGCGTCCATCCCGGCCGTCGACAGGCGCGGCGAGGGCGTTGCCTACAGCGCGGGCGCGGCCCTGTACGGCCTGCTTGAGAAGGACATCAAGCCACTCGACGTCATCACCAGGAAGTCCCTCGAGAACGCGATCACCGTCGTCCTCGCGATGGGCGGCTCAACGAATGCCGTCCTGCACCTGCTCGCCATCGCCCACGAGGCGAAGGTGGAGCTGAGCATCGACGACTTCGACCGCCTCGCCCGCAAGACGCCGTACATCACCGACCTCCGCCCCGGCGGCCGGTTTGTCATGTCCGACGTCGACCGCTCCGGCGGACTCCAGGTGGTCATGAACGAGCTCCTGCAGGCGGGCCTGCTCCACGGCGATTGCATTACCGTAACAGGCAAGACCGTTGCTGAGAACCTCGCCGGGATTCAGATACAGAAGCCGGACGGGAAGGTCATCTACCCCGCCAAAACGCCGCGCAGCCCCGTCGGCGGTCTCGCGATCCTGAAGGGCAACCTCGCGCCGGAGGGCGCCGTGATGAAGGTTGCGGGCACAAAGCACCTCAAGCACGAGGGCCCGGCGAAGGTCTTCGATGGCGAGCGCGCCTGCTTCGCCGCCGTGACGAAGGGCGAGGTCAAGCCCGGAGACGTCGTCGTCATCCGCTACGAAGGCCCCAAGGGCGGCCCCGGCATGCAGGAGATGCTTGCCGTCACCGGCGCCATCATGGGCCAGGGCCTGGGCAACAACGTGCTGCTCCTCACGGACGGCCGCTTCTCCGGCGCAACCCACGGCCCCATGATCGGCCACGTCGCGCCCGAGGCGGCGGTCGGCGGGCCGATTGCACTGGTCCAGAACGGCGACATCATCTCCATGGACGTGGAGACGCGCCAGCTTAACGTGAAGGTCTCGGACGAGGAACTGCAGCGCCGCAAGAATGCGTGGAAGGCACCCGCGCCAAAGTACACCTCGGGCGTCATGGCCAAGTTCGCAAAGCTCGTCGGCTCGGCGTCGAAGGGCGCCGTGACGGGGTAGGGCGAAGCCGGGATACCGAAACAGAAGAAGGGCTTCCCGAACTGGGAAGCCCTTCTCGTTTGAAAGCCTTGTCGGCCCTGGCTCCGTGAACTTCGCCTCAGTTCCGGTGCCCCTCCACGCTGAGCCGCCTCGACTCCATGGACTCTGCCTCTATCTCGTCGGCCGCCCGCTCTGCCTGTCGCTTGATGCCCCGCAGCAGCGTGCGCTCCATGAAAAAGTGCACCGGCTCCAGCGCGTACAGGTTCACCGGTGTGCCGGCAATGCTGGATCTGCCCCTGGCCTTGAACCTCACGACTACCCGGGTCCTGTCGCCGGGTAGAGGCTCCAATACGAACGCCCACGTCGCGTCCGGCAGGCCGTCCTCCGGAGAGCCCTCGTAGATCCGTGCCCGGTCGCCCGGCGAGCGCATGATGAGATGGCGCTCATCCTCGACGCGGTCGACTACGAAGGAGATATCCGGGTGCCTGTTGGGCGCAAGGCGGACGATGTCGCCGGCCTGCATCGGCCCGGCGGCGGACATGCTGGACTCCATCCCGTTGTGGACATCGGAATCGTCAAATACCTCGTCCTCGATGCCCGACCACCCCTGGCCCAGCTTCATCAGCCACGGCCACACGGCGGACGGTGGCGCGTCGATTGTGATCGAGCGCGTCGTCGAATAACGGGGATGGTCCATCAGCTCGTCACCGGGGAGCGATGAGACGAATTCGTAAGGTGTCGAGCTCCATCTCCGGAACCACGGTCTCGCAAGGAACCAGTATGCCGCGCCCGCCGCCGCAACCCCCGCCGGGACAAGATATAGCGCCGTGCTAGAACTACCGCGACCCATTGCTGCACCTCCGTTTTCACATAAATGGATTTGAGATTGGGGACAATCCAAGTATTCCATGAAAATCGGAGAATGGGCTCTCGATTTCAAGGCACGTTAGGCCTAATGCATGTCCAGCGTGAACCTGGCCCCCTCTGGACCCTCTTTGTAATCGAAGACCGCGTCCGTCTTCTCCAGGTTCTCCACCAGTCCCGGGTCGATGAGCAGGACAGTCGTCCCTTCGTACTCTATGAACTGCTCTCCGCCCTTCTCCGGGCTGATGACCACACCGAAGTCGCCCTCGCCGATCCAGTCCGGCGGAGTCGCCAGCTTCAGGTACCTGCCCTTCGGCAGGTTTCGCGTCTCCAGTATCGCCTTTAGCTGCGCCTTGGCAGCCTCTGTAATCGTAAGCATTGTGTCTGGCCTGTCTTGACGTTCGAACGGCTGTTAGCCAACTACCAACTACCAACTACCAACTACCCGCCCAGCTCTTTCCGCACGATCTTCGTCCCTTCCACCATCGCCTTGAGCTTCAGCTTCGTGATCCACCGGGGGAGCTGGAAGAAGCCGCAGTCCGGTACGATCCATAGCTTATCAGCGGGGCCATACTTGAGGTGCTCGCGGATGCGCTCCGCCACATCCTCCGCCGTCTCCACGTAAAAAGACTTCACGTCGATCACGCCCGCGCCAAGCTCGAACTTGTCCTTGAATGTCTCCCAGAGCTCCACCTCGCACATCTCGCGGTTGGAGTATTCGAAAATCATCTGGTCGGCCCGGGCCTTGTAGAGGGTTGGGAAGAGCCAGTCGTAGCGGCGCTTGCCTCGCGGACGGCTGGAGAGGTTGCCGAAGCAGACGTGCAGCGCCAGCTTGGCGTTCACGCCCTCCACTGACCTGTTGTAGACGCTCATCCACTCATCGATCTCGCCGGGAATCACGGCAAAGGACGGCTCGTCGATTTGTATGTACGTCGCGCCGGCAGCCACAACGGCCTTGAGCTCGTCATTGATCACCTCCGAGAACTCCGCAGCAAGCTCCAGGCGGCTCTTGTATACATCCCCTGGGCGAATATGCATTGTGAGCGTCAGCGGCCCGGGGCACGTGACCTTGATCGGCCTCTTCGTGCGCGCTTTGGCATACTTGAACTCCTCCACTATCCCCAGCCCCTTCGGTACGCTGACCTTCTCCACGGCCTTGTATCGAGGCGGAGAGTCATACGCGTAGAGCCCCACCTTCCGCAGCGCGGGCTCGCTCACGATGCCGGTCATCCGCTTGTAGAAGCTCTGTACGAAGTACCACCGGCGCATCTCACCGTCCGAAATGATGTCCACTCCCGCCCGCTCCTGGTCCATCATCGCCAGGTCCACAGCGTCGTCGAACATCTCACCGGTGTCCGTCTGCCCGTAGTTGCCCTTGTCCACCTCGCCAAGGGCCGTCCACATCCAGCTTGGGTAAGCATGACTGCCAATCACCGAAGTGGGAAGCAAAGGGACCTGCATTGTGGCCATAACGTCACGCCTCTATCTTCATTAAGAGTGGAGGAATTATAGCAGTAGGCAAAGCTCCTTCCCATACCACGCGCGCTCCGGTATAATGTCGCGGTTAACAACCCGGGCAGAGGGCGTCTTTCGCCCACACCGGAATCAGCGAGGAATGAGATGCGTCAGGACAACAGTACTCAAGCCAGCCGCACGACCCGACGGGACTTCCTGAAGAAGACCGGGATCGTCGCCGCCGGTGGCGTCGTGGGCTCCTTCATCGCCGGTCTTCCTTTGATTAACCGCGCGGGCAGAAAGCCTGCCAAAGTGACTTTTTCGAAGGACTCGGTCTTCACGCCGGCCCGGGACAAGGTCAACCGCGCCTAGCGCCGGTCCGCTCCACTACTCCGGAGGTCTTTAGCCAACCATGCAGGCAACTGCGCGCCCCAGAGTCCTTGCAGACGTGTTTATTCCTGCCGCCGCGGTCCAGTCCCGGGCTAACCGCCTGGCGATCGATGCGGCCCTCGTAATCGGGTTCGCGTTCGTAATCGCCATCTGCGCCCAGCTGGCCTTCAAGCTTCCGACCACCACCGTGCCTATCACCGGCCAGACCTTCGGCATACTTGTGTCCGGCGGCGCCCTGGGCAGCAAGCGCGGCGGGGCGGCCGCTCTGCTGTACATGCTGGTAGGCATGGTTGGACTGCCCGTCTTTGCGCCCACAGGCAACTTTATGGCGGAAAAGTCCGCCCACTTCGTATTCCCCTGGCTCGGAGGCTCCGGCCTGCTCTGGAATATGTCCAGCGGCGGCTATATAGTCGGCTTCGTCGTTGCGGCCTTCATCGTCGGCTGGCTTGCCGAGAAGGGCTGGGACAGGCAGTCCAAAGGCGTCCTGGCGATGCTTATCGGCTCCGTCGCCGTATATGTCTTCGGCCTGGCGTGGCTTGCTGTGTACATCCAGACCCACGCGCCCGTTAACGCCTTTTTTGAGGGCCTCTACCCCGGCAGCAGCCTGCTGGTAAAGACATTGAACGGCGGCCTCTTCCCGTTCGTCGGCGGGGATGCATTAAAGCTCGTTCTCGCTTCCCTCGCCCTGCCAGGGGCCTGGGCGCTGGTGAGCAAGATCAAGGGCGAGCCAAAGGGTTAGGTGGCCACGATCTGGTAACTTTTGACCGCCTCGCTTCGTTTTCACGAGCGAGGCGGTCTTGCTTTCAAACGAAAGGGTTGTGCATGAGAGGCAGTCTGGGCGGCCCTGTTTCAGTCCTCGCCGCGGCGCTTGCAGTGCTATTGGTCGCATGCGGCGACAATGCCATGCCCACGCCTGCGCCTGTTTTCACGCCCCTGCCGGCGGCCACAGCCACGCCCGAGGTCGCCCCCACTCCGACATTCTTCCCATCCGAGTCCGTCAACACGCCGATCAACCCTCCGTTCGATGCGGAAGACGCAGCGCTGCTGGACACAACCCACCCGCTCGACGGTAAGCCCGCCCCCGATTTTACCGGGGTAAGCGGCTGGATAAACACCGAGCCGTTCTCTCTGGCAGACCTCCGCGGCAGAGTGGTGCTGCTGGACTTCTGGACCTACACCTGCATCAACTGCATTCGCACGTTCCCGTTCGTCAAGTCATGGCACGACCGGTACCGCGACGTCGGCCTTGTCGTCATTGGCATTCACTCACCGGAGTTCGCCTTCGAAAAGAAGTACGAAAACGTTCTCAAGGGCACGCAGGACTTCGGCATTGAGTATCCAGTCGTCCAGGACAACGACTGGGCCATCTGGGAAGCCTTTCGCAACACTGCCTGGCCCGGGAAGTACCTGATTGATGCAGAAGGCAACGTCCAGCAGGTGACGATGGGCGAGGGCGGATACGTCGCCGTCGAGCAGGGTATTCGCTATTGGCTTCAAAAGGCCGGCTACAGCGTTGAGCACATCCGGTATACACCCGACGATTTCATTCTCGACCCAGAAATTGTCCGCGAAGCGCACGCAATAGACCGGGAAGACTCCCGTACCCGGGAGCTTTACGCAGGGCTGAAGCGCAACATACCGTTCCGAAAGTATCCGCCGCCGCTGCCGTACATTCTGTACGATCACTACTATGACAACCCGGACACTGACCAGCTTTACGAGGACCCGGACTGGCACAGCAACCACCACATATACTTCCAGGGGCTGTGGCATAACTACTCTGAATACATGCGCCATACCCGTGTCACTTCCAACCTGGAAGACTACGTGGCGATCAAGTACAACGCTAAGACCGTGAACGTGGTGGTCGGCAACGAAAAGGATGAGCCCTACGTGATTCGCGTCACATGGGACGGCAAGCCGATTCCGAAGGAAGTTGCCGAGCCGGACGTTCGCTGGGATTCGGAAGGCAACAGCTACCTGCTGGTGGATGAGCCGCGCATGTATCGTTTGATTCGTACGGTGGAATATGAGAAGCACCAATTGAAGCTCGCCTCCAATTCGGATGACTTCTCTCTCTACACCTTCACGTTTGGTTACTACAAAGAACTGGAAGATAACTAAGGAGCCTCAATGTCAAAGTTTAGACTGGCGCCCGTGTGGGCTTTCACGCTCGTGGCTGTAACGGCACTGGCGGTTGCATGCTCAAACGGCGGCCCGCCGCCGGTGGACGTAGCGCCCACCGCAACAACCGCTCGGGCCGCCGCCACCCCGGCCGGCCAGGCGTCCGCACAGTCCACGCCCACTCAGCAGGCCGGCCCTTTGCCTACCCCTGTCGCCGCAGGCACACCGCTCCCGGCGGACGCGTACGGCCCTGCCCCGGAGCTTGCCGGGACCGGCGAATGGCTCAACTCGGAGCCGTTCACCCTTGCATCACAGCGCGGCAAGGTAGTGCTGGTCGACTTCTGGACTTACACCTGCATAAACTGCCTCCGCACACTGCCTTACCTCAAGGACTGGCACGGAAGGTACGCGGACAAGGGCCTTGTGATTCTCGGCGTCCACACGCCCGAGTTCGACTTCGAAAAATATATCGACAACGTTTCGCGCGCGGTGAATGACCTGGGCATCGAGTATCCTGTGGTCCAGGATAACGGCTATGCCACGTGGCAGGCGTTCAGCAACCAGTATTGGCCGGCCAAATACATGATCGACAAGGATGGCCTGGTCAGGTATGTCCATTTTGGAGAAGGGGCATACGAAGAGACGGAGCAGTATATTCGGAAGCTGCTGGCGGAAGTGTACGCCTCGGTGAACGAAGTGCCGGTGGTGCCGAAGCCGGACCCGGAGGTCGATCCCCTCGCGATGCCTGACAACGTCCTGCTGGCCCTGACCCGGGAGCTCTACGCCGGCTACCGGCGTAATGACAGCGCCGTGCGCTTCGGAAACCCGCCCTACATAGTCCAGCCCGAGTTCTACGAGAACCCCCTGATGGCGGCAACCTACAAGGATCCGGGCGACCACTCCAACCACTTTATCTACGTGCAAGGCGAGTGGGAGACCACCGACGAGTACCTGCGCCATGCCAGGGCGACGCAGAACTACGAAGACTACGTGGCCATCAAGTTCTACGCCAATGAGGTCAACGTCGTTCTTGGCCTCCACTTCGGCGGGCAGTACGATGTCAAGGTTGCCATTGACGGCGTGCCGCTGAAGCGCGAAGAGGCCGGGACCGCGATAAAATGGGACCAGGACGGCAACTCCTACCTCACCGTCACAACGGAAGACATGTACCACATTGTGGACCTGGAGTCGTACCAGGGCAGGGAGCTGCGTCTGAGCTCGAACGCGGACAACTTCTCGGTCTTTGCATTCACCTTTGGCGCGTACATGCAGTAGCGGCGGGAGCTTATAGATGAGGTACCTGCGAATAGCAATCGCGTCGCTCCTGGCGGTGGCCGCATTGACGGCATGCGACTCGGGCGCAGATCCTCCGGCGGCGCCGGGCGGGCAAAGCCCTGTCGCCCGCACCGCGCCAGATCGTCCTGATATGGAACCCCTCGTCAAGGGGCCCGCTTCTCCTGAAGGATACCAGGCGATCCTTGCCACCTCGGACCTGGCCGTCGGGGAGAACCGCATCGGGTTCGTGCTGACTTCGGAGGACGGCTTCGTCACCGTGCCAGCCGTCCGCGTAACACCCAGGCTTCTGGACTCCTCCGGGACAATCCAGGAGGAGCAGGCGCCGGTGCAGGCCATGTACCAGGCGTGGCCGTACGGCAATCGCGGTCTCCACGCTGCCCGGATAAGCTTTGCCAGGCCCGGCCGGTGGGAGCTTTCAATCCAGGTTGAAGAGCCCGGCAAACCCGCATCGGCCGTGAAGCTGACTTTCGATGTGCGTGACTCTACCCTGGCCCCCAACGAAGGCGAGTCGGCAGTGAAGAGCCGGACCCGCACCGCCAGTGACGTCAAGAGCCTTGCAGAGCTTACGACAGGTTCCCTGCGCGATGGGGACCTTTACCAGGTCTCCATCGCCGATGCCGTTTCGGGCGGTAAGCCCGCCGTCGTTGTCTTTGCCAGCCCAGCCTTCTGCATCAACGCCGTCTGCGGTCCGCAGGTGGACGTGCTCCAGGAGCTCAAGAACAGCTACAAGGGCCAGGGCAGCTTCATCCACGTGGACTTCTACGAAAACCCCGACAAAATCCAGGGAGACCTGGGGAGGGCGCAGGTCGCCACCGCCGTAAAAGAATGGAAACTGCCAAGCATTGAATGGACCTTCGTGATCGATAAGAACGGCGTCGTAAGGGCGCGCTTCGAGGGTTTCGCAACTTATTCGGAGGTTGAGCAGGCTTTCAAGCAAGTCCTGTAGAGGCCTCTCAAAAACGAGAATGGTAAAATGTAGGGGCCGCTTCCTGGACCGGGGAGAGGCTCCTGTGATTTCGCGACATCCACACTTGAACCGGACGTGGGAAATGAGAGGCAAAACCAGGCCGCACAGACGTCACGGCGCCCGTGAAAAGGCCATCGCCGTCGGGGTCTTTTGCGCTGCCGCCGCCCTGGTCATGGCCGCCTGCGGAAGCGGCAAGGGTGCGGGAGATACCCAGGATGCAGGGGATCTCTATGCCCGCTACTGCGTGGCATGCCACGGAGATGCCGCCACCGGCCGCGGCGCGCTGATGGATGTGCCGGTGCACAGCAATGCGGGCCATGCCTGGCACCATGCGGACGGGCAGCTGCACGACATAATTTTCGGAAGGCTGAACGTACCGGGACGAAAAATGCCCACCTACGAAGGCATTCTCACCGAGGCGCAGGTAGATTCGATACTTTCATATCTGAAGTCCAATTGGGGGCCTCAGGAGCGGGCGCACCAGGAAGAGGTGAGCCGCAACTGGGAGTCAATTCGGGACTGATTGCCGGACTCTATGCTGGGACGCATTTTCCCCACATTCACATCCTGGGCGCGGTCGGCCTACGAAGCGCTTCCTCCCCACCGGAAGGTGGAAGGCGTCCTCACGTCCCGGGAGACCTCCGCGGTCGGCAAGCACTTCATCACTGTGGGTGGCCACCGGGTGGAAGTCGACTGGCTCACTTTCGACACTCTCAAGGAGGGAGAGAGCCTGACGGTCCGCTGCAGCCGTAGCTACAAGGCAATCCAGATCGAGCGCATAAAAAACCTCGTGGAGTAGCGGTCGGCTACCCCTGTTCCCCGGGTGCGTCAGCCGAAAGCCTCTCCAGGCCCCTTTCGCGGGCCAGCAGTATCTCTTTCGCATGCTTTGACATCTCGTTAAGCCGGCCTTCAACGAGGTCGTGCACAGACCCCTCAGGGTACTTCCCGTTTGCCTTGCGCTTGCCGGCGGCTACACCTGTGAGGACCTCAATCCCCTCGTCTATCGTTGAGACGGCGTAGATCGTGAATTTGCCGTCCTTGACCGCCTCCAGCACTTCGTCCTTGAGCATCAGGTTCTTAACGTTGTCTTTGGGGATAATTACGCCCTGCCGCCCGTTCAGACCGCGCGATTTGCACAGGTCGTAGAAGCCCTCGATCTTGTGAGTCGCCCCGCCGATCGCCTGGACATCGCCCCGCTGGTTGACCGAGCCTGTAACGGCAATCTCCTGCGAGATCGGCAGGCCGGATAGCTCGGACAATAGCGCGTAGAGCTCGGTCGAGGACGCGCTGTCGCCGTCTATCTCCGAATAGGACTGCTCGAAGACGATGCTTGCGCTAAGGGAGAGCATCTTGTTCTGCCCATACTGTCCCTGCAGAAAGCCCTGCAGGATCATGAAACCCTTGTCGTGGATGCGGCCGCTCATGCGCGCTTCGCGCTCCACGTTAACCATAGTCCCGCGGCCCAGCGCCGCGCGCGCCGTGATGCGCGTCGGTTTCCCGAACGAATAGTCGCCCAGAGAGTAGACCGCTAGCCCGTTGACCTGTCCCACTGCCGAACCCTCGGTGGCGATGTGAATGGTGTTTTCCTCGATGTACTCCTGCATCCTCTCTTCAGTCAGGTTCGCTCGGTACCGCTTCTGCTCAATCGCCTTCATGACGTGCTCGCCCTTGACCACCTTGCTCTTTGCCGCAACCGCCCAGTAGTTAGACTCGGTGATGAGGTCGGAAACGTCCATGAATCGCGTCGTCAGCTTGTCCTGATGGTCTACCAGCCGGCTGGAATAGTCGATCACCCGCGCAACTGCGGTCTTGTGGAAGGGTCGGAGCTTGTTATCAAGGCACCTGGCCTTCACGAAGCCAGCGTACTCCTTTTCCGAAGCCGCGTTGCGCTCCATCCAGTAGTCGAACTCTGCCGATATCTTGAAATACCGGCGGAAGTCCTCATCGTACATCTGCAGGAGCCGAAGCAGGTCCCCTGTCCCGATGAGGATGATCTGGAGCCTTATGGGTATGGGCTCCGGGCGGAGGGTGGATGACGGCAGCGGACTCATCTGCTCGCCGATGTTCTCGATCCTGACCTGGCCCGCCCTGAGGGTACGCTTCAAGGCTTCCCACGATAGGGGTGCGGCCAGCAGGTCCTTTGCCTGTAGTACAAGGTAGCCGCCGTTCGCCTTGTGTAAGGCACCGGGCTTTATCATCGTCAGGTCGGTCGTCATCGCGCCCATGCGCGCCTTGTACTCGATTCGCCCGAAGAGGTTGTAGTACGTGGGGCTGTATTCGAAGATAACCGGCGTGCCGTCGCAGGTGGAATTGTCCAGCAGGTCATTGACCCTGTACTTTATGAACAGGTCATCGTCAGCGCCCTGGGCGGGCGAGATAGCGCCGTCCTCACCCGGCTTGAACACCTCGTGGCTTTCGGCCATGTCCTCTTCCACCGCGTCGAGGTAGTCCACTATCTCCTGGTGCGAGCGGTACTTTGCCTGCAGCTCATTGACTATCGGCGTCAGCGTGAAGCGGATGATGTCCTTGTCCACCTGCCGCACTTCGTCCGTGGCCTGCTTGTTCAGGCGGCGCATCATGACCATTGCCTGGCCTACTGCCTTCTGAAGCGACTCCGCGCGCTTGCTGAAGAGCTGTTTCTGCTCGTCCGACAGCGCCTCGAACTCCTCCGGGGTCATCGGCGTGTCGCCGTTCATAGGCACAGGGGTGATGCCTGCGGGCGTCGAGCGGATGGAGAAGCCAAGCTTGAGCGCGCTTTGCTCAGTCTCGGCGGATATACCCTCCCGCTGCTCCTGGATGCGCTCCATCACCTGTTCAATGCGCTTTGTGTACTCCTCGCTTTCGAATACCTTCGGCAGCTCAACACTGCACGTATCCACAACCTCCTTCATGTCCTGCCTGAACTCTTTAGCCATTCCGCAGGGCAGGCTTATGGCCTTCGGCTGCGAAGGGTCCTGGAAATTGTGAACATACGCCCAGTCGGCCGGCACCGGCCTCTTGTGGGCGGTCTTGTCCAGGAACGTCTTGACGGCTGTGGTGCGGCCCGTCCCGGGAGCGCCGGACACAAAGATATTGAACCCCGGGTCACCTATCTCAAGGCCGAGGTTCAGAGCGCTGATCGCCCGTTCCTGTCCTATGGGACTGTCCAGCGGCTGCACGTCGTCCGTGGTCTCGAAGCCGAGCGAATTGGGCTTGCAAGGCCTGGCCAGCTTGCTCACAGGCACTTTGAGGTTGAAGACGCTCATGGACAACTCCTGATTACAGGGTGTGGCGCTTCCGGAACGAATTTTTCGAGCGGCGTACCCGTGACCCGGACTCGCGCGGATGGATATTGCCTTGCGGCGCAGTTTATCAGTATAAGCCACGTACGGCCAAGCTTCCTGTAAGTACGCGTACTCGTCGACTACGTACGCTCGTCGGCTATCTGTTCTCACTAACCCGGCGCCGGGCAGGTCATGTCCATGTGGGCGGCGCAGGCCATGTCCATGCGGCCGCCGCCGGGGGACATGTCAAGGGGCAGTGAATCTGTCAGTGTTTAGGGTGCAGTGATTTTGTCAGTACGGTTCGTCTCCATGGGTGGTCTGCAGCCGGCTTATGGGCGGTGGACTTAGCCGGATAGGGACTGAGTCCTCTCGCCCGAGGTTTCGGTTGAATTCCGGTGGGAGACTCCTGCGCTTCGGGTTTTGGCTGCTCACCGAGTGAAGATTGGGGATGAGAAAGGTC
>Ga0194132_10007932_pt1 | contig 15499 bp, 15 predicted proteins | sample TA2KigOf80mmetaG_FD_148612 | JGI IMG/M metagenome (GOLD analysis project Ga0194132, IMG submission 148612) | Freshwater microbial communities from Lake Tanganyika, Tanzania - TA2015054 Kigoma Offshore 80m | ecosystem: Environmental > Aquatic > Freshwater > Lake | place: Tanzania: Lake...
GAGAGAGAAGAGGCATTGAAGCAATACCAGTTGATAGAAGCACACCCAGATTTAAATGACGCGAGTGTCAGAAAAATCGCTAAAAGCAAAAGGTCCTACAGCAGGGAGCAAGTGGATCGGATTATTATGCCTTACTCCAGTTATTTGCCTTTTGTGTAAGTTTAATTCGGGGCTTGGGTGGCTAAGGCTATTTTCTCTGCTCCGGCAGCTCTTGCAGCATCCATAATTTTTACTGCTTTGCCGAGAAAAATTGATTCATCTCCACGGATGATTACGGTTTTGTCAGAGGAATTAAAAAGAGTTTCCTTAATAATTTGGGCGAGTGCTGATTCCGACGCTTCTTTTTCATTAACAGAAATTCGTCCGTCTTTTGATAACGTAACGTAAGTTGGTTTTCCAGTTCCTGACTTCGTTAAGCTAGTAGCCTTCGCCGATGGCAATTTGACTTGAAGCCCGCCTTCGAGCATTGCTGAGCTTGATATCATGAAGATAATTAGAAGCACCAAAAAAATATCGGTTAGTGGAGTGATATTAATTTCCGCTACGATCGCATCATCTTCATTTTCTGAGAATCTTAATGCCATAGTTCCTCTAGTTTAATGACTTTTGCTATTCCCATAGGCTAAATCAAGTAACTCTTCCGTTGCCAGTTTAACTCCATTGATTGTTTGATTGGCTATAGTCACAAAAATGTTGTAAGTGATCAGTGCTACGATAGCTACAATAAGACCTGCAGCCGTAGCGATTAAGGCTTCTGAAATTCCTCCAGCCACCACAGAAAAACCTCCGGCTCCTTTTTCTGCCATATCATGGAATGCCCTTACGATCCCAACTACCGTGCCCAACAAACCTATAAAGGGACTAGCACTACCAATGGTTCCTAGAATCCACAAATTTCTTTTTAATTGTGACATCAGTCTTACGCGACTTCTTTCTGTCATTCTTTCGGCCAGATCTCGGGGCCGTTTGGTTTCAAGGGCAGTAACAAAGATTTCATTTACTTGGGGTTTACCTGCTAAACAAATTTGCTTAGCTGATGCCAAGTCCCCAGATTTTAAACTATTGATAAGAGCTGCTGCTAGTTCAGCAAGTTTCGGACGTAACGTAATATAGGTGTAGAGTCTTTCGAGAATCACTGCCCAAGATAATACTGAAAATATTAATAGCGGCCACATTACCCAGCCGCCACGTAAGAATAGCTGTCCCAAATTTGTTTCCATCGTGAGATCTCCTTAGATTGCTCAGTAAGAATATCAGATCGAATCGAGCCTGAACAGATTTGCGAGTTTATTCAGCGCATTAAAAAGACCCTGAAGGTATTTGAACCTTCAGAGTCCAATTTTCAAAAGCCAAGTCTCTTTATTAAATGAACAGAGGAGCCATCAATAAAGTGATGGTTGATAAAAGCTTAATCAACACATGAAGAGATGGGCCCGCGGTGTCTTTAAATGGATCACCTACCGTGTCTCCAACGACCGCGGCTTTATGAGCCTCCGAGCGTTTTCCTCCGTGTACTCCAGTTTCAATATATTTTTTAGCGTTGTCCCAGGCGCCCCCACCGTTATTCATGAGGGTTGCCATTAGAATCCCCGCAATGGTTCCGACCATGAGCAGAGCAGCTACGGCCTCAGCGCCCCGACCGGGTTCATTAGATAAAAACTTGAAGACAACGCCGACAAAAAGAGGAACAACAACCGCAAGAATCCCTGGTGCTACCATCGCTTTAAGTGCTCCGATAGTTACGATGTCTACGCAACGACCGTAATCTGGTTGAGATGTGCCGGCCATGATTCCGCTGTTTTCTTTGAACTGCCGTCTAACTTCTTGAATAACGTACTGAGCTACGTTTCCTACCGCTTTGATAGCTAAAGCTGAGAAGAGGAAGACTAATCCAGCACCTATCAAGCCTCCAATGAATACTTCCAACTTAGCCAAATCCACGGAGTGGAATTCTCGGCCCAAAAGATCAGAAACCTCATCTAGGTATGCAGAGAACAGTAAGAAAGCTGCTAAAGCTGCACTTCCAATTGCGTAACCCTTGGTAAGAGCTTTAGTTGTGTTCCCGACCGAATCGAGTCGGTCTGTGCGTTTTCGAATTTCCTCTGGTTGTCCTGACATTTCGACGATTCCGCCGGCATTATCTGTGATGGGGCCGAAAGTATCCATAGCAAGGATATAGGCGGCTGTAGAAAGCATCCCCATCGTTGCTACGGCGGTACCGTACAAACCTCCACCGACTACCGCTTTTTCCCCTAACCAATAGGCCGAATAGATTGCTATACAAATGGTAACAACTGGAGCCGCTGTGCACTCCATCCCGACTGCAAGTCCAGTGATAATGTTTGTTGCTGCTCCAGTAACGCAAGAGTCAGCGATAGAGCGAACAGGACGGAATCGATACTCGGTATAGTATTGTGTGATTAACACGAACGCGAAACTGGTGAGAACTCCAACGACTCCTGCTGCGAAGTAGTACATGCTACCTTCGAAGGGGAGTAACCACTTTACGGCAAAAAAGAATCCAATGATCGATAATACGGTTGAAACATAGTATCCGTGGTTTAAGGCCTCCATCGGATCGGACTCTTCATCTTTCATTTTTACCCAGAAAATTCCAACAATACTTGCTAAAATTCCAAAAGCACGAGCCACTAAAGGGAAGAACACGACTCCGGTTCCAAGTTCAGGATGTTTCTGAGCAAGGAAGGCTCCTAGTACCATGGCTCCAACGTTTTCAGCTGCTGTCGATTCAAAAAGATCCGCCCCTCGGCCAGCACAGTCTCCCACATTATCTCCAACTAAGTCGGCAATAACTGCGGGGTTACGTGGGTCATCTTCAGGGATGCCCGCTTCCACTTTACCCACCAGGTCTGCACCTACGTCTGCGGCTTTAGTGTAAATTCCACCACCCAATTGAGCAAAAAGAGCGACAAAACTAGCCCCGAATCCATAGCCTACAATTTCTAGGGCGATGTTTTTAAGTTCTATGGCTTCTAGAGACACGTTGCCACCGAAGGCCACAAATAATCCGGTAACCCCTAACAGGCTTAGAGCCACTACGGCCAAACCTGATACCGCTCCACCTCTTAAACTTATTTGAAGAGCATTGTTTAAGTTGGTTCTAGCAGCTGCAGCGGTTCTAATGTTGGACCGGATTGAAACAAACATTCCAATAAACCCAGAAATGCCTGAGGAGAGAGCTCCTAATAGAAAGCCAACCGTCATTTTAGTTGCGATGTTGACACCTTTAAACTTCATGTAGAATAAGAAAAGAAGCACGGCAAATACGACGCTCAGAAGAGTAATCGTTTTGTTTTGACGGCGTAAGAAGGCTTCAGCCCCCTCTTTTATAGCATTAGATATTCTTTGCATTTCTGGTGTCCCTACGTCCTGTTTCATGACGTAATTGGACAGGTAGAAGGCAAATATGAGTGCTACGAGAGCTATCGCAAATATGACAACGAGTTCCATGGTTCCTCCGATGTGAAGTGGGGCTACCTTCCCAAATCATGTGTGATTCAAAAGGTTGTACTATATGCAGGAAGTGCTGGGGTCTGGCAAGACAAACTATAGATTTTGTTTCAAATAGTGGTGGAATAGTGGCGGATCGGTTCTATTGGGCGGGGGCCTTATGCTCAATTGCATAGGCACTGCGGTGTCGAGCCTCGGGTAGATGTGCATCCCAACAGCTCATACTGCAAAAATACAATTGAAATCTTACCCGGTTACAGGTTGAAACCGAGCATTTATAATAGGTGGCATTAAAGCCAAGCGGTTTCTTACAGACACTACATTTGTTCCAGTTTGGTGTAGGGGGAATAGCATTGGATTCTGTCATTTTAGGTCCTTAGTAGCATAAAGGCTTTTCAGCAGGGTTTCGTTAATTAGAGCTCTTTCTCTTCCTTCGTTTCGTCGAAATAGATCTAAATTACAGTAGGCATCGCATTTTTCGCATACCGGGTTTAGCTTTTTGTTATTTGAAAACTGAGCTCTAATTTCTTTCAATTTATCGCCGGTCCACATTTCAAGAAGCGAGTTTTTTGTGATGTTTCCTATTTCTAACCAATGACCAGCGTCCATAGATGTAAGACAAAAACAGGCCATAACTGTTCCATCCCAAAGAACTGTTGGTCCATGATAAAGATTAACGCAGGCCTCATATTTTCGGGGGCGAGAGAGTCTAAATTTCATTGGTGGAATAAGTTCTTTAATACGGTCCCCTCCATTTGAAAATGCCACCGCGATATCAAGGTCTGGGTTAAATTTCTTAATTTCTTGAAAATCGGGATCGCTTAATAATTGATTCTCACTCCGATACGATCGAAAAGATATTTTGATTTTTACTTTATTTCCCATTTCAACATTTCTTTTAACTAAAAGAGCCACATTCTTTCGCATTCGTTCATACTGAGTTGAGCGATAAATTGCAGCATAACTCTGACTGTCAAAACCTGAAGTGCTGATTGTAATTTCAGAAAGTCCGGATGTTAATATTGCATCAATTCCAAAACGATCGAGCAAGATGCCATTTGTGGTTAGTAAGATTTCTCTAATACAGGGTTGTTTTCTTAAGTAGATAACCCGTTCTAGAAACTGGTCATCAATTAAAGAATCCCCTACTATAGGGGTAAGACCGACTCTTCCGCCCCCAATCCGAATGAAGTCATCTACAGCTCGATAGAAAATGTCATCTGACATGGTGTTTTCCGCTCTTTGCTGAAGAGGGTAAGGGCAAAAAATGCATTTGGCGTTACAAATATTAGTAAGTTCAAGATGGAGTTCGAACGGACGAGCGGAAAGTAATTGTAGAGTGTGCTCTAAAGGGTACAAAGAGGCTCCCAAAAGGGCTTGAGATTTTCGTTTGATGAATCTAAAAATTTTGGGAATCACAATCGAATTCATAGGAATTACCAATTCTCTCCAAGGATAAAATTTAAGTGATCTTTAACCATCTCCTCAACGGATAACTCGGGGGTCCATTTAAATAGGTTCTTCATTTTCGAATTATCTGAAATTAGTTGGGCCGGATCGCCCGACCTTCGTGGCTCAAATCGAGTTTGGATGGTTTTTCCTAAGATTTTTTCAGATGTCTCAACGACTTCTTTGATCGAAACTCCACGGCCTGTGCCTACGTTAATGTTTTCAAAGCTTATTTCATTGTTGGTTTCCAAAACTTCAAGGGCTGAGAGATGGGCTTTGGCTAAGTCTCGAATATGAATTAAATCTCTTATGCAAGTACCATCGGGTGTCGGATAATCATTGCCATAAATTTTAAACTCGGTTCGATTAATAAAACTTTCAACGAGATTAGGGACCAAGTGGGTCTCGGGATCGTGAGCTTCTCCTAACCCTGCCTCGGGAATGCCTCCCGCAGGATTAAAGTATCTTAGGTTGATCACTCGAAGTCTTTTCCAAACGGAATATTGATTTAAAATACTTTCAGCTGCTACTTTGCTGTGCCCGTAGGGAGTTACGGGATTGAGTGAGTGATCTTCCCTAATCGGAAGAGTCTTAGGTATTCCATAAACTGCGCAAGTTGAGGAGTGGATAAAATTTTGAATAGAAAAACGAACGGCAGTTTCACACAGATTTAAGGTGGCATTTATATTGTTGTGAAAATAGTCCCAAAGTCGTTCAGTCGACTCCGGTACCAAAGCTTTGGCTGCAAAGTGAAATATCGCATGGGCTTTAGGAATCTTTGTCATTAAAGAATTCAATGCCTTGAAGTCGGTTAGATCAACTTCGAATGTAGGGAACATTGGGCTTGAGCTTTTTTTACTTGATGAAAAATTATCAAAGATAATGGGTTCGAAACCTGATTTTTCCAATATATAAGCTGTGCATGAACCTATGTATCCGGCTCCCCCCGCAATGATAACCGTTTTTTTATTTGGCATGAGTGCTTGAATCCTTTCTTAAGGGACTAGAGGGGGAAAAAGAACCGTTGTCAGCTCATTTCCCCAAAACAGATAGGCTAAAGCGCCTAGCGCTAAAAATGGGCCGAAAGGAATCGCAGCTTTAAAATCTTTTTTACAAATGATCATGGCACCTATTCCAATCAAAGAACCGACTAAACTTGAAACGATAATAACTATCAGAAGACTTTGAATCCCCAACCATGCCCCAATCATAGCTAGAAGCTTAATATCTCCTCCGCCTAGTCCTTCTCGCTTTGCCAGCTTTTCATATCCCCAAGCAACCAAAAGAAAACTTCCTCCTCCCAGCAGTGTGCCGAGGAGTGAATCCATCCAAGAGATCTTTCCAAGCCAAATGGACAACAAAAAACCAACAATGATTCCCGGCAAGCTAATTTCATCCGGAATAATTTGGTGTTTGAGATCGATGACGGAAACAACCAAGAGAATCGAGCAAAAAACTAGAGCAAATAAGCATTCCTTCGATAAACCGTAGTAAGAGTATAGGCCAAAAAATAAAAAGCCAGTGATCAATTCAATAAGTGGGTATTGGATCGAGATAGACGCCTTACAATTTCGGCAGCGACCCCGAAGTAAAACAAAGCTAATCACAGGAATATTACAAAACCAAGGGATCAGGGCATGGCATTTCGGGCAGGAAGATCGTCCCCAGATAACCGATTTTTCGAGCGGTAATCTAAAAATGCAGACGTTAAAAAAACTTCCCCAAAGTAGGCCAAAAATAAAAATTAAGATTGAAAAAATAGCAGAAGGATACACGAGGGTTGAGGGAATCATTAGGTCAAAATGTCTTTTCTGTGAAACGTTAGCGCCGCCGCAACAAGAAACATAACAATACAAATTAGTGCATAACTCATACTTAAAATGATTTCTAGATTTGAAGTGGTGACGCCATAAGAGGCGAACGTTTTTAAATTAAAAATTTCCAAGTTTGGAACCAGGGAAAGAATGATTTCAGTCCCAGGCTTTGAAGAAAGGGATTTAGAATGAGAGGAACTAAAAGAGTAGTGGCCAATCACAAACATAACAAAGCTAGATAAAGCGGTCGTGATGCTACCGGAATTTACTGAAAAGAAATAGGTGATAGCTGTTACAATGCAGCTCTCAAAAAACATCAATAAAAGAGCTTGTAAAATTGGAATATACTGAACGCCTTCAAATCTCAGTAAGCTTAGAATAATAATTCCGGTGATAGCAAGCATAACGCCTAACTGAACTAAAATTTGGCCAAGGTATTTGCCTGCTAGAAATGAAGTTCGTGACACTGGTTTCGAGAGCAGCATGGAGATACTACCCATTTGAAGCTCTCTTTGGAATAAACTAATTCCCATAAAAATTGAGAATAGAATCATCGCGATGTGGGCGCTTCCCAACATAAAATCTATGGTAAGTTTGGTCTGTTCACCATAGGTTAATTGGCCAAGTAAAATACTTAAGATTAAGGCTAAGCCGATAAAAGAAAATAAAAGATGGAAAACTCGTTCGTAAATTAATTCCCGTACAGCTATCCATGAGATATGCAGGGCTTGTTTCATGCTGGCATCTCCGTTTTTGTGAATACTTCGCTAGCCTTAAATAAAGCTTCTTCTAGCTGTCTTCTTTGACCCGTGATCCCAATGATTTGTGCCGGGGTTTTAAGAAGTTGCGAAATGACCCAAGAAAGTCGCTCGGGCCCTTCGATAGAAAAGCTTTTTCCAGTCGCTACCGACTTGCTAGTGTTTTTTCCGAAAAGTTCGAGCTCTAAACTAGGTGAAAGATTTTTAATTACAATATCGTACTTTTGTTGGTCAGACGAAATCAGGGATTCAATTGATGTGTAGGTTTTGAGTTTGCCTTTTTGAAGCAAAGCGACTGATTTGCAGAGCGTTTCAACATCTTCAAGAACATGAGAACTAAAGAAAATCGTTGTTTTGGGGTTTTCAGCGTGGATGGTGCTGATAAGATTTCTCATTTCAATTCGTCCCAAAGGATCTAAGCCGCTCATCGGCTCGTCAAAAATCAAAAGCGCGGGTTGGTTGAGAAGAGATTGCGCAATTGCTAATCTCTGAGTCATCCCTTTGCTATATCCTTGGACTCGTTCGAAAGCCGCATGCTTTAAGTTGACTAATTCAAACAATAGCTCAATTCGGTTTTTAAGATGAGTCCCCTGGAGTCCTAGTAACTTTCCATAATAGATTAAAATTTCTTTTCCTGTGAGGAACTTTTGAAACCGGGGATTTTCAGGAAGGTAGCCGATATAGGCTCTTGCTGAAATATTATTAGAAGATTCGCCGCAAATTAGAATTTCGCCCAAAGTGGGTTTCAAAAAACCGAGAATCATCTTCATGGTTGTCGATTTCCCCGAACCATTTGGACCTAGTAAGCCCACCACTTCTCCGGCCGGAACCTCAAGATTTAGGTTGTCGACAGCAGTTTTGGTTTTGAGAAGCCCTGTTTTAAAGACTTTGGTGACCTCAGTTAGAGAGATACAAGCCGAAGAGTTCATTTTGTATTTGTCTCCTTTTCAGAAGGCGGAATGTAAATACCGATTGATTCAAATTCTTTAGTTTCTGATGGGGTTGCCGAAACAATATCTTTTTTATTGCGAGAGAGTTTAAAATGAAAAGTTTCATTCATCAATGCTGCCAGATTTTCATCCCCTTGTTGTTCTTTATCTATTAAAGAACTTAACTCTCTTCTTTGGCGATTAAATTGAGGCCCCAATTCATCGATATTTGAAGGCAAAGTTTTGGTTTCGTACAAATAGGTAGATAGTGCGTTTTGCCAATGCTGTTTTTGAATTGAGTAGTTTAAAGCTCGAATGCGCTGACTGAGTCGCGTTCTCCCTTCCGGGTCTGTAATAACTAGAAAAAGCTCTAAAGATGATTTTAAGGCTTGGAAATATTGGCCTGATTCAGACAGGAGCCTTATTCCGAGAGAGGAGAGCCAAAAAGGGGCGTTAGTCATCCTGGAGGCTTTAATCATGAGTGGTGCTGCTGCTGCATAGTCATGAAGTTCTAACGAGTAATGGCTTCCCAATAAGTACCAAGGCTTCCAAAAATTGGGACGCTTTTTTGTCCATTTTTCTAAAAGTATTTTGCCACCAAGTTTATCTCGTCGTAGAACCGATATGAAAATAGACCCAAATTCGTAAGCTCGATTATTATTTGGGTCTAAAGTCGTAAGGGTGTCCAGTTGAGAAAACTCCCAACTTACCCTTTCATCTGGAACCGGTCTGTAGTCGCTCTTTTGCAAAAGTTGAATCCAGATACCGGCCCCAATTAATCCGTTGAAACCTAAAGCATACTTTTCAACAGAATTGCTATGATAAGAGGCTAAGAGCGGTTTTAAGTCTTGATTAACGGGAATTTTTATCCATTCTTTCTTTTGAAAATAAAGCTTCGCAACAAGGCAGAAACTCACAACCAAAAGAAAATTGATGGATCGCTTCATGTAAGGTTAATTGTCTAATTCTACCTATTAATTAAGGATAAGCAATCGTAGGAAATTTAGGGGAGTAAATTTGAGGGAGAAGCGGTTCCACCTACCATCGGCAACAGGTTTTGGGGGGGTGAATGGAATTGAGAAGGCTAAGTAGTCCTGACTTCTCACCTCAAATTACTTTTCAAAAAACTTTGTCTCACACGAGTTCTACAAACTCCCTACAACCTCGTTGAGAACACTCAGTGGGTAAGCAATCGATGTGCCAATCTCCTCTGGTTGGTTAAACTAAATTTGAGCCTAAATCTACCTGTTCAGGACTAAAGAAAAGCCTTAATTGGATTCAGAAGTGGCCCCATTTTGGAACCGATTTCGATTGCTAAAAAGAATATTAATTACAAATACTTAATAATTATAGTCTTTGTTTAATTTGGAACCACTTTTTGAAAAAGGAGAATTGAAACTCAGATACCCATGAGGATTACTTACGTTCTTATTTCTTCCGGCAAGACGATTAGTCAATTGCTTACACAAAAACGATAGAGACCGTTTTGTTCGAATATCTTTTATTCGTTTGCTGAGAACTTAGTCGGTATTCTAAGGGTATTCGAATTTAAGTATTTGAAATAATAGTATAAAAATCCGCAATATCTCGGCACCTTAATTGCTTAAACTGGTAGTAGAGAATTGTATGAAGACTTGGTTGTTTAAAAAGAGATGTTTTAAATTGTTCAAATGGCAGATTTTAGGACTTTTGATCGTAGAAGCTCTTGTTATTGTGAGTTGGAATGTTTATGACCCTTTTCGGGAAAAAGCTCAACTGGGATACATAGTTAAAAATGGGCAGAAGTATTTTGTTCTTTGGACAACGACTTCTCAAGAACAACAGATAGGGGAGTTTCAGGAGTTAAATGACGCAATTCGTTTTGCCCAACGGGAGCTCGAGCTTGAGTGTGCTCATGATAGGTTGGGTATGTACCCTATCGAATATAGTTGGTTAAAACCGAATATGGGGGGCATTACTTTTTATTGGAAAATGGTAAACTATCCTTTCTTTAATCGGCTTACTTTTAAATCGGAATCGGAGGCTAAACTTTTTCAAGAATTAGTTCAAAAAGGGGCCTACAGCCCTTCTCCGATAGGCCACGCTATAGCTTTATTTCCTTCAAAGAAAAACCAGTAATACAGTTGTCAATTGGTGTCTCCTGTTCATAGAATAGAAAGCTAAACCTTTTTATCACTAGGGGAGCCAACGTGAATTTGCCTAAGTTTGATTTTGTTACCACAACTGAAACTACTCAATCACCAGCACTTGTTTTAGGCTGGTATCAAACTGAAACCCAAGAGAAAGACCAGCCCTCATATCCTCTTTATAGAGGAAAGAGGAACAAAGACATTGATGCTCTGAGCGAACAGATCAAAGTCTCTAAGCACTTTACGGGAAAAAGGAACGAGGTGAATTTTCTTAGGTTTTTTTCTTTGCTCGGATATTCCAATCTTTTCTTGTTGGGTTTAGGAAAATCTAAGAAATTTTCTTGTGAAGTAGTTAGGCAAGGTGGCGCCGCTCTATACCATGCGCAAAAAAGAGAAAAAATATCAAAAGCCGCCGTTCAAATGGACAGTGTATTCGCCGGCGCTAAGCCTTCTGAACTTGTAAGCGCTGTTCAAGCCTTTTGTGAAGGCTATCTCCTCGCTGGTTATGAATACAAAGACTTAAAGAAAGCAGATCCTAGCTCTTTTGAAGTTTTAGGCCTTACCTTTTTGGGAATGAAAAGTGTTGCTTTGATAAAAGCCGCAGAAAGAGCTGGCTTTCTCGCTGGAGCTGTTAATTTTGCTCGGTCGCTCGGGGATCGCCCGGGCAATGTTTTAACTCCCAATGAGTTTAGTCGTTTGGTTGAGAAGATGGCCAAGGACCGAGGAATTAAGTGTACTACTTTGGGCCGAAAAGAGATGGAAAAAGAAAAAATGGGGCTGCTGCTCGGAGTTGCTCAAGGTTCGGCTGAGGAACCTAAATTGATTGTTTTAGAGTACATGAAAGGTAAAAAGTCAGAAAAGCCGATTGCTTTGGTGGGGAAAGGGCTCACTTTTGATAGCGGTGGTATTTCTCTTAAACCAGCTGATCGTATGGAAGAGATGAAATACGACATGATGGGTGCCGCGACTGTGGCGGGAGTATTTCAGGCCCTGGCTGACCTGAAAATTTCAAGAAATGTCGTTGGTGTAATAGCGGCTACAGAAAATATGCCCGGCGGAAGAGCGCAAAAACCCGGGGATGTTCAAAAAAGTATGACCGGTAAATCGGTAGAGATTATCAATACTGACGCCGAGGGACGTTTGATTTTGGCAGATGCGATGGAGTACGTTCAGAAGTATTTTGCCCCTCAAGCCATGGCTGATTTTGCAACCCTCACTGGGGCTGTGGTGGTGGCGCTAGGCACAGTTACTACCGGAATTATGGGAACTCACTCTGGTCTTATTGATGATGTAAAAAAGGCTTCGAAAGAGACTGACGAGAGAGTCTGGGAGTTACCTCTATATGAAGAGTATGAAGAGGATTTAAAAAGCGCCACAGCGGATATCAGAAACAGTGGAAACCGCGAAGCCGGATCAAGCAAAGCTGGAACCTTTCTTAAGTTTTTCGTTGATTCCAAATTACCTTGGGTTCATTTCGATATTGCGGGAAGCGCTTGGTACAGAAAAGATATTAACTATCATCCAACCAAAGGTGCGTCCGGAGCTATGGTAAGACTTGTAACCCATTGGATGGAAAATTGGCGTAATCCTAAATAAAAATGGCAGAAGCCGCTTAGGTTTGTATAATATTTAAAAAACCAAGAGAAAATTCATGATCTTAAAAAAACTAATGTCTTTGTGTGTCGTTATATCTCTAACTTTACCCACTAACGGTATTCTAGGCGAATCTCTAGATGATAAATTCACTCAAATTCCCCCTAACCACACACCTGGGGCGGGAGAGTTTATTCATGGTGCTGGCTATGGAAAGCTTTTAATGAGAGTGAATATGTACGGATCGATCCCCCAGCAGGGAGTTCATTATTTCCCTGAGGGAACGGATCTGATGTTCGCGATTACTTATGCGGGCGGTTATTCCGACATGAGTAAGCTTAACGGAATAAAAATTCGCCGACGAAATGTAAAAGAACTCATTAACGTAGATCTTGAAGATCTGATTGAAGATGGTGAAAAAATTCCCAAGATTTTAGATGGGGATGTGATTTCGGTGCCTTTTAATTGGAGACGAGACATGCAAAACTTCTTTACAATTACCGGTTTCATTACGTCTATCACAGGTTTTGCTCTCGCTATGATTGCGCTGACAAAATAACTAAATTCTGCCGGAAAACGCTAATACCTTCTCCCTTTAAGTGAGCTTTTTGTGCGGTTCAAACGACCATGAAGTTCGTTCGCGGTGCGTAAGTTATTGGCCGTTTGATGGGATGATTTATCAAAGGAAACTCCAAGAAAACTTATCAAATCTTACAACCTTGCTTCTCTAGAGATCTTTGCCATTTAAGAAAAAATATATCGGACCACCCTCTTAAAAAGCTCGTTTAGAGGGAACGGGTATGAAACGCTACAGTATTTAATTAGCTAACTATAAAATCCAACAAAAATTTTTAAAATAAAAAACGGGAGAAACTCTTAAGAGTCTCTCCCGTTCTATTTTTATATCCCTGTTAGGAATGGGGGTTTTTACATCATGCCGCCCATACCGCCCATACCGCCCATGCCACCACCATGTCCATGACCAGCGGAAGCTTCTTGTTCTTTAGGCTTCTCAGTGATCATAGCTTCTGTGGTTAGCATCAAAGAAGCGATACTCGCTGCATTTTGTAGAGCACAGCGAGAAACTTTAGTTGGGTCAATGACACCAGCAGCAACGAGATCTTCGTATTTTTCTGCTAGAGCATTGAAACCAAAGTTAGTGTTCGAGTTGTTTCTTACTTTATCGACAACAATAGAACCTTCATATCCGGCATTTTGAGAGATTTGTCTCAAAGGCTCTTCAAGAGCGCGACGGATAATGGTGGCTCCTACTTGTTGCTCCCCTTCAAGCTTCATTCTATCTAAAGCTTGAGCTGCGCGGATGTAAGCGGTTCCGCCACCAGGGAGGATACCTTCTTCAACTGCAGCACGGGTTGCGTGTAAAGCATCTTCTACGCGAGCTTTTTTCTCTTTCATTTCAACTTCAGTTGGGGCACCAACGTTAATAACGGCAACGCCACCCACTAATTTCGCAAGTCTCTCTTGGAGCTTTTCGCGATCGTAGTCAGAAGAAGTTTCTTCGATTTGAGCTCGGATAGTTTTAACTCTGGCATCAATGTCTTTTTTGTTGCCTTTACCATCCACAATCGTTGTGTTTTCTTTGTCGATTGTGACAGTTTTGGCTGATCCTAAAGACTTAACGCTTGCGTTCTCAAGTTTGAGTCCTAGCTCCTCAGCAATAACCTCACCACCGGTTAGGATAGCGATGTCTTTTAGCATGTCTTTTCGTCTATCACCGAATCCAGGGGCCTTAACAGCAGCTACGTGGATAGTGCCACGCAATTTGTTGACCACTAGAGTTGCTAGAGCTTCACCTTCAACATCTTCAGCAATAATTAATAAAGGACGACCTGCTTGAACGACCTGTTCTAGAAGAGGGAGAAGATCCTTCATTCCTGAAATCTTTTTATCGCAAAGAAGAATAAAAGGATTTTCTAGAGCACACTCCATCGACTCCGCATTGGTTACGAAGTAAGGAGAGAGGTATCCGCGATCAAATTGCATTCCTTCAACAACTTCAAGAGTTGTTTCTGCAGTTTTTGATTCTTCTACCGTGATAACTCCTTCTTTGCCGACCTTTTGCATGGCTTCAGCAATCAATTTTCCAATTTCAGGATCGTTGTTTGCAGAGATGGTTCCAATTTGAGCGATCTCTTTTTCGCTTTTGATGGGGTTACTGAGTTTTTTCAGCTCAGCAACAACAGATTCAACAGCTTTGTCGATACCGCGCTTAAGTTCCATGGGATTGTGGCCAGTGGTCACAACTTTGGCACCTTCACGGAAAATAGCCTGGGCAAGAACTGTCGCAGTGGTTGTTCCGTCACCCGCATCGTCATTTGTCTTGCTGGCCACTTCTTTAACCATTTGAGCGCCCATGTTTTCGAACTTGTTTTCAAGTTCGACTTCTTTGGCTACGGTCACACCATCTTTAGTGATGGTGGGAGCACCAAAGGATTTTTCAATAACTACATTGCGACCTTTAGGTCCAAGAGTTACTTTTACAGCTTCCGCTAAAACATTAACCCCTTTCAGGATTGCTGAGCGGGCTTCTTCTCTAAAACGTAATTCTTTAGCTGACATAAATAATCTCCTTATTGATTAATTATTTTTCAATGACTCCGAGAATATCTTCTTCTCTCATCATTAAATACTCGGTTCCATCAATTTTGATTTCGGTTCCAGAGTATTTACCAAAAAGAACTCGGTCGCCCTTTTTGACTTCAAGAGGAGCTTTTTTGCCATCCTCTAAAACTTTTCCAGCACCGACAGCGATGATTTCACCTTGTTGTGGTTTTTCCTTCGCATTGTCAGGAATAATGATTCCACCTTTTGTGCGCTCTTCTTCTTCGAAACGCTTCACAATCAACCGATCGTGTAAGGGACGAATATTCATGATTTTTCCTCCTTAATAAAGTGTCCAGTGATTCCATTATGGGTTCACCGGACTTCACCCTAATCAAAACGAACAGCCCAATATTGGTGGGCTTTGGTTAAAAGTCAAGGAAAGCTAGAGTAGGTAAAATAAAAAACCTAAAAAAAACAGGTATTTAATTCAAAATTAATTTGTTGAGCAAGCGGGTTTGCCACAGCCTCCAAGAGACATGAGCTTTTTTACCTGCACCCTTTGAGTGGACTTTTTAAGAGGTTCAAACGGCCATGAAGTTGGTTTAAGGCGCGCAATTTATTGGCCGTTTGACGATGAGGTGAAGTATCAAATGAAACTCCAAGAAAACTTATCAAATCTTATAACCTTGGTCCTCTATAAATCTCTGCAATTTAAGAAAAAATAGTTCGGACCAGCCTCTTAAAAAGCCCATTCAAAGGGAGCAGGTAACTTTAATTTGCTAATTTTTGAA
>Ga0194132_10007934_pt1 | contig 15493 bp, 16 predicted proteins | sample TA2KigOf80mmetaG_FD_148612 | JGI IMG/M metagenome (GOLD analysis project Ga0194132, IMG submission 148612) | Freshwater microbial communities from Lake Tanganyika, Tanzania - TA2015054 Kigoma Offshore 80m | ecosystem: Environmental > Aquatic > Freshwater > Lake | place: Tanzania: Lake...
CAAGGACGGATTCGACATGGCCTGGCCGGATCCGCGCACGGGCGCGCCTGAGCCTGCTGCGCGCGAGGCGGCCCCCGAGGCTGCGCCGATGCCTCCCCCCATTGCCCGGCCGCGCGAGGAGGCAGCGCCCGAACGGCGCGCCGAACCCGTGGTGCCGCGGCCCGCGCTCAAGTCTGCATCCGAGCGTGCGCCGGCCATCCTGAAGTCCGGCGTCATCGACGGTATGCCGTATACGCTTTACGCCGACGGCTCGATCGAGGCCGAACTGCCGCAGGGCGTGGTGAAGTTCGCGTCGGTCGATGCGTTGCGCTCGCACCTGGAAAAGCAGGGCTAGTTTCGCCGCAAGCCGAGGCGACGATCTTTGCAGCGCCGGCTCCGTGACGGGCCGGCGCTGCTGCTTTTTGCGGCGGCCGTTCGGCGCCCCGGCTTGGTAAAATCCAGAAATTCGATGGTATTGCCCAAGACAAACCGCGTTGTGAACCAAGCAAAAGCGGGGATTTTCTATCGGCCATTGAGCGGCCGCCGAAGAAGATGCAGTAGATTCCAGCCATTGCGGAATTGATTCGGGGTGCGCGGCCGTGGTTGTGCCATGCGCCCGCGCCAATGGATGGATTGTCATGGCGGCCGACAGCAAAGATCCGGATATTCTCGGGCTTACGGCGGAAATCGTTGCCGCCTATCTCACGCGGAATGCAGTTGCGACAGAGGACATCCCTGGACTGATCGGCAAGGTGCACCTGGCGTTGCAGCGCGTCGCAGGCGGCGAACCGGGCGCGGTTTCGGAATCCTTGAAGCCCGCGGTTCCGGTGAAGAAGTCGATCCACCCGGACTTCATCGTCTGTCTGGAGGACGGCAAAAAGTTCAAATCGCTGAAGCGCCACCTGCGCACGCAATACGGCATCACGCCGGAACAGTATCGCGAGAAGTGGAATTTGCCGGTCGACTATCCGATGGTGGCGCCGAACTACGCCGCAGCGCGCTCGCAACTCGCCAAGCAGATGGGTCTCGGCCAGCAGCGCCGCAGGCGGCGCTGAGCGGCGGCGCGGGCTTCCCACCGCGCCTCGGGTTTCCAGATTTATTTCCTAATAGCTGTGGAATTCGCCGCGCGAGAACGGCTGGATTTATCATAATACCGTTTTATTTCAACGAGTTAATCCGAAATCGAAAAACTTATCCCCGCGCGGCCCGCATCGGCGATTATGTGGGTATTATTTCCTTCAAAGGAGCCACCGATGCCTCCGACCGCGTTGTCGCCTGCGGACCGAAGCCGCCGCCATTCCGAAGCCCTCCCGCAGCCCTGCCTCGGCGTTCGCCACATCGGGCATGCGCCGCTGCAATCCGCGCATTGCGGACGGATCGCCGGCCGCAATTGCACGATCGTTGCGCAACTGACGGCGGCGGCCTTCGGTGTGCCCTACCGTGACATCGCCGCCGCGGGCCGTGGCGCGCGGCACGTCGCGTTGGCGCGCCAAAGCGCAATGTACGTCGCCCATGTCGTCCTCGGCATGAGCTACACCGACATCGGCCGCGCGTTCGAGCGCGACAGGACCACCGCCGCGCACGCCTGCCGGCATGTCGAGGACCGGCGCGACGATGCGGCCTTCGACGCGTTCCTCAATTCGATCGAGGGCGCTTGCCGGATCCTCCGGCGGCGGTTCGTGCTGCGGGTCCAGCCATGACTGCAGGCAAGGCAGACATCGATCCGCTGCGCGCGCGGCATCTCGGACTTGGCCGCCGCAAGATCGAGACGCCGCAAGGTGCGGCCGAGGTCACGGTCAACGACGCGGAAAGCCCGCTGGCCTGGCTTGCGCGCCGCACCGGGCGCAATGGCCGCGCGCTGATCGAGCCGGTGGAGCTTGCGGCCGGCGAGCGGCTGAGATCGGACTTTACGCTGGCGCAACTGATGCCGCGGGTCACCTCGAGCTGGAGCGCAGCGGCGTCCGACCGTCGTCGCGGCGCTTCGCCGTTCAATCCGACCGACGGCGTTGTCGCCGCGCGCCAGCGCGTGCGCCAAGCGCTCGATGCCGCCGGGCCGGAATTTTCCGGCCTGCTCCTGGACGTCTGCTGCTTCCTCAAGAATCTGACCGATGTCGAGCGCGCGCGCCGGTGGCCGCCCCGTTCCGCCAAGGTGGTGCTTCAGCTTGGACTTGGCCGGCTGGCCAGGCACTACGGCCTTTGCGTGCAGGTGCGCGGCCGCGGCCGCGCGCCGGTGCGGACCTGGCTCGCGGACGGTGCGGAATTTGTCGTCGATTTCATAGCGGTTTCAAGCGAAGTGGATACCGGTTCGCGTGAAGAAAACGCGTCAAAACAAAAAAGCGAGAGCGATCAGCCGGCGGCCTGAAGTGCCGCGTTCGCGTCGCGGCGAATGCGCTCGACCATGGAGCGGAAGCCGTTGGAGCGCTGCGGCGTCAAATGCTCGCGCAGCCCCAGTTTCTCGAACAGCGCGATTGCGTCGCTCGTCAGGATATCGCGCGCCGCCTTGCCGGAGAACAGCGCGAACAGGACGGCGATCAGCCCGCGCACGATATGGGCGTCGCTGTCGCCCTGGAAGTTGAGAACCGGACCCGCGGCGCCATTCGGCGCAATGCTGGTGGCAAGCCAGACCTGACTCGCGCAGCCTTGCACCTTGTTGGTGTCGATGCGCGCGGCCTCGGGCAGGGGCGGCAGCGTGCGGCCGAGCTCGATCAGGTAACGGTACCGGTCGTCCCAATCGTCCAGCAATGCAAAATTCTCGACGATCTCGTCGACCGGCGTGATTGTCGGCGTAACTCCTGCCGCAGCGGCGTCCATCGAACCCTCCACGCCCGTTATATAGGGTGGCGGGCGGCCGAGGTCGAAGGAAAAGAGCGGCGATGTCCGGGCTTGCGCCGCGCCTCAGGCCTGGCCCTTGCCGGGCTTGCGCGGCCGCGGCAGCGGCACGTTTTCGCTGCGGCCCACCGGTCCGCGCCACGAGGGGTCGAGATCCGTCGGCCGCAATGTCGACTGCGAGCCGGGCGCGGAAGGGACCGCGCGCGCCAAGACCGGCCTGGCTTCCAGAACAGAGCCGGTCTCGACGCGCGCCACTTGATCGTTCAGGAACTCGTAGACCATCTTGGCGCCGGCCTGCGCCCGCACTCCGATCGCGGTCGCCGCCTGCGCGCCCACCGTGCAGGCTCCCGGCTGGCGGTCGCAGAACCCGCCGAAGTCGGACACCGCCGCGGTTGCGGCGACCACCGCGTCGGTCGCACCGACCTGTACGCCGGTGTTGACCGGCTTGGAGCTGCTGAACGGCAGCAGCGCCAGCACGATGGTCATCCAGAAGGCCACGCGAATGAGAAAGAACATGTCCCTGTCCCGTACCTGTGCCCCGTGTCCTTGTCCGTCTTCTTGGCGGCGTTTGTCGTTTTGCCGCATGAGACAGGCTAGCAGACGGGATTGAACGGGCTGTTCGCGTTTTTGCGCACATTCAAAGAGAATGCTCGGGAAACTGTCGGAAAATTCGAGCGGTTTGATAAAGGATTCATTGACGCTGGAAACGCCCGATTTTCCGTGCGAAATCGCAGCGCGCACGGGGGCCGCGCATCGCAGTCGATGCCGCGGCAACCGTGCGTTCACCATGACCGCGCGCCGCAAGCCGTACGCGGCGCCCAGGCGGCTTGGCCCTTAGCTTTCGCTTAAGTCGCCTCTGACACGATCCGCCAACAATCAAGGGGAGCGCGTCCCGCCGGCCGGGCGTGCGTGGAGTGACGTGGGCCTTCTCAAGCCGATCCGCGACTATGTCGATACGCTGGTGCATCCGTCGGCGCAGAGCGACGCGCTGACCGCGCAGCGTCACCGCGCCTTCATCGCCCCGCGCCTCTTGGGCAGCTTCGCCGCGCTCGCCTGCTTTCCGCTGTTCGTCGCGCTGCGCGGCGCGCCGAGCGTGCTGGAGGCGACGGTGTTCGCCTGGCTGGTGCTGCCGATGCTCACCGCCTATTACCTGTCGCGCACCGGCCGTTACGAGAGTGCGCACGTCCTGTCCTCCCTGGCGCTGACCGGGCTGGTCACGGCGGTCGCCGCCAAGACCGGCGGCATTGGGTCGTTTGCGGCGATCTGGCTTGTGATCGTGCCGCTGGAGGCCGCGCTGTCCGCCTCGCGCCGCGTCGTGGCTATGGCGTCGACTTTCGCGCTCGCCGCGGCGGGACTTCTTCTGACGCTCGGCGCTCAGGGCCTGTTGCCCGATCCGGGCCCGAGCGGTAGCGATGCCGGCGTGCTGGCGGCGCTCGGCGTCGTGTCGGCGGCTCTCTATGCCGCAGGCCTGGCGCTCGGTGCGGAGTCGCTGGCGCGCACCAGCTTCTGGCTGCTCTACGCCGAGGAAGACCGTTACCGGCTGCTCGCACGCAACATGACCGACGTCATCACCCGGCATGGGCGCAACGGCGCGGTGCTGTTCGTTTCGCCCGCCGCGGAAAAGCTGTTCGGCACGCCCGTAAGCGGGCTCCTCGGCCACCGGCTGTTCGAGCGGGTCCATGTCGCGGACCGTCCGGCCTATCTCACGGCGCTCGCCGACGCCGCTTCGTTGGGCGAGGCGCGCTCGGTGGAGTTCCGCGTCTGCAGCGATCCGGCCGATGATGATGCCGCCGGTCCGGCCGCGCGCGCGACCTTCATCTGGGTCGAGATGCGCTGCCGGCCGCTCGACCGCAGCGCCTCCGACGGTCCCGGCGCCGATCGCGAAGTGGTCGCGGTGATGCGCGACGTGACCGAGCGCAAGGTTCAGGAGCAGGCGCTGGACGAAGCGCGCGGCGAGGCCGACCGCGCCAATGCCGCCAAGGTCAAGTTCCTCGCCAACATGAGCCACGAGCTGCGCACGCCGCTAAACGCGATCATCGGCTTTTCCGACATGCTGATCAACGAGGAGGCGATGCGCCTCGACGCGGCCCGCCGCCGCGAATACGCCAAGCTGATCAACGATTCCGGAACGCACCTGCTTTCGGTCGTGAACGGCATTCTCGACATGTCGAAGATGGAGACCGGCGATTTCGAAATCTCGCCCGAGCCGTTCGAGCCGATCCCGGCGATCGCCGGCTGCTGCGATCTCCTGGCGCTCAAGGCGCGCGAATCCGGCGTCGACCTGACGCGCAGGCTCGACGAGGCGCTTCCCGAAATCGTCGCCGACAAGCGCGCGTTCAAGCAGATCATGCTCAATCTTCTCTCGAACGCGGTGAAGTTCACCGACCGCGGCGGCCGCGTGACGGTCTCGGCCCGCCCCGACGGCACGTTCGTTTCCGTCACCGTCGAGGACACCGGCGTCGGTATCGCCGATGACGACCTCAAGCGGGTCGGCCAGCCGTTCTTCCAGGCCCGCGCGGCCTACGACCGTCGCCACGACGGCACCGGCCTCGGCCTGTCCATCGTGCAGGGCCTCGTCGGATTGCACGGCGGGGAGATCGACATTTCGAGCCGGCTCGGCGTCGGCACCAAGGTGACGGTGCGCCTGCCGCTCGATTGCGAGGCGGTACGGCCGCCGCGCCCGGCCACGAATCTGGCGAAGCCGTCGTTCGAACGCATGTCCGCCGCCGGTGCGCCGGCGCCGGTGCGGAAGTCCGCGTGAGGCCGAGATGCGCGCAGCAACCGCACGTTTGAACGACGATACTTTCTCCGCTCGGCGCGCGGCGCGTCTGCCGTTGCGATGGCTGATGCAACGGCCGCGCGATTCGGTCGCCGCCGTGGTCGCGGCACTCGCGGTGCTCGCGATTCTGGTCAATGCGCTATTCATGCAGCGCGGCCCGCATCCGGCGCCGATCTTCGCGCACAAGCCGCAGCGCGAGGCCGCGGCCGCCGTGCCGCCGCCCGCCGCCGCGCCGCGCGCGCAGCCGGCCGAGCCCGTGGCTGCGTCCACCGTCCGCACGCGCCACGACACGATCGCCGAAATTCAGCGCGAACTGTCGCGCCGCGGCTTCTATGACGGCACGGCCGACGGCATCCATGGGCCAAAGACCGACACCGCAATCCGCGATTTCGAACAGGCCGCCCGGCTGCGGTCATCCGCCGAACCCAACGACGCGCTGCTGGCCGCGATCCGCAAGTCGGACGTCAAGGCCAAGCCGGCGACCGCCGGCCGCAACGATCCGATCGCGCAATTGCTCTCCGTCGACCGCCGCCTGATCGGCGTGCAGCGGGCGCTCGCCGAATTCGGATACGGTCCGATCAAGCCGACCGGCGTCTACGACGCGGAAACCAAGGCCGCCATCGAGCGTTTCGAGCGCGCGCGCAAGCGCCCAGTCACCGGTCAGGTGTCGCCGCAGCTCCTGCGCGATCTTTCGACGCTGACCGGCAGGCCGCTCGAGTAGCTGCGGCCTTCCTCCAAACGGTAGTCGCGACGATCCTGTCCGCCGCGTGATATGACGGACCGCCCCTGACGGGCTGCGGACGGCGGAACGACATGCGGTTGAAGTCGGGCATTTGGGTGTCGGCCTATCTGCGGCGCTGCCAGATCGAAGGCGCGCAAGCCGTGCTGCGCCGGCGCGGCGCAGACGAGGCCGGGGCTGTGTTCATCAAGGTGTCGCGGCTCGACGGCACCGCCGATGTCTACGGGCCGGCGCCGCAGAGCGCCTTCGACGAGGCGCGGCCGGCCGATCGCGCCTTTGTGCGCAGCCTCAAGACCGACCCCGCGACCGAAGCCGATGCGGAGACCTATCTCGCACGCCAGATCAAGTTCGACCCGGATATCTGGATCGTGGAGGTGGAGGACCGCGCCGGGCGGCATTTCCTTGATCGCGTCGTGACGTGAGGTCACGCAGCGCTATGCGTTGTCCGTGCGGCGCGCCTTGGCGTGCTCTTCCCACTTGATGACGGGCCGGGCCGGCGGCACCGCCCGCTCGCGCACCTCGGCGCGGCGCGGCACAGGCGCTGCGGCAGGCGCACGGGCCGCGACAGGCGCAGGCGCCTTCGCTGCCGGTTCCGGCCGGTTGCTCGTCTGCCAGATCGCCAATAGCCGCAGCGCGGCCTCCGGCTCGATCTCTTCCTGCAACACCGCGAGATCGTAGACGCGCTGCACGGAGCGGCTGACCGCCGGATTGAGGCAAAGCAGGATTCGCTGCAGGACCGGCTCCGGCATCCCGAGCGCCACGGCGGCCACCACAATAGGTTCGCCCGACGCATCTTCGACGATGCGCCGCGCCTGCCGGTGCGAGACACGCAGGCTTCGCTCCAGTTCGCGCACGAAAGCCTGGGTGTCGTGCCCAAGTGCCGCGGTCTCCAGCCGAGCGGTGGCTTCGCGCGCGGCTGCCGCAGGAATCGCCTGCGTGGGCAGCAGCGGCGCGTATGGCAGGTTGAGCAGAATCAGCCGCCGCTCTTCCGCCGTTGCGGCAAAGAACAGTTCGCTCAGTTCGGCTGCCGCCCCGCCACCGGAGGGGGTATTGCCGGCCGTCGGACGAACGTCGTCGGCCGGCGGGCCCAGCACGATCTGATCGCGCAGCAGCCGCTGCCTGACGGCGGCCGGAGCGGTGGGATAGCCCGCAATCCGGTCGGCAACCACGGCCCGTGTCGCGGGATCGACGAGTTCGATCAGGCGCAACGCAAGCTCGGTGAAATGCCGCTCTTCTTCGGGTGTGTGCGTCGGCGTCTGCACATAGAGGTCCGTCATCACCCGCAGCAGCGTCGGGCGAATGTCGACGCCGTCCCTGCGGCCGAGCTCGACCAGGCTGTTCAGATTGGGGATGTGCGGCAGGTCCGTCATGGCTTGCGCGATACACCGGCCGTCAAAGCGATGCGGCCGGACCGTAGCGCCGCGCCCGTTAGCGAACCGTTAACCATGCAGGGTTCTTAATTGCGGTACGGACGAACCGCGGGCCGGCAGGAGCAGCATGGCTCGCGGGGGAGGAGGGGCATGGGAATCATCGTGCAATTTCCGGAAGGCCAGCGGCCTCTTGGCGGCGGCCGTTACGTCGATGCGAACTCGGAACCGGCCAGCGTCATCATTCTGCCGGTGGTGCGGATCGAGCGGCATCCCGATACGCCGTCGGATGGCATCGAAGGCAGCGCCGGCACGGCGTCCGCCCGCCGCCGGCGGCGGCGCGGCTCGCGTTCGTGAGCGGATTCGCTCGTCGACGTGAGACCAAAACCTACCGGCCGCGATGCCGCTGGCTCGCGGCCGTGGCTTTGCTCGCTGCCCTTTCGGGATGCGGCGTCAACGGCGACTTCGGCCGTCTCAAGACATCGATCGCTCCAGACGACACGCACTATTGGATGGGTCCGGCGGCCGCGCGCGACTCGCTCGAGCCGCCGTGGCGCCACCAGCTTACCGACGAGGAACGCAGGCTTCGGGATCTCGCCTATCCGTTGATTGCGCCGCCCTATAGCCGCGACCGGTGGACCAGCGCGCTCGGCCAGCACGGGCTTGCGTCCCGGCCCTGGCCTTATCCCGATCGCGCTACCTATGCCTCGCGCCTGGCCGCCGGTCGCCCGATCAGGATTGCGGCTACTGCAACTGACAGCGCGCTGCGGCGAGTGCGGAGCGCGCCGTCGCCATCAGGCCCGGTTCGGGCGCCAGCGCCCGCAGCACGATCAATCCGGTCGTGCTCGGGGATTCCACGATCAGCCGGTCGGCTGCGGTAACGTCCTCGTCTTCCGGAAGCTGCGCGCGCTGCGCGGCGGTCATCAGGTCAAGCTCGATGACGCGCCGGCCCGCCGCGCGGTCGTTGATGGCGTAGTAGGCCACGCCGCGGCGCGTGTAGAACGACACCGACGTATAGGCCGCACTCACCGGTGCGGTCAGTTTCAACGGACCGCTCGAAAGATCGTAGCGGCACACGGCACTCGCAAAAGCAGGGTCCATGAACGGGATCACTTCCTGCTGCGGTGCGGGCTGAGGCAGGGCGGCGATGGTGTTGACTGGCGTCACCGGGGAGATTCGGGAATAGGCGTCCTGAGTCGCGGTCCGCGGCAGGATCAGCACCGCCACCAGATGGACGATGCCGCCAAGCAGCGCGCCGGCGATCAGCCACAACAGCCAGCGGATCATGGCGGGGACCTCAGCGGCATGACTGCACAGCGATCGCAGGCATCGGCGCTTCGCGCGAGGCGCGGGTGGCGACACCGACGGGCGTGTCGTAGAGGCGCAGCACGAGGATGTAGCTGTCGATGCCGTTCGTCGGAAGCCAGTTGCCGGAGCGCGCCCGCGGCGCGATGACGATGTCGAAACTGCCGTTCGGCTGGCGCACGATTTCCTGACTGGTAAAGCCGTGACGCTCCACCGAGTTTCCGACCAACCGTCCGGTGGCGTCGTAAAGCGTGAGAGTCCAGAACCGCGCTTGCGGTGTGGTGCCGTTCACAAGGACGTCGCAGCGGCCGTCGAGAGGGCGGCCGACGTCGTCGTTGCGGGCCAGGAAAGCGACGCCGTCGCCCGAGCCGACGGGAAGCTCGCCGGTTCGGGCAATGGTTGCGCGCGCGTAAGGATCGACATCGGGCGTTCCGGTCCGCGGCCATGCGGTCCATGAGCCGATCGGGATCGCGCCGAACGCCACCCCACGGCTGAGTGCCAGCCAAGTCGTGCCGAGGCCGACGACGGCTGCGACCAAAAGCGCAAACAACGATCCCAGCAGCAGACGCACGGTCGATCCGATGGATGTGGCGACAGTCGGGAGAGGTTCCCGCCGTCCGGATGATTAAACCAAGTTCCGCGACGATGGAATCGGATCGTGGCCCAATCTCGGCTGGATCGCACGCGGATCGGCTGCGGAAACAGGCCCCGGCGGCGAGAGCTTAATTGCCGGCCACGGGGGCGTCGGTGGCGGCGCGCGCGGTGGACACCAGGGGCTTTTGCCCCTGCGGCTGCGATCCTGGCGCAAGCTGCGACAGCGTGGCCGGGGCCGCCCCGAGCGAGCGGCTGGCGTCCTCCATCAGGCGCTCGATCCGGACCAGGACCTCGGCGCCGCGCTGCGTGAGCACGGTGGGCCGCACCATCGGCGTGCCGGGGGCGGCCATCGCGACCACCTGGCCGCGCAGCGGCGTGTTCGACGGTGTGGGCGGCGGGACGCCCGGGATCTGTTTGATCTCGATGCCCTGGTGCGCGTAGCTCATGACCGCCTGAAAGGTCATGGCGGGCAGCGAACCGCCGGTCATGCGGTTGGTGGAACTGTAATCGTCGTTGCCGATCCAGACGCCGGCGACGAGGTTGCCGGTGTAGCCGACGAACCAGGCGTCGCGGTAGGCGTTGGTGGTGCCGGTCTTGCCCGCGACGCGCACGCCGTTGAGCAGGGCGCGGCGGGCGGTGCCTTCTTCGGTCACCTTGTTCATCATGAAGTTCATTTCGGACGCGACTTCCGGCGACATCACCTGCCGCGGCTTGCGCCCGTCGCGGTCGAAGCGCCAGATCACCTCGCCCGCGGCGTTGCGCACTTCGAGAATGGCGTGCGCCGGGACCGCCTTGCCGCCGTTGGGGAAGGCGGCATAGGCGACGGTGTGGTCGAGGACGGTGACTTCGCCCGCGCCGATCGGCAGCGACGGCGTGTCGATGAGCGGCGTGCGCAGGCCCATGTTCTTGGCGAGCTGTACGATCTTGTTGCGGCCGAGCTTGGGATTGCCGTTGCCGATCGTGATCGAGAGCTTGACCGCGATGGTGTTGATCGAGCGGGTCAGCGCCTGGGTGACCGACATCGAGCCGGCGTAGCCGCCCGAATAGTTGTGCGGGCACCAGTTGCCGATGCAGACCGGGCCGTCGACCACGGTCGACGTGGGCTTCAGGCCGAATTCCAGCGCGGCGGCGTAGACGTAGGGCTTGAACGAGGAGCCCGGCTGGCGAAGCGCGTCGGTGGCGCGGTTGAACTGGCTTGCGGTGTAGTCGCGGCCGCCGACCATGGCGCGCACCGCGCCGTCGGTGTCGGCGACGACCACCGCGGCCTGGCTGGCGTTGTAGTCGCGCCCGTATTGCCGCAGCGCGTTCTCGACCGCGGAGTCGGCCGCGCGCTGCAGACCGCTGTCGAGCGCCGTGCGCACCAGGAACACGCGGTCGGTCATCGTCTTGGGGAATGTGCCGACGAGCTTCTTCATCTCGTCGAAGGCCCAGTCGAGATAGTAGTTCGGCGAGCGGTCGTCGCGGCGGTCGAGGGAGGTGGCGGGGTTGCGCCGCGCGCCGAACACCTGACCCTCGGTCATGAATCCGGCCTCGACCAGGTTGTCGAGCACGACGTTGGCGCGGCCGCGCGCCGCCGGCAGGTTGATGTGCGGGGCGAACTTCGCCGGCGCCTTGAACAGGCCCGCGAGCATCGCCGACTCCGCGAGCGTCACGTCGCGCGCCGACTTGTTGAAATAGAACTGCGCCGCCGCGTCCACGCCGAACGCGCCGCCGCCGAGATAGGCGCGGTCGAGGTAGAGCTTCAAAATCTCGTTCTTGGTCAGCCGCGCCTCGAGCCAGATCGCCAGAAACGCCTCCTTGACCTTGCGTTCCAGCGTGCGCTCGTTGGTCAGGAACAGGTTCTTGGCGAGCTGCTGGGTCAAGGACGAGCCGCCCTGCAGCACCCCGCCGGCGCGCACGTTTGCCACCAGCGCGCGCAGCGTGCCCGCGACGTCGATGCCGAAGTGCTCGTAGAAGCGCCTATCTTCCGTGGCGAGCGTGGCCTTGATCAGGTGGTCGGGGAACTCCTCGAGCGGGATCGAGTCGTTGTGCTTGATGCCGCGGGAACCCACCTCGTTGCCGTAGCGGTCGAGGAAGGTGACGGCCAGTTCGCTCTTTTTCAGCCAGTCGTCGTCGGAGGTCTCGCGGAACGCCGGGATCGCGAGCGCCAGCATCAGCACCGCGCCGACCGCGCCGAAGGTCATGCCCTCGGAGGCCGGCTCCACGAACACCCAGCGCCGCCAGCCGCCGACGTGGAAGCGGTCCATGGTCATGACGAAGCGTTCCCACGCCTCGCGCGACCAGCGCCCGGCCTTGAACAGGAAGTCGTCGAAGCGCGCGTCGGCGTCGAGGAAGGCGCGCTTGGCGCGCGGCTTCCAGTCCTCTTTCTCCGGCTCGGGATAGAGCTCGCGCACGGGATGACGGCCTTCAGGTTTCGGTAACTTTTAGACCATTGCTGCGCCGCATTCCATGGCCGGCCGGCCACAGGGTGAACGGAAAGCGGGGGAAAAACCCATGGAAATGGCGGGATTGGGGCAGTTGACGCTGATCTAAGGCCGCGCCGCAGGCGCGGTCTGCTCCCTCCCCCGCTTGCGGGGGAGGGTTGGGGAGGGGGCCTTGGCTATTGTCGGATGACCAAGCGCGTAGCGCAGCGAAGGCCGGAGGCCCCCAGAGGGGCCACCGGCCTTCGCTTCGTTGCGGTTGGCCCTCAATCACCAGACCGCTAAGCTTGGCGGCCGGCATCGGCCCGATCTGTGCGGAGTTGCGGTTGGCCCTCAATCACCAGACCGCTAAGCTCGGCTGAGCGTGCGGTGTTGGTGACGACGGTTGCGGTTGGCCCTCAATCACCAGACCGCTAAGCTCGCCGCTTCCTCGGCGTCGAGGATGGTTTCGTTGCGGTTGGCCCTCAATCACCAGACCGCTAAGCTGCCATCAGACTTAAGGCCCTGCCAGCAGGGCCTTTTTCTTGAATGCACGCCATCAAGAGCGCAGCTCCGGCCTCAAAACAGGGCGAACTGCTCCGGATTTTTGGGGCTCTGTTCCCGATTTCGTCCCTGGTACGTCCGGATATTTTCATACTGCTTGTCCGTGATCGCCATCATGTGGACTTTGCCGGCGTTCGGCATGGCCTGCTCGATTTTGCGCTCATAGGATTCGGCTTGTTCCTTCCCGGCGCAGAAGCGCAGATACACCGAATACTGCGTCATTTCGAATCCGAGATCGAGCAGCTTCAGGCGAAATTTGGTGGCCGCCTTGCGCTGTTTCTTGGTGCCGACCGGCAAATCGAAAAACACGACAAGCCACATGATGCGATATCCCGACAGCGCGGGCGGTTGTCCGTTGTTGTGCTTCGCCACAGCCCGTCTCAAAACCCGAGCGGCAGGCCGGGCTGCGGCAGCACAAGCTTGTCCGTCTCGCCCGCGTAGGTCTTGGCGAGCGATCCCGCGAGCCGCTCAAGACATGTCATCAGCGGGCTTTGCCCTTCGTCCGCCGGCAGATCGACGATCATGATGCGGGCGAGGGCGCCTTTGGCCTCACTGGTGACCTCGCTCACGCCTTCGGCCTTCAGCCTATGCACTTCTCGGTCCACAATGGGCCGGAACGGCTCCATCAGGTCGTCCACCAGCACCAGCGCGTTTCCGCGATTGGAGTGCTTCAAGCTCAGACTGGGATGCAGACCCGCCGCCATGACCGCGCGGGCGGCCGCCGCGCGCAGCACGGCGTAACCGTAATTGAGCAGACCGTTGAGCCCGTCGCCGTCGGTGTCGCGCCTGAACTCCGCCCCAAGGAGAAGCGGCCAATAGCGCCGTGCTGCTTCCGCTTCGACGTTGTCGGGATCGCCGGGCCGCACCTTGCGGGCGAGCAGTCGGAAGCCTCCGGCCTCCGCGCCGACGGATGCAAGCGTCGCGCCCTGCGCCAAAATTTTCGCTTGAACGATCTGTTGCCAGAGCCGCTTTTTCAACGGTGCGCTCGCCTTGGCTTGATCGCTCATTCGTCCGGCTTGCGCATGATGGCCGTCCACCGGCCATACCAGCGCGGCCGGGCGATGATTCGGGCCGCACAGCACGACAGGAACGCCGCGCGCGGCGAGCGTCACCAGAAGATTGTTGGAATAGGTGAGGCCGTGTGCGTTGGCGACGACCGCGGCAAGATCGTCGAGCGGCACGCGCCCGACCTCGGCACCCTTCTCGGCGACGGTCAGGAATCCGCGATCGACGGCAAGATGCCGCCCGTCCGTCGCCACTTCGATCACGCGTCCGACCATGCCGGTGTCCGCTCGACCCCGGCTCGCAACCGCCGGTCGGCGGATTGTTTCAGCTATCGGTTCGCGCGCAACGACTTGGTTAATTCATGGTTAATTTTTGGGATGCACCCGCCAAACGCGGCCGAGTTCATCGACGCGGACGCGCTCCGCCTTCCATTCCTTTAGCCGGTCGTACTGGCCGAATATCCAGCGAAACGGATCGTCGGGATTGTCGTGGCGCTCTTGCAGCACGCCGGTTTCCTTGTGCTCGGCAAGGCGCACACGGCTTGCCGAAGGCTCAAGGCGAACGACCCGGACGACCCTGGATTCGCCCTCGTAGTCGATGCGAAGCAGATCGTCTTTGAACAAGCGCATCAGCAGCCGTGCGCCCGGAAACTTTGCCGGCCATGTCAGCGCGTGCGAAGTTTGGTTCGCTTGGAAGAACGTCGCCGCCTCGCCGTCCCAAGTGCCATCGGGCAATTCGAAGATTTCGATGAATACGTTCTTGCCGGCGGAATAGCTCTTGTAGACCGCTCCGGTTTTCGGGTCCTTCACCGGAACGAGATAATCCGGCTTCTCGGATTTGACGAGGCGCACGCGCTTCAGGCCGTGCTTGATATGCGGATCCCGGACGCTGTCGCGGAAATCGAGAAGCGCCTTTGCCAATGGAATCTCGTTTTTTGCCGCCGCATCGACATGCGCGCGCACCATGTCGCGTAGCCTGCGGTCGCGAATTCGTTCGATCTCGTTGTCGGTCAGTGCCGCAAGTGCCTTGCGATAGACCAGATTGCCGAGCGACTTGCCCTTTTCGTCCAACTCTTCCTGTTTCACAGTTCCGTAGGCCGTATCTTCGTGCAGCTTGCCCTGGTAGCCGTGATCGGGCTTGTGCGACACGATCATACGTTTGAGCGCGGCTTCTAGATCGTTGCGAAGCTTGTCCTTTTCCCACGGGGGATCGATTTTGATTCGATCGCGGTCGTCGTCGTATCCCTTGGTCAACTTCATCAATAGCGAGCGGTCCGTCAGCGCCACGACCAGAGCGTCGATGGCGTGATGACGGTGATCGGCGCGATTTTTTGCCGTTGTGTAATTGTGATCCGGCAGCAGCTTGTCGAGACCCCACTTGCCCCGAATGAGGCCGGTGTGCTGGCCGGTGACTACCCACACCTGATTGGGATCGCAGACCGCCGACACATATTGGCGCGCAAGGGTGGAAAGCCAGCGTGTCTCCATCAGTTGACGATCGAGGAAATCGCGGCCATCGCGATTGAGGCGCTCCCGCGCGTCGGGCGCAAATCGCCATGCCTTGTTGCTCGGTAGATTCGTGGCCCGCGCCGAAATCTCCGGCCAATCGGCCGAATGGCCATAGGCTTCAAAGGGAGTCTGCTTGCCCTTCATGCGGTTGGACATGAAGCCGACCGAGCGCACGATCTACAAGCACGCGCGCAAGGGCCGCTGGCGCTTCCGCTATCGCCGCAAGGCTGGGCGCGATGAGACAGACCCAAAGCCAGCGTCGCAGCGTTGCGGCCTGAAGGCGCGCGATCCCGCGGGCGAGGCGCGGGCGCTGGCTGCCTGCGAAGACGCGCGCGCGGTGGCGCAGGCAACGCTCAAGCAGGCGATCGCGCGGCGCGACACGGCCCTGGCGGTGCGCGAACTGTCGGCGCAGGCGCGGGCGCTGG
>Ga0194132_10007939_pt1 | contig 15474 bp, 13 predicted proteins | sample TA2KigOf80mmetaG_FD_148612 | JGI IMG/M metagenome (GOLD analysis project Ga0194132, IMG submission 148612) | Freshwater microbial communities from Lake Tanganyika, Tanzania - TA2015054 Kigoma Offshore 80m | ecosystem: Environmental > Aquatic > Freshwater > Lake | place: Tanzania: Lake...
TCGGCGTCGGCGTCACCGCCGGACCGGCGCATCCAACGAGCAACGGCAGGCCCAGCGTGATTGACCCAACGAGGAGCGCGGGCCTCGGTCGAAATCGCATCGTTGTCTCCCTCAATCGCGGTGTGATTGGCTACACAGCCATACGGAGGCCGGCGCCGCGTGGATCAAAAAGGCGCCCGCCCCAAGGTGTTGGGGCGGGCGCCTCGTTGGTGCCGTGCGTTACACGCCGCGGGCTAGCTCGCCGCGGGTGGCGCGGGAATCGCGCCGCATGCGGTGTAGGTGGCCGGCGCACCCTTCTGGTGGGTGTTGACCACGTGCGGCGAGGTGCGGAACACGCCCCACGGCGTGTCGACCGTGGTGACGGACGTGACCAGGCCCGCCTTCTCGCTCAGGCTCGTCAGCGGAGCAACCACTTTGCCAAGGTTGGCGCAGGTGCCGCTGTAGATGTGGATCGCCTCGCTCTCGATGGCGCCGTTGGTCAGGGTCACGACGACCTCGGTGCGCTCGCCGCGAGCGGTGAGGGTGGCGTAGCCGTTCTGCTGCGAGCCATTCCGGCCGGCCAGCGCGAACGTGGTCGTCAGGTTCGGGGCCGGGATTTGACCACACGCATTGAACGTGCTCGCGTCCTTTTGGTAGACGTAGACCATGTGCTCGCCGTTCGCCAGCAGCGACTGCAAGCTGGCGTTGATCGTCGTGACCGAGACATTGCCCGCCAGGTTGTTCAGGGTGAACACCACCGAGCCGGGGTTGCCCGAGTCGGAGATGTTGAAGTCGCAGCTGCCGCGGTGGATCCTGACGTTCTCGGACGCCGCGGTGCCGGCGGTGACGTAAACCGTGACCTTGGTGGACGCACCCTGGCCGATCAGCTGGACCCAGCCGGTGACGCCCGTGTCGCCCTCTTGGCCCAGCGCGAACTGCACGACGTTGGCCGCGTCGGCCAGGGCCGGAGCCGACGGGACGGCGGCGCAGGCGGTGTAGGTGGTGCCGCCCTGCTGTACCGTGTTCACCACGTACTTGTTGACTCGGATCGTGGAGAGCGGCAGGTCGATGGTGGAAACCGACGCCCCACCGGTGACGTTCGCGAGGGCGCGGACGAGCACGCCGGGGTTGGCGCCGCAGTTGGGGCCGCTGTGGACGCCGGCCGTGCCGCTGGTGAGTGCGCCACGGGACAGCAGCGTGACCACGTTGGTGGACGTGCCCTTGGTGCTTAGGGTGGCGAAGCCGTTTTGGCCGGAGCGGTTCTGCGCGGCCAGCTTCACCGTGACCGTGTTCATTTCAGCGGGGATGTTGCCGCAAGCGGTGTAGACAGCCGCGTTGGCCTTGCTGTGCGTGTTCACCGCCAACCCGCCGGTGAGCAGGCTGGAGAGCGAGGTGTTGAGGGTGGTGACGGACAGGCCGCGGTCGGCGATGTCGGCCAGCGGGTGGACGACGGCGCCCAAGGTGTTGCAGGGGCCGCCGCGGATGTGCGCGGCTCCCGTCGCCGTGGCGCCCGGGAGCAGGCGGAGGGTGACCTTGGTTTGCGCGCCCTGGCCTTCGAGCAACGCCCAGCCGCTGCGGCCGGAGTTGTTCTGCGCGTCGAGGGCAACGATGACCACGTTGGCGGCCTCGGCCGACGTCGGCGGGTTCGCGTGGGTCGGCAGGTTGCCGCAGGCCACGTACTGTGTGGCGTCTGACGCGCGGTGGATGTTCACCGCGTAGGTGCCCTCCAGGATCGAAACCAAGTTGACGCCGGTCAGGGTAGTGACCGAGACGTTGTTCGTCATGTTGGTGAGGGGCCAGCTGACGCCGCCAAGGTTGGCGCCGCAGGTGCCACCGAGAATGTGGATGGCCTGCGCCTCCGCGCCGGTGACGGGCCGGGAGATCTGGACGACGACTTCGGTGTCGGCGCCGAGGGCGTTCAGGGTGGCGAAGCCGCGCACGCCGCTGGCGCCGAGCGCGCCCAGCGCGATCGTGGCGGTGTTCGCCGAGGTGGCGAGGTTGCCACACGAGACGAACGCGGACGGGTCGGACGCCGAGCGGGCGCCGATGGAGTAGCCACCGTTGACGATGATCGAGATCGGAAGCGCGACTGTGGTCACCGATGTGTTGTTCGGGCCGGCCACTTTGCTGAGGCCGTACGCGAGGCCCGAGCCCGCGGGGGTGCCGCAAAACCCGGCGTAGATGCCCGCCGCGCCAGCCGCGCCGGCGAGCCGGACGACGACCTCGGTTTCGTTGCCGCGGGCGCTGAGCACCGCCCAGCCATCGGGGCCGCCGCCGACTCCGGCGAGCTTGATCTGCGCGACTTCGGAGGCGTTAGCCAAGGGAACGTAGGAGCCCGCGGGCAGGTCCGGCCCAGGCGTTGGCGTCGGGGTCGCCGTTGGCCGCGGCGTCGGTGTTGGCGTCGGTGTTGGCGTCGCCGTGGGCACAGCGGTGGGCGTTGGTGTCGCCGTCGCCCTTGGTGTTGGTGTCGGTGTCGGGTTGTTACACGCTGCCAACACGAGCGTCAGCACGAGAGCGAGCACGAGGCCGGGGGCCCAGAGGATTCTACGATGCATGCGGATCACCTTAGCGAACGGATTGTCTGCAACCGAATGAGGGTGCCTTGCGGCCATCTACATTCATCACGGTCTGCGAAATGAGGCGCAGCAAGCCTACCCGCGCGACGTCCTGAGCGATGATACCTCAAAATCCGCGCGTTTGCTGCGCTAGCATTAAGCAGAATTGTCCAATCTGACAAGGGGGTAATGGCGCCCAACTCGCCTGTTTTTCAGTCTGCTCAGGTCGCTTCGGGAGCGCGGCGGCCATGGCAGCCCGCCCTTTTGCGCGCGCCGCGACCCTCCGGGGCGCCACCGTCGCCCGCGATCCAGCATTATCAACGCCGAGGGCAGGGTCGCGTCAGGGCTATCGCCTCGTCCAATCGGCGGAGCACGCATCGCCCAATCGTCACGGCGCGCCGCCGGCACGCGACCGCGCGTGGTGAGCGAGCGATGGATGGTCGGCATCGCGCTGTTTCGCTGGCCCGCCCGCCGTCCCCGACTAAGCCGACCTGCGCGCGGTCGCCGTGTTACCCGGCCAGATGCGGACCGTGCCGTAGACGCCGTCGTAGCCGGGTGAGATGTCGACCTCGCCAGCGCGCACGCGCCGCACGCCATCGGCGATGCGCCCGCCCGCCAGGCACTCGATGTCGCCGAGCGCGGCGACGCGCAGGACGGCCAGTTCGCCGCCCAGCTCCCGCACCAGCGCGTCGTAGGCGTCCCGCACCGCCCGCGTAGCGCGGCCCTTGCCCAGCGCCTGGGCCAGTATCTCGTCCAGCGGCACCAGCCGGGCGAACGGCGGGCGCTTGCCTTCGGGATCGCGCAGCATGCCGTCGCCGCCGGCGATGGCGCGGTGAGGCCGCTTGGCGAGCAGCTCGTTCTTGTAGGCCACGCCAAGCGTCAACTGGTGGCCGCACACCGGGCATCGACCGCCATTGGCGATGCTAACCCCGGGCGCCTGCGTCACGCCGTGCTCGCGATGGCCGTCGAATTGGTACTTGCCTTCCTCTGGATAGAACTCGACCGTGTAGGCCACCTGCTGCCGGCGGAGCGCCTCTCGAAAGCCGTCGTAGCTGGGCTTGCCCTCGAACACCGTCAGCTCACGGCCCATCCTCTCCAGCGAGTGAGCGTCCGAATAGGAGACGATGGTGAGCCCGTCGAGTTCGGGCACGCGCCAGTTCATGTCGGGATCGCTGGACAGCCCGGTCTCGACCGCGTGGATGCGCGAAAGCATGTCGCCGAACGCCTCGGCCAAGGAATCGAAGCCGCCCTTGGAGCCGAACACCGAAAACCACGGCGTCCAAGCGTGGGCGGGCACGACCTCGATCCGCTCGTCGACCGAGAGCGTCAGCTCCACCAGGTCGTGCGCGGAAATGGCGAGCGTGGGGCGGCCGTCGGCGGCGAGGTCGCCGTATGGCGCGATGGCGGCCCGCAGGCGGTCGACGGCATCGAAATCGGGGCGTACACCAGCAGGTGCAGCTGGCGCGTCTTGCCGTCCTGGCGGTAGACGCAGCTCAACTCTGTGCCGAGGGTGAAGCGCGCGCCATCGTGGCTGAAGAGGCCGTCGCCCTCGTCGCGCAGCCCTTCCTTAAGCGAGGCCAGCCAGTGGGGATGGGTGAAGTCGCCGGAAACGAGTAAGTCGATGCCCTTGAGCGGTGCCTAGTAGGCGAGGTTGTCGAGCGTGAGCGCGGGGCTGGTGCCGCGCGCATGGAACGAGTGAAGGTGCAGATCGGCCGCGTACATGCGCGCGCCTCCCATCGAGAGGATCGACCACCAATTCGATTATAGGCGCCGCATTCCGGCTCCTCGGGCCGCACCGCCGCCGGAAGGCGCGACGAACACGTTGACACGCCGGTGACCGGATGCTACGTTAGCCTGATCGCGGCCTTGTAAATGCCGCTCGTTTGTCATGCCGTAGTAATATGTGACAGTTGCTCGACGGCGGCCGAAGGATGTCGCCGGAATTAGTCCACCGCGTATCCGATAGGACGTATGCCATGCAGATGACCGGAGCCCGCGTGGTGTGTGAAGCCCTTCTGCGGGAGGGCGTGGATGTGATCTTTGGGCACCCCGGGGGCGCGGCACTTCCTTTATACGACGCGCTCTGGCACTACCCGCAGCTGCGCCACATCCTCGTGCGGCACGAGCAGGCCGCCGCGCACGCCGCCGAGGCCTATGCCCGCGTCACCGGCCGCGCCGGCGTCTGCGTCGCCACGTCCGGCCCCGGCGCCACCAACCTGGTGACCGGCCTGGCCGCCGCGAAAATGGACTCCACGCCCATCGTCGCCATCACCGGGCAGGTCGCCCGCGGCTTGATGGGCACCGAGGCGTTCCAGGAGTGCGCGACGACGGAGATGGTGGCGCCCATCGTGAAGAAGGCGTTCCTGGTGATGGACACCAAAGACATCGCCCCCATCATCCACGAGGCGTTCGTCACCGCCATGTCCGGCCGTCCCGGTCCCGTGCTGATCGACTTGCCGAAGGACGTGCAGGCGGAGCTGATGGAGGCGGTGCTGCCACCCCTGTACCCCCACAAGAACGGCGCCGGCGGCCCCGCCCTGCCCGCGGCCGACCTGCTGCGGGAAGCCGCGCGGCTGCTGAACGAGGCCGAGCGGCCGCTGCTCATCGTCGGCAATGGCGTGCACATCGCCAGCGCGTCGGACGCGCTGCGCGAGCTGGCCGAGAAGACGGAAGTCCCGGTCATCAACACCTTGCACGGCATCGGCGCGTTCCCGCGAAGCCACCGGCTCGCATTGGGCATGTTGGGCATGCACGGCATGTATTGGTGCAATATTGCGACCACGGAAGCCGACCTCATCGTCGGCGTCGGCATGCGCTTCGACGACCGCGTGATCGGCAGGCCCGGCACGTTCGGCGAGCGCGCCAAGATCATCCAGATCAACGTCACCGGCGACCAAATCGGGAAAACCGCCCGGGCCGACCTGGGCCTGCTGGGCGATGCCCGCCTGGTGCTGGAGGCGCTGCTGCCGCTGACGCAGCGGCGCGAGCGCAAGCCCTGGTTCGACCGCATCGCCGAGTTGCAGCGCAAGCACCCCAGCCTCGACATCCCCGACATGGACGCGATCACCCCGCAGCTGGTCATGGCGGAAGTGAACAAGGCCGTGGCCCGCGCCGATGACCCCATCGTGGTCACCGGCGTCGGCCAGCACCAGATGTGGGCGGCGCAATTCATCGAGCTCGACCTCCCGCGCAGCTTCGTCACGTCCGGCGGCCTGGGGGTCATGGGCTTCGAGGTGCCCGCCGCGATCGGTGCCCAAGTGGGCCGGCCAAACGCGACGGTGTGGGCCGTCTGCGGCGACGGCGGATTTCAGATGACCCTGCAAGAGCTGGCAACCGTCGCGCAGGAGCACCTGCCGGTCAAGTACGTCATCATCAACAATGGCTATCTGGGCATGGTGCGCGAGTGGCAAGAGCTATTCTACGAGCACCACTACAAGTCCGTGTCCATCAGCAGCCCGGACTACGTGAAGCTCGCCGACGCCTATGGCATTCCCGCGCTGGTGGTCACGAACAAGGAAGACGTGCGGGCGGCCATCGAGGAGGCCGAGCGGGCCAAGGGGCCGTTCTTGTTGGACATGCGCGTGGCGCCGGAGGAGAACGTCTATCCCATGGTGCCGCCGGGGGCTTCGCTGGCCGAGACGGTGGAGGACCCGCGCGTGGTCGACCGCCGGCAGAAGATCGTCGTCGGCCCCGAGGGCACCGTCAGCTACCCGTGACCCAAGCCATCGCCGCCTCGCTCATGGTGGCGGCGTGACGAGCATCGACCGACGGCCACCCGCATTGGGGTGGCCGCCACGTTTCCGGCGACCGCGAGGGCACGCGCCCGTCAGCCACCCCTGCCCCATCGAGCAACGGCGAACGCGTCGACGCCACGGTCCGCGATGACCTCGCAGCTGACGGAGCCCGGCACCGACACGAGGCGCAGGACGCGCTCCAGCCCGGACGCGTCGGCCCGCGCCTGTTCGACCGTGTCCCACTGGTAGAGGCCGGCGTAGTCGCCCGTGACCACGTCCACCAGCCACCACTTCGACCGGAAACCCGGCAGCCCCACGAAGAAGGGCGTCGTCACGATGCATACGCGCTCGAAGATGGCGTGGCGAATGCCACGGTGGCGCCTGGGCATGAAGCGCAAGCGGAACCTCGGGTGTAGCAGCACGGGCCGCGCGCCGGTGCTCTGCTTGGCGCGTCGTACAGTGAGGCGAAACGTCACGTATTCCCGCCCGTCGCCCGCCCGGACCGCGGTGCCGACACGCGAACGATCAAGGCGGACGCGCCCGCGGCACAGCCCCACAGCGCCGCCGGCACGGACCGCACCCAGGTGCCCACTCCCCATGATCGCGCCATGACAACCCCCTTCCGCGCCTGCTCCGCCTCGGCGTACCGCGCGTCCGCCTACGACGGGTATTGGCGCAGCTCGACGGTGACGCCCTAGGGGCCGACGAAGTAGAACGACTCGGCCCGGCCGCGCGCGCCGAAACGGTTGCCCTTGGCGCCGATGACATCGCCCGCCGCCTGGACCGCGCACTCGGCCTCGTACAAATCGCCGTCCACCACGAGGCAGAAGTGGTCGAGCGCCTGGCCGTCCGCCGGCGCCGCGCCGTCGCTTGGCAACAGGTCGATGATGGTGCCGGCCGTCACCCGCACCGACGGGAACGGCGCCTTGCCCGCGCGCCACTCGTCGAGGCGCACCGGCTCCAAGCCCAAGACGCCATGGTAGAACGCGATCGACCGCTCGATATCGGGCGACCGGAGCACGATGTGGTCCATCCCCGTGATCCGCATTTCGATACCTCCTTGGCAGCCTAGGCGCTCCGAGTGTATCCGCGAACCGCCGGCCTGTCTGCAGCGCGACCGCGGCAACCGGGCGCGACGGGTTTCAATGACCCAACGCCGCCGCGACCCCAGCGCTAATCGGAAAGGATTAATGTGGGCACTCCGAGCCGTCACGCGGGGTGCTTGAAATGCGTCGCCGGCATGGGTGGCCGACCCCTGTTGACGGCGTCATGTCCCACGAAACCGCCGTGCGCGAGACCCTGCGGTTACGCGGTTGACAAGCCCTGCCGGGGCCCCTATCGTGCCTGACGACCGGTCACGGCTCCACGCGATGCTCACGACACTTCCGTGTCCGTCTCCAATCCCCTGCCGCGATTCCGAGCGGTTGCCGAGGCACCACTCATGACTGTTACTTCATCCAATACTCGCGCATCGGCGATGGCGGGCCGCACCGCCGTCCACGTGCTGTCGGATGGCTCGGTCAAGATGGATGGCGGAGTCACGTTCGGCCAAGTGCCCAAGCACGTTTGGCAGGAGTGGATGCCCGCCGATCGTCGCAACCGAGTCCGCCTGGGCCTGAACTGCGTGCTGGCGCGCATCGGCGACAAGAATTTCCTGATCGACACCGGCGTCGGCCAAAAGCACTCCGTCGACAAGCGCGACGATTTCGGCATCGGCACCAGCCAGTTGCACTCCGCGCTCAAGCGTTACGGCTGCCTGCCGCGAGACATTCACGGCGTCATACTCAGCAGCCTGCGCTTCGAGCACACCGGCGGCTGCACAAAGGTGGACCGCAAGGGCGACATCGTCCCGGCGTTCCCCAAGGCCCGGTACTTCGTCCAAAAGGCGATGTGGGACGAGGCCACCGCCCCGAACGAGCGCGACGCCGAGAACTTCATTCCTGACGACTATTTGCCGCTGCACCAAAAGGGCGTGCTGGAGCTGGTGGACGGCGACAAGGCGCTGGTGCCGGGTATCCAGGTGCGACGCACCGGCGGCCCGTGCAACGGCCACCAAATCGTCATCGTCACCCACGGCGGCGAGCGCGTGGCCTACGTCGGCGACCTCGTGCCGACACCCTACCACTTGCAGCTGTCGTGCATCTCCTCCACCGACCGCCTGCCGGAAGATACGTTGGAGCGCAAGCGCGAGGTGCTGCGCGAGGCGGCCCGCGACGGCTGGCTCATTGTGTTCAGCCACGGCGCCGAGCAGCACGCCGGATACCTGGAGAACCGCAACGGCCGCCCGGTGCTCCGGCCCGTGACGCTCGACTAAGAGACGACCGCCGTTGGCATGATCGCGCTCATCGCCAGGCCGCCGCGAAGCGGCCATTCACGAAGCGGGCGCGAAGTCTTGAATGTTCACGCGCAGGCGCGGCGAGCCGCCCCACGTATCGACGTCGAGGCTGTAGACGATGTCGGCGCGCTCGGTGCCGGGCACCCACGCCTGGCGAAACGCGACCGCGTCCCACTGGGCGCCCCCCGCCCTGAGCCTCATGCGGAAATGCCGCGCATCGGCGCCCATGGTGCTCACGCCGTCCACCTGCATGCCGCGCGTCAGGAACAGGGGCGCCGGGTTGCCCATGCCGAAGGGGCCCATCCGCTGCAGGACCTGGAACGTGCGGCCCATCACCTGCGGCAGATCGACCTCCGCGTCGACGACCGACTCGTCCGCCGCCGGCCGCTCGCCCATCCATTCGCCGGCGATGGCGTCCAGGCGGTCGCGCAGCTCATCGAGACGCGAGGCCTCGCAGGTGAAACCGGCCGCTTGTGCGTGGCCGCCGTGGCGTTCCAGCAGCTCGCCGCACATCGCCAGCGCGCGCGCCCAGTGGAACCCCGGCCCGCTGCGGCAGGAAGCCATCACCTTATTCCCATCCAGCGCGTAGACCACCGCCGGCACGCCGAACTCCTCGGCGAGCTTGCCCGCCGCAAGGCCCACGACACCCGGATTGAAATCACGGCTGCCGACGATCAGCAACGGCGGCACTGTGGGCCGGGCCAGCACCTGCTCGCGGCACCGGTTCATCGTGTCCTCGGTTAGCTTCTGGCGCTGTCCATTGTGGCCTTCCAGCGAAGCCGCCAACTCAAGCGCGTGCTCGGCGTCGGCGGTCAACAGCAGGTCCAGCGCCGTGCCGGCGGAATCGAGGCGGCCCGCCGCGTTCAGCCGGGGGCCGATGGCGAAGCCGATCGTCTCGGCGTTGGCGTGTTGCAATTGCACGCGAGCCAGCTGCATGAGGGTTCGAAGCCCCACGGACTCCGTCTCGCGCAGATGACGCAGGCCGTGATGCACGATGTAGCGGTTTTCACCGAGCACCGGCGCCATGTCGGTGACGGTGCCGATGGCGGCTAGCTCCAACAGGCCCTTGTCCCAGCCGGCACCGTGGCCGTCGCCCAGCAGCGCCTGCGACAGCTTCAGCGCCATGCCGACGCCGGTGAGGTGGTCGAAGCCGTAGGTGGAGCCCGGCGCGCGTGGGTTGATCACCGCCGAGGCGCCGGGCAAGGGCCCGTTCACGGTGTGGTGATCGGTAATGATCACATCCATGCCCAACCGCATCGCGTGGGCCACCGGCGCCACGTCGGTCACGCCGCAGTCGACGGTGACCACGAGGCGGACGCCCTTCAGGGCCAGGGCATCCAGCGCCCTGGCGTTGAGGCCGTGGCCCTCCGTCACCCGGTGCGGAATGTACGGCACGACGTTCAGGCCATAGCGCCGCAGCGCCTTCGTGAGCAGCGCCGTGCCCGTCACGCCGTCGGCGTCGAAGTCGCCGTAGACGGCGACGAGCTCGCCCTCGCGGCGCGCCCTGGTGAGTCGCAGCACGGCCCGGCCGGCGTCGGGCAGCGTGAACGGGTCCTCGAACAGCGTCTCGTCCACGTCGAGGAACCGCCGCGCCTCGTCGGGCGTCGCGATGCCGCGACGCGCCAGCAGCGCCGCCACGATGGCCGGCAGGTGACTCAGCTGCTTCACGGCGCTGTAGTTCGGCGGCGGCGCCACGCGCCACCGCTTGCGCCGGCCGGCAAGGATTGCGGGAGAGATCGTCAATCGATACCTCGACCTTCGTGCGCGTAGCGTAGCAGAGGCAAGGCCGATAGTGGCACCGAAACGTCGCCACGTCTAGCGGCCGTTGTCGCGCCGAAGCCAACGCCGGCCACCCATGCCGCCTGCATCCAATGTCGCGCGATGAATTACGCCCTGCGGAACACGAGGCTCGCGTTGTGGCCGCCGAAGCCGAGGTTGTTGCTCATGCTCGTCCGTACCGCGCCGTGGTAGGCGACATTCGGGGTGTAGTCAAGGTCGCAGTCGGGGTCGGCGTTCGCGAGGTTGATCGTGGGCGGCACCGCGCCGTGCACGATGGATAGCACGCTGATCACCGCCTCGACGCCGCCGGCGGCGCCCAGCAGGTGGCCCGTCATCGACTTGGTGGACGATACGCGCAGCTTGTCCGCGTGGGCGCCGAACACACTCTTCATCGCCAGCGTCTCGAACTTGTCGTTCATAGGAGTGCCGGTGCCGTGCGCGTTGACGTAGTCGATGTCGCCCGGCGACATGCCCGCCTGATCGAGCGCCCGGCGCATCGCGCGCGCGGCGCCCTCGCCTTCCGGCGCCGGCTGCGTGACGTGGTGCGCGTCCGACGAGGCGCCATAGCCGGCCAGCTCCACCAGCGGCGTCACGCCACGGCGCACGGCGCTGGCCTCGCTCTCGATTACCATGATGCCGGCGCCCTCGCCCATCACGAAGCCGTCGCGGTCCTTGTCGAACGGGCGGCTGGCCCTCTTCGGGTCGTCGTTGCGCTTGGACAGGGCCATGCAGGCGTTGAACCCGGCGACGGCGATGGGGCAAACGGGCGCCTCGGTGCCGCCGGTGATCGCGATGTCGGCCTCGCCGCGACGGATCATCTCGAACGCCTGGCCGATGGCGTCGGCGCCGCTGGCGCACGCGCTCACCGTGCAGTAGTTGGGTCCCTTGGATCCAAGCAGGATCGACACTTGGCCGGAGGCCATGTCGGCCAGCATCATTGGCACGAGGAAAGGGCTCACCCGGGTCGGCCCCTTTTCCTTCAACACCAGCCATTGCTCCGACATCGTGATGATGCCGCCGATGCCGCTGCCGATGACGGAGGCGACGCGCGTGGCGTCGACCTTGCCATCGCCGAGGTCCAAATTCGCCTGCCCCATCGCCTGCTTCGTCGCGGCAAGGGCGAACTGGGCGAACCGGTCCAGCCGGCGCGCCTGCTTCCGGTCGGTGTAGAGCTCGGGGTTGAACCCCCTTGCCTCGCCCGCGAAGGTCGTTTCGAAGCCCTCCGGGTTGAACGCGGTGATGGTGTCGATGCCGGAGGTGCCGGCCAGCAGCGCCTCCCAGCTCGAACGGGTGTCGAGGCCGACCGGCGTGACCATGCCGACCCCCGTGACGTAGACCTTCTGGGCCACGATATGCTCCTAGGAACGTGGTCGTGACGCGGACGGTGGCATGATAGGCCAGGGGCTGGGCGGCGGCAACGCCCGGCCGCCGCCGGGTTCCGCCACATCACCGCCGCGCGCGCTCGCCAGCGCGCGGTGCCGCCGACCGCCACGCGCTCCACGCCACCCAGGCGGCCACCGCGATGGACACGATCTGCGACAGGCTCAGGCCGAGCGCGGCCGTAGGCTCGGCACGCGCAAAGCCGATGACGAAACGTCCCGCCGCGTACAGGCCGAGCGCGAGAACGGACCGCCGCGCCGACGCCGGGTGCCGCGCCCCGGTTAGCCAAGCGACGATGCCGAGGACGGCCGCCGTCCAGACGAGCTCGTAAGCAGCAACCAGGTGGACGGCGCCGGCGCCATCGCCGGGATAGTCCACGGCCCACGGCAACGTCGACGGCGCGGCGGCGAGGTCGCCGGCAAGCAGGCTCCCTACTCGCGACAGCAGGATGGCGACGATGGATGGCACCGTCGCGGCGTCGAGCAGGCGCTGGAGCGGCCATGAGCGCCGGCGCGAGGCGAGCCACGCGACCGCCGTGCCGCCGGCGATGGCCCCCCAAAGCGCGAGGCCGCCGCGCCAGATATAGACGGTGAGCCACGGGGCGCTGGCGTAGAAGCCGACATGCTCCAGCACATGAAAGGCCCGCGCGCCGACGAACGCCCCAAGCGCCGCCGCGAGCGCGAGGCCGTAGGCGTCCCACCGGTCGATGCCGAGGCGCGGCGCCCGCCGGACGAACAGGCCAACGGCCACCGCCGCGCCGATGACCGTCGCCACCGATGCCCAGGTGAGCAGCGGGGACCCGAAAGCGCCCACGTCAATCGTGATGGTCAATGCAGTCATCGCCACGAGCAATGCCAGCCACGGTGCTCACCGCCACCGAGGTTACTCCCCCGGTCCCACGCGTTCGTCGATTGGCGGCGCGACCGAACCGGCACGCCGACGAGCGACCACCCGGCCATTATCGGCGCCTCAACGTCATTCGCTCGCCGTCGCGCGCACTGTAGAATAACAGCATGTTCATCATGGACTTCGAAGACGAGGTGACCATCGTCTCGCTCAGCGGCCAGCGCCATGCGGCCAGGCTCGCGGCGCTCGTGGAGCCGGACAACCCCGCGTCGGCCGGGCTCGGCCACGCGGTGCTGTCGCTGGCCGACCAATCGTGGAAGGAGGCCAGGCTCCGCACGAAGGCCACGCTCGACTTCGAGGTCGGCGCGGTCGTGTTCCGCGATGGATCGCGCCGCGACGGCGAGGTGTCGCTTGCCCAGACCGACGGCGACGAGCGCGTCTACGCCGTCACCTTCACGAAGCGGTAGCCGTTGACCACCGCCACGCCAATCGACCCGCAGGTGGAGACATTCCTCAGCCATCTGCGCGCCGAGCGAGGCCTCTCGCCGAACACGATCGCTGCCTACCGTAACGACCTCACGCAGCTCGCGGAAGCGCTGCCGCACCGACACGGCCAGGTCGACTGGCCCGCCATCGGCCCGGCGGCGCTCGAGTGCTACACGCTTGGCATGCGGGGCAAGGAATACAGCGACGCCAGCACCGCGCGCAAGCTCGCGGCCATGCGCTCGTTCTTCCGCTTCCTAGCCGAGGAGGCGGTGATCGGCGAGAACCCCGCCGCGCGGATAAGGGCGAAGCGCGCGGGCCGGCCCTTGCCCGATGTGCTCTCCGAGGAGGACGTCGTCGCGCTGTTGAAGGCGGTCGACGGCGTGCCGGGCGCCGTGGGACTCCGCGACCGCGCCATGTTCGAGCTCACCTACGCCGCCGGGCTCCGCGTCTCCGAGGTCGTCGGCCCGACCGGGCTGCGGCTCGCCAGCCTCAACCTCGACGAGGGATTGGTACGGGTGTTTGGCAAGGGCTCGAAAGAGCGGGTCGTGCCGCTCTATCCGGGCATCGTCGAACTGGTGGGGCGCTACGTCCGCGAGGCGCGATCGACGCTGGCGGTGCGCGCCCCGACCAACCGGCGGACGGCGGCGCTGTTCTTGAACAACCGTGGCGGGGCATTGACGCGACAGGCCTATTGGCAGCTGCTCCGCAAGTATGGCGGCCTCGCGTGCATCCACGGCCGGCTCACCCCGCACACGCTGCGTCACACCTTCGCCACCCACTTGCTCCAAGGAGGGGCGTCGCTCCGGCATGTCCAGGAGTTGTTGGGGCATGCAAATATCGCTACGACGCAGATATACACGCACCTGACGGACGAGCAGGTGCGCCGCGCCTACGACCACGCGCACCCCCGGGCATAGCGGCCACCTGCGGCGGGAGGCCCACGATGCGCTTGGCGGTCGGATCGGATGAAGCGACTCACTTGACCGAGACCGTGTTGCGCGAGCTGCGCGACCGCGGCCATGACGTGGTTCCCATGGGCGCCTTGGCTCCGGGCGACGATGCCCGGTGGCCGGCGGTGGGGCGCCGCGTGGGCGAGGCGGTCGCCTCGGGGCGGTGCGATCAAGGTATCGTATTGTGCTACACCGGCACGGGCGTCAGCATCGCCGCCAACAAGGTGCCGGGCGTGCGCGCGGCGCTGTGCGGCGATGCCCAAACCGCCGCCGGCGCGCGGCGTTGGAACGACGCCAACGTGCTGGCGATGAGCCTGCGCGGGACGTCGGGCGAGGTTGCCAGGGAGATCTTGGAGGCGTGGTTCGCCACGCCGCCGGCTACCGGGGAGGACGCGGAGATGGTCACGATGCTGGAACAGCGAACGCAAGCGTAGCGGCGGATGCTGCGCCGCCGCGAGGAGGAAGCCGTATGCCAGTCATCACCCTCACCGGGCTGAATGGCTGTGGCGCGATCGAGGTCGGCCGCGAGGTGGCGAGACTCATGGAGGTCGATTACGTCGACCGCCTCGTGCTCGCCGAGGCGGCGCGCAAGATTGGCACCAGCGTCGCGGCGGTGGCGGACCGCACGGAGCGCGCGCCCAGGGTGAGCGAGCGCGTGGCATCGTTCCTGCGGACCGTGCTGGAACGCTCCGCCTCGGCAAGCCCCGGCGGCGACCCCTATTTCGGCGGCATCGACGCCCTGCTCGTCCGCGACTTCCGTGACATGCAGGACACGGGCACGCCGCCCGACACGATCAAGGACCAGCAGCTGCTCGCCGTTACCTCGTCCGTCATCCGCGAGCTGGCGGCATCGGGCCGGGTGGTCTTCGTCGGGCGTGGCTCGCACATAATCCTCAAGGAATGGCCCGACACGCTGCACGTGCGGCTGTCGGCCAGCACGGAGCGCCGCATCCGGCGCGTCATGGAGCGCGAGCGGTTGGACCGCCAAGAGGCCAAGCGCTGCATCGCGGAGAGCGACAAGGGCAGATTGTTCTATTACCAGCGGTTCTTCAAGGTGAACCCACAGGACTCGCAGCAGTATCATGTAACCTTGAACATGGACTGGCTGAGCGACGCCAAGGCGGCGGTGATCGTCACGTCGGCGTACCAGACGGTCGTCAAGCCCTAGACATCACCCGTCCCGACACCCTCGGGACCGCAAGGAGACCCCGTTGGCAAGTCGAAGAGGAAGCCGCATCGCCGCGGCGCAAGCGCACGCCCGCGAGGCCGCCCGCAAGAAGGCCAGGGGAGCAAGCCCCGCTCCAACCACGCCATTGACGCCGAGCGCCGAAACGGCCACGCCTCCAGCCGCCGCCCAGCCCACCGGACAGCCGACGACGAGCCAGCCGCCGACCGTCGCGCAGCCCGCCACGCCTGCCGCCCGTCTCGTG
>Ga0194132_10007940_pt1 | contig 15472 bp, 25 predicted proteins | sample TA2KigOf80mmetaG_FD_148612 | JGI IMG/M metagenome (GOLD analysis project Ga0194132, IMG submission 148612) | Freshwater microbial communities from Lake Tanganyika, Tanzania - TA2015054 Kigoma Offshore 80m | ecosystem: Environmental > Aquatic > Freshwater > Lake | place: Tanzania: Lake...
TGCTTTATCAAATATTGAACAAATATAGTTAGCTACTTCTGGATTTGCAAAAAAGACAGTAATCGTATCAGAATCAACGAATTTAATCTCATTTCCTCTAATTTGAATAATTACATTGCTTGAAGTATTTGAGACAATTCTACTAGCAGATTCGCGATAACTATAATTAAACTCAGAATCGTCCATTAGACATATTCTCTTTAACACCGTTATGAATGTCTTTTCAAATTGGTTAAGCGTATCTAACTTTTTTCGTTTTCTGTTTAAGGCCCATTTGCAATAGGCTCGTTTAATTCTATTCTGTAGGATCCGTTGGATTTTGTAATGTATCATTTTTTGTCGTATTAATAATTTTATTAAAAAAGTTTTCAATTGAGAGTTTAACCGTCTCAGGATCAAATTCTTCGCGAGCTGGCAGAGTATACTCAACAAAGTTTGGAGAAAGTCTAATTTCTTCAACTACTTTCCATAGACTTTCAATTGTGTGGCATATTTCAGTGCCATCTTTATCCCAAGCCTGGTTGATGTCGCCATTTAGACTTTCTCTCTCATAAAGATACCACTCAATCCAATCAGCTGCCTCTTTTCCATAATGAGCCCTAATTGCAAGCCATATTGTATGTGAATACTCTGTGTCATACTCAACTAGGTCTATTCCTAATCGAGTTGCCTCAAAGCTTCTTGCATCAGCTTTTTTTATTGATTTAATCAATTCTTCAAATACGTCAAATTTCATAATTTACTTATTGGCGATTTCCTATAGCGATTAGTAATTGATCAAGCGATTCCCGAATGCCGGCCTGAATCAGTAATTGTAGGTCCTGCTGATCATTAAACAATCCCATTTCTTGAGCAGCTGATATTGCTCCAATTGTCGCTTGTGCGCCTTCTTTTGCAATTTGTTCTAAGTCAACTCCTGCGTTATCTTCCATACAGTTATTATACCAAAAAAGTTAATAATTTGTCCTTTACACCAGACTGTTTAATTCCTTCATTTGATAAAGGTGTGTGAACAAAATTAGTTAACCCCCAATCATTTCTGAGGGACATGTCGAGATTATCTATTGCAACCCAATGTGTTATATCATCTCTGGTTTCAAGCCATTCTAGGATCTCCAGGCTACGAGTCTGTTCAAGATCAAATTGTTGATTCCAAGGAAAATCTTCATATGTCTTGTAAAGGATTCGGTCAGTTACGCCAATTGGTTTTTTAATGATTCCTTGGCTTTCATAATATTCTCCAAGTTCATCAATAGTTGTAAGAAAACGCCAATCTGACGAGACCACTATTTCTGCGCCAGTTTGGTCTAATACTGAATTAAGAATAGCAATTGCCTTCGTGTCAAAATTGTCTAGCTTAATTGAAACTGGCCGAGCAGCTTCATTAAGCAAAGCCGTAGCATATTTGGGTATGCCTACAACGTTCATATATTCTCTTGCCTTTTTGTAGCGACTACCCCAATTATTAGAAAGGCAAATAACTCCGTTATTATCTAAAAATATAACTTTCATACTTTAATATTTAATTACGTGTATAATTAATCCTCTCTTTGTGGCAATGTCAATCATATGTTTGGTTCCACGGCTTTGTCCATCCCAAAATGCAATTAGAATATCTGCGTATTCTGCCATTTTTTGATTTCTTAGATAACCTGCACGTTTTCCATGTTTTTCCCAATCTGCCGGGAACCTTTTTATTAAAAAATCTCGATCTATTGCATAAAATTCACCAAGTCGATCAGCTCCATTAGCTCCGCCAGATACTATTTCAACTTCTTCAAGATCTTTTAGTAATCTATCACACGAGGCAGCTAATAACTCTTCATCTGAGAAGTCTCGACCGCCGGCAATGATTACTTTCTTCATTAGTCTATATTTTTTGGTTTAACTGATACGGTTATATGGTATCTGGTTAATATGTCTAATCTAATGGTAAATCCGCTTACTCGGCTTGCGTCAATACTAAACTTAAATGGCCTAATCCATCTATACGTTTTTGCGATTCGACCTCTCTTTATGTAATTTAGTTCAGCTTTCCAATTTTTTGATAATTTTCTAACTCGTGTTTTTACTAGGGTATCTTTTTGATGCATAGTTACTTTGAATAATATAGGTAAGTTATAGTATCCCCAATCTCTGGCCTGCTGCTAACGGTTATCGTATTACTGTCAGACAATTTAACTTTCCATTTTACTTCATATTCCTGTAGAGTATTAGGTGCACGGTATTTCTTAACTGATACGACTACTACTTTTTTAATATATTTTGGTTCAGGCATATCTGTGCAACCTGCCAATAGGCTAAGAATTAGCACAGTTATGGTTACTCCAAGTAAAAAAGTCGGAAGTGTTTTAGTTATAAATTTGTTTGAATTACTAGACATAAGCTTCTTTAGTTATTTCGTAAATTCTTTCGGCTTGAGATTGTGTCATTAGGTTTCTAGCCCTCCAAATTTCAGCTAATGCCTTTGCTAATTCTTGCTCACCATAGCTAGTAATTCCTGAAAAATAACTTTCGTTTTGATAGGCCTGATCATCACCGTTTGGATAAAAACCGTTTGCAAACAAAAGGTTAGCTAGCGTTTGGCATTCACGGTCAGAACAAGTATGTAAAATTTCTTGCGGAGTTACGTCGATTTTTACTTCGGCTTCGACGTATTTGTTGAAGGCTGCCATTAATATAATAGTTTTTTGCTATTATACTAAGGTTTTGACTTTTTTGGATTTTTATTTAGTTTTTGGAAATGCCATTATTTATTCGAATTAAAGAACAGTTTGATTACTATACCTGCGACTGCAGTAAATAGGATCCATAGAGCTTTAGATACGCCATTTCTCCAACTAATCAATTCTTTGTGTTCCTGAATCATGCCCGCATAATAATCTTCGTCTTCTTGTTTTCCAATACGAAAGTCGGTATTCTTGTTTACTCTAACGACCAATCCATCTTCTGGATCTAGCAATTGCTTTTTAATGATGCGTAACTCTTCTTTAACGTCAACCTGTGCCGTTTCTATTGTTCTGAGTCTTTGCTGAATATCTTTCAGTTCGCCATTCGGCATATTTTCACGAATATGATCTAATGCCAATAGAATATTGGTCATCATTGAATCAATACTCGGATCTTTTCTGGATCTAGGTGTTGTCATTCAACGGTCATGTTTTTAATAATTATTGCGCGTCTTCTTGAGACTCTTTTCCTGCTTCTGGTGCTTTAGGTAATTCAGCGGTTGGCCCGTTAACTAATTCAACGTCGCTTAATATTGGCATATCACCAGCTGGCTTTCCGTCAGCTGTTGGCAATTCAGCAGGCAATTCATCTTGAGCTCCTCGATTTAAGAACTCTTCAAATGAAAGAATTTTGCTTGAAGTATTTTTCATTTTGTTTTAAAATTTAAAGTTATTTATATGCGTATGCTCATTGTTAACTTTTATTTCATAAATTAATTTTATAACTGTGCTAGCTGGTGGTACTAGAATTTTTTAATGCTTGGTGATCTTTTCTTAGTGTAATATTTCCAAGTATATGAGCTAGGATTTGCTTTTGCGTGCTCAAAGTCAATATTCTCAGCTGCCCATTGCATTGCCTTATCAAAGAACTCTAGATCGGACATTTTGGTGTAGCCTTCTGCGTGTGAAAATCTCTTAATCTTAAAATCCACTGAGCCAGCGTATCTTGAATGAAGACCAAGGTTAATTCCCTTTGGCGTCATTCGCCTAATTAATTTTGTCCCGGCAAAGAATCCTATACCCCAGCCGTTTGATGGTGTATAATTTTGATCTAGTGAAAATATAATATTACCATTAACTAATTGTGTGCGACTGGATACCATATGTAACCCTAATGCCATTAGCTGCTTAGCGCCTTCTGTTTCTAGAGCCTGCTTAATGTCTTCTATGCCCATTGCGCCGCTTGCCATATAGGCTTCTCGACGAATTTCTCTTTTTTGAGCATCATATTCAGCATCATCGACCAGTCCAAGTTTTCTCATACGATCTAATTCGTCAAACTCGTATGTTTCATTAATAAATTGGGAAAAACTGTATAGTTTCATACAATTATTTATAAAAACAGGACTAATAGATTAGCTATAAGATGCTAAGTTAATCCACTAGTTTTTCGCCACAGCTCGGGCAAAATTTCCAACTTGATTTTCTGATTCGGGTTCGGCAACTAGTACAGTATTGTCGAATTTCGCCAACCTCAATTGGTTTTAACGAATTTGGTAAAATCTTCCAGCTTGATGAGGCTTCCATAAAATTTGAAAATTCTCCAAAAGCTTCAACTAACGGTTGATTAGATTTTTCGCTAACTTCGACTCTGCCAGTTTCAAGTGATCCAGCAACGTTCATTGAAATGTTGCTGATAGTTGATCCGCCAAGCGACGTATTCGTAAAATACGTATTTTCTGGATTATTCGTATTTGTGGTAGTTCCATACCAATAATCGCCAGTATTTGGCGGAGTAGATATAGTAACTGTCGCCGTTCCCGAACTAGTCGTTAACCATGGATAACTCGTATTAATTTGAGTTTTTAATTTCTCTGGATAAAATTCAGCAATGACATCGCCATTATTGATAATCGCAGCCTGTGCGTCGGCAGCCTGTCCATCAATTTCATAGGTTTCAAATTTGAATTTTCTATGAGTATCAATAAACCTTTCCAAAAATATACGCTGACCGGGTTTAATGATTATCCCAGCCTGTGAAATATAGGATCCGTTTATTTTGATTTTTGCAAGGTACGGTCGAGTAGTTGGATTGTATAGTTCAATTTCAAATTGTGAACCGTCCTTTAAATAGAGATTCGACCCATAAGCCTTGAGTCGACTTTTGTTTACTGTGATGTGAGCTGTAGGCTTTAGCTTAGAAGCCAGCTCAAAGTTAAGTATTGACATAGTATTTTGGTTTTTTTGCGTGTCTCTTCGTAGCTATTGCTAACTACTCTAAGGCCCCTAAAGACCCGAGACTAACAGAGCGAGGCTCTATGTCCAATATTATTTAACTAACGAAACTGCAAAAGTTTTAGTTCCAATAGCCTTTATCTCCGTTTGCGTGAATAATTCTACCCCAGTCGCTAGGTACAGCAAAGCCAGGATTATCGAATACTAGCCATATAGTCTTTTTACCCCAACTTTTTGGAGCAGGTGGCAAATTATTAGTTAAGTACCCATCCGTTATGATCACTACGAAATCTACATTGCCTTTTAGATTTTTATCAATCCATGAGATTACATCTGGAATTGCTTCAGTTCCACCGCCGGTTCTAACCTTTGCAAAATCATCAGGTGTTGGCTTTTTAAAGCCCTTAATCTGAAATGGATCTACTACTGTATTTGCAAAAGGCAATACAGAAACAGTTTTTATCTTCTTTGCTTTAACAATACCTACAACTTCTGCTGCTAATTCTGGAAAAGCTCCGGCAATTGATCCGCTAACATCCATTGCAACTGCTGCATTGTCCAATGCATTGTCAGTATCCTCTAATCCATAGCGATATTGACCTGTACTAATGTGTCTACGATTCGGTAATTTAAATGAACTTGATGACGCAAGTTTTCCTATAAATCTTCTTAGCTCTTGTCGCCAATTAACTTTAGGCTCAGTAAGTTCCATAATACGCTGGTAGATAGCGCCCTTTCCACTGCCAGCTGATTTAGATCTTGGATTTAAGTGAGTCTGCGCAAGCTTACGACCTAGGTCTTTCCAATCTTGGTCAGACATATTTCGGCTCTCGCTCGGATCAACTCCCTCTTCTTCGGCAATTCTTCGACCTTTTTCTCTAGTAATTACCTCGCCAGTCATCGGCCCTCTTATGACAGTCACTGATGGTTGCGCATCGTCATCTGAAAAGTCTCCGCTTTTTACCATCGGCGATTTTTCTGAACCTTCTTGTTTGCCGGAATCTTGGCCTTCACCATCTTGCGGTTCTCCATGTTCGCCAGACTCTTGGTCACCAAGACTATCTGTTCGTTGTTGGCTTTGAGAAGATTGACCTCCATTACCTTGACCAGGCTTATTGATTTTTACTATTTCGTCCAGACTCGCTTTCATTAACCGTTTACTATTTTAATAGCTTCTTCTTTTGTGATTGGTTCATAGTCGACTTCTCTAGTTGCTTCATCTATGCTTTTAACTATTCCATAACCACCAGTTCTTTCATTACGGATTACATCTCCAACTGAAAGAGGTTGGTCTTGGCCGCCTTGGCCCCGGCCTCCATCTTTATTCTTATCTTGTTGTGGTAGTGACTGAGGAGGAGACATAACTCCAGGATCCTCATAGATCTGTTCAGCGTTCATACCTTTATATCGTTCTTCGATTAGGCCCTTTAACTCATTTGCGATTTCACTCTTTGAAATAATGCCATCATCTGCTAGCATCAAATTAATTTCATAATCTGTTGCATAATTCCATTTTGTAGGAGAGCGACCATCCATTCTAGCGAAGTGTAATAGTGCACAGTGTAGAACTTCGTGGCATAGGATAAAAACAATTTGTTTATCAGTTAATGGTGCAAAAAAGTCAGGATTAATAAAAAGGTGAGTTCCATCGACTGCTGCCGTTTGGATTGCGGAGTTTCTAGTATAAACAATCTTTAGCTTGTATGCTAGTTCCGCAAAAAACCTATATCGGCCGGTTAATATTTGAAACGCATATGACGTCTTAATCCTAGCCTTTTTACTATTTAGATCCTCAATTTGATTTTCTAAGACTAGTTCAGTACTTGCAAATTCTTGATACCTGTTAAAACTATTCCAGTCTAATAGTATCTTCATTATTGTCCAAGTTTTTCGATTTCTTTCATTGAACCAGGATAAGCAGCTAACCAACGTTTAAGACCGGCTTGCGTAACTGGATATTGATTATTTGCAACCTTTGGTTGAATTTCTCTAACTGCTGTTAAAATTTGAATTGATACAGTTGGATCTCCTACTCTAATCAAGTATTCAAATAGATTGGCGATTTCTTCGTCAGTCAATTCGCGATCTTTGTATTCGTATGCAATTGCTGATGCTAAGATATATGCTGTATCAATTTCATAATCGTCTCGGCCTCTTGCTTTTGGCGGAAGCGGCGCGTCATTTGGTGTTGAGTAAACCAATCCCATTTTGTCAAGATCGATTTTTTGAGATAGTGTATAGTATCCCATAAACATCTGAGCTGCTTCTTTACCTACGTTCGGTGAAATTGCCTCGTCTTCAATAATTTCAGGAGTCAGTGTTTTACCAGAATCATCTGCTTCTTTTTTAAGATTCTTCCAAGCGATTGCAGCTGCTTCCCATGAACGTGGACTTGGGAAGATTGTTCCAGATATGTTTGGATCGTATTTATGGAAAAACTCCTGACCCTTAGTCCAATTAAGGAATGAAATAATGCGTGGATCGAAAAGGTCTTCGCCAGTTTGAGTTTTTGCAGAAAGTGCAAATTTGCTGTAATCCTTAATTGAAGGTGAGAAGTTTATTTGTTGAAAACGGTTACCTAAAGCCGACCCAAATTCAGATGTGTTGGTTTCGTCATCTTCCATACGGTTTGATGCAGCAATAATTGTCCAATTGCTACCTAATTTCCAACCACCGTCCATTTCTCTGTCGAGAACTAGCTTTAAACAAATATTACGAATTGCTTCTTTTGCTCTCGATAATTCGTCCAAGAAGATAATTCCTCCCTTTGCATCTATACCGTTTGCTTCATCATTTCCAGCTTTACCTTGAGATTCATGGTAAACCGGTAACCATCTTTGAGGAATACGAGTTGCTCTACGTGAGAATCTGTCCTGTGCTACAGCTGACCCATCAACCTCTGGTAAAAAGAAATCTTCCGGTGCATATGTTGTCAATTGGACATCGATCATACGACCACCGTATTTCTGTTGAATCATTTTAACGATTGACGTTTTACCAATACCTGGAGCTCCCCAAATCATTAAGGGGCGTTCGTCTTTATTTTTAATGATTCTATTAAGAATGTTAAGAAGTCTCTCAGATCCCACATTTGGAACACCCGCTTGAGGATTAGGAAAGTCCAATGAAACTACTGCTTCTGCAACTTCTGCAGTATCATTTTCTCTAGTAATTTTAGGCATAGCTGAAAGGCCTAGAGCCTTTGCATCTTCAGCCGATGGAATAATAGTTACGCCATAAGGAATGGTGCCGTTTGCTCCATCTTTTGATCTTTTGCCTGACATTTGTGCCTTTAGGGCACCTAAGAAATCTCCAGCTTTACCGATTAGGCCTTTGACTGCCCCGGCTACTTTTTTACCGAATGAGGCAAGGCTCTCATTACTTAAGTTCTCACCAATGAAATCTGTATAAGATTTGATAATACGCATGATCTTCCTAAATACTTTTTGTTATTTATTCAGGCCAAGCTTTCATATTTTTAATCTGAGTTTGTCATTTAGTACCAATGCTTCCCAATAACCAGCAGATTCATTTTGATGAATAAAAAAGGGCCCAAGTATGGGCCCTTTTCTGATAGAGTGAAATGTAAATGATTAACTTTCAAATACAATCATAGTTGCTTTAACACCGTACTGCTTAGTCATTTTAGAAATTACTTCAGTAATTTCACTGAACATTCCAGATGGAGCAGTTTGAACTGCTGTAGTGTTTACAGTCGCTTTAGCAGCTTTAGCAGCTTTAGCAGTAGACTTAGCGCGAACATGAATTCCACCATTCATTCGGGTCTCTAAACCTAGAGTTCCCTTACGGGCCCAAACTGATGGAAGAGTTCGGTCTAGCTTTTTAGCAATCTGCTTTCCGCCTAAACCTGCGTTTACAGAATCGATCAGCATCTGATCTTCTTCGGTCGTCCAGCGTTGACTGTGACGATCCGGTGCGTTTGAAATTTTCTTTCGTTCCATGTTGTTAACTTTTTTGTTTTTATTAAGTTTAATGAAGAAAATATACTACAAAAACATAATAATTGGCCAGCCGAGTCTTATATTATTATATGTTTAGGCCAACTCTATTAAAAGAATAAGGCCCGAATTTGCATTCAGGCCTTATTCAACCAAATAAAAACGCAGATTTAATTATATCTCAGGACGTCGACTTAATAGTAGACACTGAGTTACGAGTTAACCACATTTTCATATAGCAAAAATAACACTAAATTCTCTAATAGAAAAATATCTATTAATCTTTTTTGAGCTTTCTTTTTACAGCCTCGCGGGTCTTTTCCATCTTTTTAGCATTTAGCTCTTCTTCAAAAGTTAAGGCAACGGTCTTAGTGTTTTTGGGCATAAATATAAAAAAGAAAGCTTAGTTTCCCAAGCTTAACAAAACTTCTGAAATATCTTTTCTTGGAATTCTCTCCCTAATAAATTGCTCAAACGCCATTACTAGTTTCATATGAGATTATTTATTTTATTTAGATAATTCGTAAAATTTATCTTGAACCGCAACTGCTCTTCTCATCAGTGATGGATCTGCCTCAATTGCTAGATCTACAAGTAGTGCAACGCTAGTTACAATCTGATCAAATTCTCCATAGGTTGCTGCATCTGGATCCTTTTTAATAATTGAAATAAGATCGAGTAAAACTTCTGATTCAATATAATCAATTACACTAGCTGGATTATTAACTCTTTCTTCTTCACCGTCTGGCGCAAGGGCCTTAATGTAGTTTTCAAGAGTCTTAATTAAGTCAGACATTTGATCTATTGAATTTCCATAGTCCTCGCTATCTGGATTACCGACCTTTTCTGCTGCAAATTTTGGAACCCTAACTAATGATCCTTTCGAGCCGGTGAGCTGAACTACATAAAAAGAGTCTTCGATATCATAGACTTGGCCAATTCCTCTATAGGACTTTGTCCAATCGCCGACCTCTATTTCTGGAGAATCTGGATTATTCATTTGTGAATTTGGGTCTTCCAAGAATTTATCAAGATCAAATGCTTCAAATAATTTAAGATATTTCATTATGTTTAATCATTAATTCTCCAAGGACTTCAATTTTACCTACCAATTTTTGAAATTGCGTTTGGTCGTGTTTTTGAGTCGTTAGTTCACCTAGTAATTTTTTATATTCACTTTCAATGCTATTGTACCTTAATTTACCATCCGCTGCCTTTTTATAATACGGCAGCTTAACAACAAAGTGGTGATAAGTTAACATGGCTGGCCCGCCTTTTTCTTTAGCAGCCTCGGCAATCTTGGTTGCACCAGCTAATCTAGCAGCAGCAAATGATTCGGTCGTTTGGTCAGCTCTAGCTTCTGAAATAAATTCTGAGTACTGTAGTAGAAAATCCATATGAAATTATTTATATTCTACGACAAGACGGCTTTTAAATTCTGCAGGAAATTGGTCGCCGGCCGCCTTTAATAGATCTGCGAAGTTTCCATCTAATAAGTATGTAACTGCCCAATCTTCTGGAGTTCTAATAGACCGACCGACTCCTTGTAGAACTGAAATAGCAGTTTTCCAGTTATACCATTTTTGGCTATCTTCAAGTTTAGCCTTGACGTAACGATCTCCCAAATGGGGATATGGCACCTTTAAGAATATTTGAAATCTGCTATCGTCATCTGGTAAATTAAGACCATCTAGCAGAGACGGTCCCATCAATACAGTATTTGGATTTTTTTTTAGCCTTTTTATGATCTTATCCTTTTCTTCAGATCCGCGATAGGTAAGTACGCGTTTTCTAATTTCCCTAGGTAATTTAGACCACACTCGTTCGCCAAGTTCATATGAACCAGTATGAATTATTCCACGGTGATTATTGTGTTCCTCCAGTAAGTCAATAGTTTTTTCGATTGCCCAGTCAATATTGTCGTCTAGATGTCTAGCTGAAAGTTTTTTACCTGGATAAAATATGATTGGCGATTTTTCCCAAACAAAGTGAGAATCCATCTTGAAATACTTAGCATTTTTTAGGCCGTGATTTCTCATAAAGTCCTTTGGATTACCCATCGTAGCCGTCATCATAACCTTAAATCCAAATTTATTATAGAAGTGCCGCTGTAAAAGATAGTACTCATCAATGCAGTTAAACACAATATGTTTTTCAGCTGGATTCTTAATCATTTTTTGAATGCCAACCCTTTTTAGTATTTCAACATAGTCTTGAAATTTGCAATGACTGTCCTTGCACCAGTCAGTAAGCCTAAATAACTGCTTGAGGTCTGAAGATATATCATTTTCTTCGAACTCCTCGGCTATAATTTCTCGAGTTCGTTCGTTTGTTTTAACAATAGAGCCCAATTGATAGACAAGTTTTTCTAAATGACTTAGTAAGCTAATTTCGTTTTCGTCACTAAATATCTGCTTAACTAATTTATCGAACTTTACTAAATCTAACTTTGGAGCAGGCAATGAATATTCAACCATTAAATCCAGAATCTTCTGTACCTTATTTTGAATATCTTCTGTGATAATTGGGCTAAAGTGATTTTGTACAATATCTAATAATTTATGAGCCTCATCGCATATTACAAAGTCTCTTTGTGGAAACGGCACGCTGCGGCCAGACCCCTGCTGCTGTTCTTCAACATAGTTTCTTTGAATAAGCGCATACGGATATGTCAATAATGACAGTGGCGCACGGATTGCCTTTTTTCTAGCTTGTAAGTATCCGCACTTTTTAAAACACTCAAGACTCTCAGCCTGTTCGTATGACATTCCCCTAGTTGCACAGTGTCCGACTGAAAATTTTTCGCCATTTACGTCGCACTCATAATTATCGATTCCCTTAATATTTCCCCAATTCCAGTTTTGAAGTCGCTTAAAATCTTTTACGTATTGTTCATGTAGAGATAAGTCCGACGCAAGTACATAACCTCGCTGGCCTCGATGATTCATAAAATCTGAAAACATCATTCCAATGACTGATTTACCGGATCCGGTTGGCGCGTCTAATAGAAAAACTCCATTAGGGTCCTCATCATATGCTCGTATCATATCGAGAATTACTTCTCTTTGCTGAGGCCTAAACCCAAATAGTGGATGTTTACTCTGTATAAAAGAGTCAAATTGTTCTTCTAATGTCATTAAAGCGTCTTTTCACCAAGTGAATGTAAATCTTGTACTATTCGAAGCAATTAAGATTTGGATTATTGGATAGCTCTAAATTTTAGACTAACTGGATTATTGGATCTTTCATCTAAAACGTATGTCGGATTGACAACTTTACACTTAATCATCGCGCCGTCTGTGCCAATTGGTAAATACACGAGGTCATCAGCTTTAAATGTCTTTACCGTTGGTATGCTCTTACCAATATCGAGTTTGAGTTTAATTAGTTTATCGAAGCCCATCCAAACAACATTAGTCTTTTTCGAGTCGTCTTTAACCTTTTTAATAATTGGCTCAATTAGTTCGATTATTGTTGCATCGATAAAGTCATTTGAAACTTTTGAAAAGAATTTAAGTTTACGGCCGACTGTTACTGCCCATTGCTGATCAATAGAATAATCGACATTTGCATCAGTGGCCATATTCTTCTCCGTAATCCGACCGTCAACTATTTCTAAATTTAGGATATGCTCGTTAGTTAGAGGATTTACTACTAGTCTTTCATTTTTATTCTTTCTAAGGCCGTGTTCCTCAAACGAATCTGCAATTGCAGTATCGGTCATCTCAATCGGATAGAGCAACAGAGTCTCAATATAATCATTAACGACCGGCATATAGAATTTCTCGCCGCTATGCACTCTTTCTCCAACTGAAATTAATTTGTCATTTTCATCTCTGGCGTATTTACCATTTTCCTTTTTATAGACTATTGATTTGGTAAAAATTTTAATGTATTCTGATGTGTTTCCGATCCAAAGTTTTGCTGCCATAACTGGAACAGCAAATGTATTATTGCTGTATTGATTACGAAGTATATGCTGAAGCCTTTTGTCCAATCTCTCAACAATCTTATCTATGATGGCAAGTTTAATATTATTAAACTCAACTCCCTCTGCCCGTAAACTTCTTTGTAGTTCTCCAGAAATTCTAATATCTCCGATATTGCCAACTCGCTCTTCGTATCTTTCTCTAGAATAATCACTCATATAAGCTTCGGTAAGATACTCGACGTAACCTTTAATATACTGCATTATTCAGATAAATTCTTTGAGTTATTTATCTAAAAAGAAAAAAGAGACCAAACTGATCTCTTTTTTGTACTCTATGAGAGACTCAAACTCTCACACTGTGCGACTGCTTTAAGAGAAGTTAAATATTTGGTGAGAAGAGATTTAAATGGCTTTTCGTAATTTTTATAGTCGCTGCTTCTTTTAATTAATCGTTTCATATCCCCAGTTGCAGTATATGCAACGAATTCGTCAGACAAGACTTCTTTATGATAACCCATTCTGGATAGAGTAAGCTTAGCTTCAGTTACGACATCAGCCGGCACCTTCTTTAGCAGAACAGTAGCGTCCTTTTTAAACTGTGGTTCAGTATACCAAAATGCGTGACTTAATTCATGTGGTAAATTCTTATCAGTAAAATCCTTTACTCCAACCAAATACGTATCGCTTTCCGAAACTTCATATTTGTTAAATATCTGGTGTAGAATTTCATCCATAAAAACGTCGTATGGAGTGTAAGTGCCAGTAAATGCATCTAGGCTCTTAACGACAGTTTTGATTGGGATATTGTATGCGGCCCAATCCATCGGATAATCAAATGTACCAGTAGCCACATCTCTTTCTACCGAATACCATCGTAAATAATCCCAAATATCAAAGTCCTTGTTTTTGAATCGCGGTGAAGTTGATTCATAGAACTCCTGTGCTCGAAGAAAGACCATGGCTCGATCCCAATTATTTGGGATTTCAAGAACGAAAATCTTTTCGCTAACTTGTGTGAGCTTATAGTTAAACTGTTTCACGGTCAAGTTATTATACTAATAAAATAACGAAAGTAGTAATCGATACTCTTTTTCAGTTTTAAGTCTAAAAGATTTTTCGTCAATTAACTCTACTAACTTTGGCGATTCTTTAGCCCACCGCTTTTTGGCTTTAGAGATTGCGCCTCTTTTGGTTTTAGCAACAGCCGAGTTCCAGCCTCCGCCTTTAAAGTTGTATAGAAATTCCTTGTTAGTTAATGCAGCCATATCAGTTATTTCTAATTAATATACTAAAAAACTACCAAAAAATTCCGCTAAACATATCTTTTATGATACTAACTAAGATCATGCCCATTATTATGACTGCGATTATCACAATTGAGATACCTAAAATCATATAGCTTGACTCAACTTGGTCTTTTCGGCGACCTTGCCAGTCTCTGGGATTAAACTTCTTTTTCATTATTTGTGAGTTTATTTTAAAGGATTACTGTTTCCACTTGAAATCCGAACTGCGTAAGAATTAATGATTGGCTGCCCACTATTATAGACACCCAATGCCACTTTCCAACTGCCATACTTTTTTCTCAATTTGGACAGCAATTTCATTGAGATATGTACATTGAGGTCTAGGTCGTTAAGAAGCATGCGTGAGTTTACTCTCTTATCCCAATTGTCATTTGCGGTTGGAACCTGTATCTGCATTGCGCCATAGGCATTAGCATATGATACTTGTTTTGGATCATATGACCAATGGAATGGGCCAAGATATCCAGTCTCTTCATGAGCAACACCAATCGCGATATTAAATGGAACGTTATATTCATCTGAATATTTTTCCAAAATAGCATACAATTGAACACACGGCGGTGCATACTCGATGTTGTCTGACGAAAAAACGAGAGTTTGGTCGTTGCCATCGTACAGCGTTGTTGCAACGAGTATGACAAAGATAGAGCCAACTGCAACTAATGTCTTAAACGAAACCATTTTGTTTATCTATTGACTTGCACTCCAGTTTGGCGCAAATACATTTTGTTAGCATACATCGAGAAGATTGCAGTCCCAACTGAATCATCATACAATACATACTTTCCACTCTTTCGATCAATAATTAAAAGCTCGCCCCTCTCATTGATTGCAATTGATGTTACTTCAATTGTTTTAACGTCTTCAATATTGATTGAATTTTTGGATTTTGAGAAATGATGGTAATAGTAACCAATCACACTGCCTGCAAATAGTGCAATAATCAGTACTAGCAGGTTTCCGAGTTTCTTTGCAAACCATTCAAGTTTGTTCAGAACATTTTTAATTTTAGTTTTATCCATAACCCGTTTTTATTTGTTAGGTTATGGCTAATATACTCTATCAGTCGCCCAATTGGTCACTTTTGGCTAATCCTCAACTTTCTGTGCCATATCAACAACCCATAATTTTGGGTTAATTCCTTTATTTATCAATCCCGCCAATCTTGTATTCCCACCTAGTAAATCATAATTATTTTCACTAAACTTGACCACTATTGGTATTTCAATTTCACCCTTCTCAAATGAATCTTCAAATCTCTTTTTCTTGTCATCCTCTAATGTATTGTAATCTAAATCGACATTATATAATACATCTTCTATTTTTTCAAAATTCGTGATATCGTAATTTTTATTTGCAACATTTAACCAC
>Ga0194132_10007941_pt1 | contig 15472 bp, 16 predicted proteins | sample TA2KigOf80mmetaG_FD_148612 | JGI IMG/M metagenome (GOLD analysis project Ga0194132, IMG submission 148612) | Freshwater microbial communities from Lake Tanganyika, Tanzania - TA2015054 Kigoma Offshore 80m | ecosystem: Environmental > Aquatic > Freshwater > Lake | place: Tanzania: Lake...
TTCCGCACATGGCGACCACGCGCCTTCTCGAAGTCGCGAGCCCGCTCGGCATTCGAGGCGACCATCTCCAGCCACCAGGGGCGGTGGCGTTCCGTGCCCCCCTCGGCGCGACGCATCAGGTCGCCGTCGCTGACGATGCCGATCACCTTGCCCTGAAGATCGATGACCGGCAGGCCGCTGACACGATGCTCGAGCATCAAGCGGGCGGCCTCGCTCACGGGTGTCTCCGGCCCGACCGCGACGACTTTCCCGGTCATGATATCGGCAGCACGCATCGATCACCTCCGGTCAATGCGGTCAGCTTCGGCCTACTTCCTTTCGACGGCCTTGATCTAAATCATCTGCTGTCTGAGCCGGCGCCGCCTCCAAGGCACGCTGAAGGTGCCGAAGCAAAGCCTTCCGCGTCTGGTCGTCCGGGGCTTTCTCGAGGCGTCGATTGAGGTCGAGGACGAGCCTGGACATCTCGTTGTGCCAATCGAGCGAGGTAACGGCGCTTGCGCGAGGCGTCGACCGGTTGGGCGAGTTGGCCCGAGGTTCTGGCCGAAGAGGATATAGGCAGGCTCGACCCTGTCGGGGTAGTCCTCGGTGTAGTCGGGCATGTCGACGATCCGCCACTTGCCGAGCAGGCTCATGACGGGGCGCCAGGAGCTTGGGCAATCGGATCAGGTTGTAGGCGGTCAGCGCCAGGTCCCTCGGGGTCGTTGTCGGAGCCATCCTTGCGCCGGAAGCTCTTCAGCGACGCCCACGCCTCGATCAGCGTCCCGTCCACCGAGAAGTGATCGGAGGAAATCAGACGCTTCACCTTCGGCTGCGCCAGCACCGCACGGAAGAACTTAGCCGCGATCTCTCCCGTCAGCAGCCGCTCGCGGTTCTTGCTGAAGCTGGAGTGGTCCCAGGCCGGATCGTCCAGGCCTAGGCCCACAAACCAGCGAAACAAAAGATCGAACTCCATCCGCTCTATCAGCTGACGCTCCGAGCGGATGCCGTAGAAAGCCTGCAGCAGAATCGCGCGCAGCAGCCGTTCCGGCGGTATCGACGGTCGACCCGGCCTCGCCGGATACAGACCCGCGAAGTCCCCGCTCGGATCCTTCAGCGTCGCGTTGGCGATCTCCAGGATCGAGCGAAGCGGATGGTCCGCTCCGACCCGCGACTCAAGATTTACGTAGGAGAACAACGAACTCGACCGCTCGTCAGCTCCGCGCAGCCAAACCCTCCCGCCTTACCAGGAGGAATGAATCATCACTTACACTCGCCTCGCTACAGACTTCTAAGCCTTCACCGCCTCCCAGCTGCCGCTGCGCGCCGAGGCGGCGATCGCGTCGAGCGCCAGGACGATGTCGATCGACTCGGCTTCGCTGGCGCCGTTCCAGTGTGCCGGCTTCTCGCGCACCATGCGCGCGAAGCTCTCCGCCTCGGCGCGGAAGCCGCTCACGCCTTCGACCTCCAGGGTCTCCAGCGGCAGAGTGCCGGCCGTACCTCGGCGGACCCGCAGCAAAAGCTTTCCGTCGAGGCCGTGGTTGAGGTAGCTCGTCTCGATCACGCCCCGCTCGCCGACGATGACCGCCGCGCGATGGAAGGCGCCCGACATGCAGCAGGAAACCTGCGCGATCGCGCCCGAGGGAAACTCCACGGTCGCGGCGATTACCTGGTCCACGCCGCTCTGCGTCCATTTCGCGCTGGCCAGCACGCGGGACGGACGCTCGCCCGTCGCGATCCGCGCCAGGCTCATCGAGTAGGTGCCGGCGTCGCGCAGGCCGCCGCCGCCGCGGGCGGGGTTGAGGCGGATATTGGCCGGGTCACCAAGTGGCGCCCCCTCGGGCGTGGTCAGCGAGAATCCGAACATGGCGGTGACCAGCTGCACGCGCCCGATCTCCGCCAGCAATTCGCGCATGCGCAGCGTCTGCGGCTGCGACATGTAGGGATAGGCCTCGGCAAGGTGGATGCCATGGGCGCGGGCGGCGGCGAACATCGCATGCGCTTCCGCTCCCGTCATCGCCAGGGGCTTCTCGCAGAGCACGTGCTTGCCCGCGGCGGCGGCGCGGATCGTCCATTCCGCATGCAGATCGTTGGGCAGCGGGATGTAGATGGCCTCGATCGCCGGATCGGCGAGCAACGCCTCGTAGGAGCCATGCGATCGGGGAATACCTTCGGCCTTGGCGAACTCCGCCGCCTTTGCGGCATCGCGACTGGCGACCGCGTCCACTGTGACAAGCGGTGAGCCGGCGACGCCGCGCGTGAACAGCCGCGCGATATTGGCGGCGCCGAGGATGCCCAGGCGAAGCGGATTCCGGATAGCGCTCATTCTCGTCCCCCGATATGTGCTTTCGGCGAGAGTCGTATCCCAGCCATCGATCCCCGTCCAAGTTGACTTCGTAAATTGTGCGTCGGCATAGTCCCTCGTATGGCCCTTTCGCTCCTGCTTTCCGGCGACTCGATCCTGCAGCGCCGGCTGAACAGCCGTGACGACGCCGAGCTCAAGCCGCTGTTCGACAAGGTCCGTGCCGCCGATATCGCCTTCACCAATCTCGAGGTGCTCGCCAACGACTACCGCGGCGATCCGGCGCTGGAGAGCGGTGGCTCGCATTTCGGCGCGCCGTCCTGGGTCCTGGACGAGCTGACGGCGGCTGGGTTCGACCTCTTCGCCGCGGCCACCAACCATGCGCTCGACTATTCGATCTCGGGTCTCGTGCATACAATCGAGGCGCTGGAGGCGCGGGGCCTCTCCTTCGCCGGCATCGGCCGCACGCTCGAGGATGCCAGGCGACCCTGCTATCACACCGCGCCGGCCGGCACGGTCGCGATGATCTCCGTCTGCTCGACCTTCGCCAAGGGCAACGAGGCGGGCGCGCAGCGGCCCGATCTGCCGGGGCGTCCGGGTCTGAACCCGCTGCATTTCGAGACCGTGCACGAGATCACCGAGCAGCAGCTCGCTGCGCTGCGCGAGGTCGCCGAGGTGACTGGCATCGAGGCCGAGCGCCAGCAGAGGATCAAGGCGGGAGGCGCATTCCCGCTCGCCGATCCCACGCTCTTCCCCCTGGGCGATCTCAGATTCAGGTCCGCCAACCGGGCGCAGGTGCGCACGACGCCCAACGCCAAGGACGTCGCCGCCATCAGGCGCTGGGTCGAGGAGGCGCGCGGGCTTGCCGACCTCGTGCTCGTCAGCCTGCATGCGCATGAGCAGCTCGGAGACAAGGAAGTGCCGGCCGAGTTCATCGGTACCTTCGCGCGCGCGATGATCGATGCCGGCGCCGATCTCGTCGCCGGCCACGGCCCGCATCTGCTGCGTGGCCTCGAGCTCTACCAGGGCAAGCCGATCTTCTACAGCCTGGGCAACTTCCTCGGCCAGAACGAGCTCGTTGCCAAGATCCCCGCCGACGGCTACGACCGCTTCCGCGCCGAGCCCGATCTGAAGCCGGGGCAGGTCTACCAGAAGCGCACGGAGGGTGACCGGAAGGGCTTCCCCGCAGACCAGCGCTATTGGGAGGCGATCGTGCCGACGCTCCGCTATGACGGCGGCGCCTTGCGCTCGATCGAGCTGATGCCGATCTCGCTCGGCTGGAAGGACGCGCGCCACCGCCGCGGCCGTCCGCGCCTCGCAGGTCCGGAGGAGGGAAGGGCGATCCTCGCGCGTTTCGCCGAGCTGTCGCGGCCCTTCGGCACCGAGCTCTGCGAAGAGGGGCGATCGGTCAAGCTGGCCTGATGAAACTGGGGACTCTGTTGCATGTTCGACTTTGATCGCGTCATCGAGCGCCGGGGCACGCATTCGACCAAATGGGACATGATCGCCAAGCTGTCCGGCATCGAGGCGCCGGACGCGCTGCCGATGTGGGTGGCCGATATGGACTTTGCTGCTCCGCCGGGCGTCACCGAAGCCCTCATGGAAGAGGTGAAGCGCGCGACGCATGGCTACTACGCCGATACGGGCAGCTGGGCGGCGGCGCTGGTCGAGTGGATGAAGCGCCGGCACAAGCTGACTATCGATCCTGCCTGGGTCTCGCAGACGCCGGGCATCGTCTCCGGCCTCGGTCTGATCCTGCAGGCGACGACGGAGCCCGGCGACGAGGTGGTGGTGTTCCCGCCCGCCTATCACGCCTTCCGCAAGATCATCACCGCCAATGACCGGCGCATCCTCGACGTCCAGCTGGTCGAGAAGGACGGCCGCTATTGCATGGACCTTGCGGCGCTGGAGGCCAGGCTCACGCCGCGCACGAAGGTGGTGTTCTACTGCAATCCGCATAATCCCGGCGGCACGGTGTGGACCGCCGAGGAGACGCGGGCGCTGGCCGCCGTCTGCGCCAAGCGAAACCTGCTGCTGGTGTCCGACGAGATCCATTGCGATCTGACGCTGGATGGCACCGTGCATGTGCCCGCGCTTACCGCGGCGCCGGAGCACGCCGACCGCATCATCAGCTGCTTCGCCGCCACCAAGACCTTCAACCTCGCCGGCGCCCATGCCGGCGCCTGCGTCACGCCGAATGCGCAGCTCAAGCAGAATCTCGACCAGCGCATCATGGCGAGCGGGCTCAGCTCCTATAACAGCTTCGGCATGATCGCGACCGAGGCGGCCTGGCGCACCGGCGAGGCGTGGCTCGATGCGCTGCTGCTTTATCTAGCGCGCAACCGCGATGCGTTCGAGACGCGCATCAAGGAGATCATTCCCGGCGCCCGGCCGATGCGGCTCGCCTCGACCTATCTCACCTGGGTCGACTTCTCGGGCACCGGCCTGGCGCCCGAGGATGTGGCGGACCGCGTGGCGAGTCGCGCGCGCATCTTCGCCAGCCCCGGCGAGCAGTTCGGGCCCGGCGGCGCCACCTGGCTCCGCCTCAACATCGCCATGCCGCGTCCCTTGCTGGACGAGGCGCTCGCGCGGCTCGCCGGCGCGTTCGAGGATCTCCGCAGTCAGACGCGACGGTAAGGGCAGCTTCACCCAGTCCGCCTTCGGATAGAGCCCCTTTTACGTCGGCTTCGCGAGAAAGGCGTCGATCGCGGTGTGGTCGGCCTGCGCTCCGAGCGCTTCCTGGGCCTCTTCCCACAGCGCCGCGGTGAGGTGCGAGAAGCGCGCCGTCACGCCGAGCGCGCGGGCGAGATCGTCGGCGGTGCGGAGATCCTTCGCCATCAGGCCGAGCGAGAAACCGGAAGCGTAGGTCTTCGGGATGACGAAGGGCTTCAGCTTGACCTCGGTCGAGTTGTTCCGCCCTGTCGAGACGTTGAGGATATCGGCCATCAGCGTCGGATCGAGACCGAATCTGGTCCCGACCTGCAGCGCCTCGCAGGCGGCGACGAGGCCGGCGGCCGAGACGTAGTTGTTGAGCGCCTTCATCGCATGGCCGGTGCCGATCGCGCCGGTCGCGAAGATCGACTTGCCCATCGCCTCGAGCAGCGGCCGGACCTTTGCGATGGTCTCCGCCTCGCCGCCAGCCATGATCGCGAGCGATCCGTCGAGGGCTCGCCTGACTCCGCCGGAGACCGGCGCGTCGACCATCGCGATACCTTTCGTCTTCAGTTCCTCGGCCAGCGCGCGCGTGCCCAAGGGAGCCGAGGAGCTCATGTCGATGACGACGGCGTCGGCGGCAAGCCTCTCGGTAGTGCCATCGCTGCCGAGCAAGGTTTCGCGAACGGATTTCCCGTCGGGAAGCATGGTGATGAGCACCGCTGCGCCGGTGGCGGCGTCACGCGCGCTGCCTGCGACCTTGCCGCCGGCCTGGGTGAAGGCGGCGCGTGCCATCCTCACCGGATCGAAGCCGACGACCTCGTGGCCGGCCTGGACGAGCCGGCTCGCCATCGGCAGGCCCATCTTGCCGAGGCCGAGAAAGGCGATCTTGGTCATCGCCGCTACTTCTTCAACACGCCTTCGGCGGTCAGGACCTCATGTGCGGCCTTGAACGCCTCCAGCCCGGCCGGTATGCCGCAATACACGGTGGCGTGCAGCAGGATCTCCTTGATCTCCTCGACCGTGACGCCGTTGGTCAGCGCGCCCTTGACGTGGAGCTTGAGCTCCGCCGGCTTGCCGAGCGCCGTCAGCATCGCGAGGTTGATCATGCTGCGCGTCTTGCGCTCCAGGCCCGGCCGCGTCCAGGCATAGCCCCAGCACCATTCGGTGGTGATGCGCTGGAAGGCCATCATGAAGTCGTCGGCCTTGGCCAGGCTGCCATCGACATATCCGGCACCGAGCACGGCGCGCCGGACTTCCAGGCCCTTGTTGAACTGCTCGCTCTCGCTCATGTCCTTGAGATCTCCCAGGCTATGCTGGGAGCTTACCGGACTATTCGGCGAGATGGCAGGCGGCCCAGCGCATGGGTCCGAGCGGACGGAGCTGCGGCGGCTCGGTCCGGCAGCGCTCGGTGGCGAGCGCGCAACGCGGATGGAAATGGCAGCCCGGAGGTGGCGAGAGCGGCGAGGGCAGCTCGCCCGCGATCGGCTTGAAGGCCGTCCGGCCCTCGCGATGGCGGTTGAGGCGCGGTACGCTGGCGAGCAGCGCCTGGGTGTAGGGATGCTTCGGCGCGGCGTAAATCTCGTTCGCCGGCCCGATCTCGACGATGCGGCCCAGATACATGATGGCGACGCGGTCGCTCAGGTGGCGGACGACGCCGAGATCGTGGCTGATGAAGATCGCCGTCAGGTTCAGCGCGCGGCGCAGATCGAGGAACAGGTTCAGCACCTGCGCCTGGATCGAGACGTCGAGCGAAGCCACGGGCTCGTCGCAGATGAGCAGGTCGGGCTTCATCGCCAGCGCGCGGGCGATGGCGATGCGCTGGCGCTGGCCGCCGGAGAACTGGTGGGGGAAGCGCGAGGCGTAGGAGGGATCGAGGCCGACGCGCGAGAGCTGCTCGGCGACATAGGCGCGCGATCCGGCGCGATCGATCAGGCCGTGGGCGAGGGGGCCTTCGCCGATCGTCTCGCCGATACGCTTGCGCGGGTTGAGAGAGGCGAAGGGATCCTGGAAGACGGTCTGCACGCGCGTGGTCAGCTTCTGGTGGCGACCGTCTTCGGCCATCACCGGCTTGCCGTCGAGCCGAGCCGTCCCCGCCGAGGGTGGAAGGATGCCGGCGGCGATACGGCCGAGGGTGGACTTGCCGCAGCCGGACTCGCCGACCAGCCCCAGCGTCTCGCCCTTCATCACCGACAGCGACACGTTCTCGACCGCGCGCACCTCGCGTGTCTCGACCGGGGCACCGAGCTTGGCGGCGATGCGGTCGCCGAGCGAGATCTTGCGGCTGAACCGCCGCGAGACCGCGTCCAGCTCGAGCAGCGGCGCGCTCATGCGGCCTCCAGCGGATGGAAGCAGCGCGCCAGACGGCCGCCGATATCGGCGATCTCCGGCATGGTCTCGCAGGCGCCGGTGGCGCGGCTGCAGCGGGCGCGGAAGGCGCAGCCGGGCGGCAGATCGATCAGCGCCGGGATGCTGCCGGGTATCTGCGCCAGCTTCTCGCCCGGCTCGGCTTCGCCCGGCACGGAGTCGAGAAGGCCGCGCGTGTAGGGGTGCCGCGGCTGCGCCAGCACATCGGCCGTCGGCCCGTATTCGACGATGCGCCCCGCATACATGACCGCGATGTCATGGGCGAGGCTGGAGACCACGGCGAGATCATGCGTGATCCAGACCAGCGCGACGCCCGTCTCGGCGCCCAGGCGCTGCATCTCCTGGAGGATCTGTGCCTGGATGGAGACATCGAGCGCCGTGGTCGGCTCGTCGGCGACGATCACGGAGGGGCTGTGAAGGAGGGCGATCGCGATCGCCACGCGCTGTCGCATGCCGCCCGAGAGCTGGTGCGGATAGGCCGCGAGGCATTGCTCGGGCGCCGGCAGCCCGACCTTGCCGAGCGCCTTCAACGAGCGCTCGCGCACGACGGCGTTGGAGACGGTCTCATGCGCCCGGAGCGCCATGGACATCTGCGTGCCGACGCGGAGCACGGGGTTCAGCGTCATCATCGGATCCTGGAAGATCATCGCGATCCTCCGCCCGCGGACGCGACGCGACGCATCGCGGTCGAGGCCGACCAGTTCCTGCCCGTCGAGCCTGACGGAACCTTCGACGATGCGACCGGGATGATCGATCAGCCCAAGGATCGAGAGCCCGGTCACGCTCTTGCCCGACCCGGACTCGCCGACCAGGCCGAGCACGCGGCCCCTCTCGATCGACAGGTCGACGCCGTCGACGGCCTTCACCGCGCCCGAGCGCGTGAAGAAATGCGTCTTGAGCCCGCGGACCTCGAGCGCCGCCGTCATCGCTGCAGCCTGGGATTCAGCTGGTCGCGGATCTGGTCGCTGACCAGGTTGACGGCGAGGATCAGCACGATCAGGGCGATGCCGGGATAGATCGAGATCCAGTAGCGGCCGGACATCATGTACTGGAAGCCGTTGGCGATCAGCGTGCCGAGCGAGGGGTGGGTGACCGGCAGGCCGAGGCCGAGGAAGGAGAGCGTCGCCTCGAGCGAGATCGCATTGGCGATCTGCACGGTGGCGACGACGATCAGCGGCGGCATGCAGTTGGGCAGGATGTGGCGGAACACCACGACGCGCGAGGAGAGCGGCGTCGACAGCGCCGCCTCGATGTACTCCTTGGCGCGCTCGGCGACCGCGGCGCCATGGGCGGTACGGGCGAAATAGGCGTATTGCGAGGCGACGAGCGCGACGGTGAGCTGCCACTTGCCCTGGCCCAGGATCGCCGAGATCACGAGCGCCAGCAGGATCGCGGGGAAGGAGAGCTGCAGGTCGATGAAGCGCATGATCAGCGCCTCGGTGCGGCCGCCGGCGAAGGCGGCGATGGCTCCGAGCGAGCCGCCGACGATGAAGGCGACGGCACCGGCGGTGATGCCGATCTGGATCGAGATGCGGAGCCCGTAGAGGATCGCCGACCACAGGTCGCGGCCCTGCGCGTCGGTGCCGAGAAGATGGACATAGCCACCCGAGCCGACATGGCCCGGCGGCCGCCGCGCATCGCCCAGAACCAGCTTGCCGATGTCGTAGGGATCCTGCGGCGTGAACAGCGGCGCCATCAGCGCGGCGCCGACGACCAGGATGACGACGCCGAGCGCGAGGAGCGCCAGGCGGTTCTCGGCGAACTCGATCCAGAAGCGCAGGAAAGGGGAGGCGTCTCGGCGCATCAGGTCCGACCCGAACGCACGCGGGGGTCGAGCGCCGCATAGGCTATGTCGACCGAGAAGTTGATCATGATGAAGAGGAAGGCGACCAGCATCAGATAGGCCACCATCACCGGCCGGTCGAGCGACTGGATCGAGTCGATGATCAGCTTGCCGAGGCCGGGCCAGGAGAAGATCGTCTCGGTCACCACGGCGAAGGCCATGGTCGCCGCCAGCTCCAGCCCGAACACGGTGACGAGCGGGATCGAGATGTTCTTCAGCACATGGCCGAAGATCACCTTGCTGTCGGAGATGCCCTGGGCGCGGGCGAAGCGCACATAGTCGGAGAGCATCGCCTCACGCATGCCGGCGCGTGCCATGCGGATCATCAGCGCCATGCGGAAGAGCGAGAGGGTGAGCGCCGGCAGCACGAGGTGCGACCAGCCGTTGAGCGTCAGCACGCTCCACTGGATGCCCCAGACCTCGACCGTGTCGCCGCGGCCGCCGGCCGGCAGCCAGCCGAGCTCGACGGCGAAGCCCATGATGAAGAGGATGCCGATCCAGAAGGTCGGCAGCGAGAAGCCCAGAACCGAGAGTCCCATGATCGCGCGCGAAGAGACCGCATTCGGGCGGTAGCCGGCATACATGCCGAGAGGCACGCCGATGATCGTGGCGCCGATGACCGCGACCAGCGTCAGCTCGAGCGTCGCGGGCAGGCGCGAGAGGATGAGCTGCAGGACCGGCATGTTGAACACGAAGGAGCGGCCGAAATCGCCTTGCACGAGGCTGGCGGCGAAATTCAGGTACTGCTTCCACAGCGGCTGGTCGAAGCCGTAGCGGCGGATGGTGTCGAGGCGGATGTCCTGTGTCGCGTCCGGCGCGATCAGCACGTCGATCGGATTGCCGATGGCGAAGACGCCGACGAAGACCAGCACCGAGATGACCACCATCACGGCCACGGCCTGCAGCAGGCGCTGGATGAGGAAGCCGAGCATGGCGGCTCTGCCCTGCCCCTCGATCTCAGGCCCAATCCCGGTCGATGACGTCGCGCGTCTCCTCGACCGCGACCTGCCAGAGCGCCAGTACCTCGTTGTCCGAGCGCTCGTAGCGGCCGTGGAAATTGCCGTCACCGACGATCCGGCGGACCTCCGCCGGGTTCGCATGCGCCATGCGCTTGAGGTCGACCTGCGGCTTCGCTTCCTTCGGCGGCGTCACGCCGGAAACGCGCGTCCAGGGAAAATTCTCCATCCAGCTCGCATGGCTGGCAGCCGGATCGATCTCCTGCACCTTCGCCCAGGTTTTCGGCGCGTTGTACCAGTTGTGGAACTTGACGCGCGCATCGCGGCGCTTGCCCATCCATTCCTTGAGCAGGCCCTGCACCGGCGAGTTTCCGCCATGGCCGTTGACGGTGACGATGCGCCGGAAGCCGCTCTGGTACATGCTTTCGAGGATGTCCTCGATCAGCGACATGTAGGTCGTGACGCGCAACGATACCGTGCCTGGGAAATCCGAGAAGTAGGGGGTGAGACCGAAGGGCACGGCGGGATAGACCGGAACGCCGAGCGGCTCGGCGGCGTCGACCGAGACTTTTTCCGACAGGATTTGGTCGACGCACAGGCTCAGATAGGCATGCTGCTCGACGCTGCCCAACGGCAGGACGCAACGGTCGTCGCGCTTCACCCGATCCTCGACCTGCATCCAGGTCATGTCGGCAATACGCATTGGTCGCCTCCCCCGGCTCTTAAGAGGAACTTGACCGACACGTGCAAACATCGTCAAGTTCCATGTGGAACTATCACGGGGTGACGGGTGCCTGACTCAGGCCCGATGAACCGGAACCGCGCGACGGAGGCGGAAGCCTTCGCCGGTGCCGCTATTCATCCGCTGATCGCGACCAAGCTCTGGGAGAACCCATGCTGGTTCTCCTTCCGCATCAACTATCTGGCGCTTCGCTTCAACGGCCCGGTCTATGGCCGCATCGCGGACCGCCACGACCTGTCGCGGCCGGAATATCTGGTGCTCTATTCCCTGTCTCTGCGTGACGGCATCGCCGCGCAGGCCATCTGCGACACCGCCGGCTTCCCCAAGAATACGATCAGCCGCGCCATTCACAAGCTGGTGAAGCGCAAGCTGATCCGCCGCGCGCTGGACGCGAAGGACCGCCGCAGCTTCGTCCTGCACCTGACCGCGGAGGCGCGTCGCATCCTTGCCGAGAGCGTGCCGCCGATGGTCGCTCACGAAAAGCGGATGCTTTCCGAACTCACCCCGGCCGAGCAGCAGACCTTGTCGAAGCTGCTCGCCAAGCTCGTCGTCGATTCTCCGAATTGGCCCATCGAAGAAAACAGGGAGTAACGGACATGAAGCTTCAAAGACTGGGACTCAGCGCCGCGATCGTCTTCGGCGCCGTTGCGGTTGCGGCGATGACGTCGCAGGCGCAGACCTTGAACATCGGCGTCCGCGCAGGTCCGGAATCGATCGATCCGCACTTCACCGCCACCGGCACGCATGCCGAGGCGATGAAGCAGATCTTCGACACGCTGACCTGGTCGGGCGACGGACTCGAGATCGAGCCACGCCTGGCCGAAAGCTGGAAGGCCGTCGACAACACGACCTGGGAGTTCAAGCTCCGCAAGGGCGTCAAGTTCCATGACGGCTCCGACTTCACCGCCGAGGACGTGAAGTTCTCGATCGAGCGAATTCCGAAGGTGACCGGCGCCAACCCGCTGACCATCTATGTGCGCCGCGTGCAGTCGACCGAGATCGTCGACCCGCATACGATCCGCATCAAGACCGACGGCCCGGCGCCAAACCTGCCAAACGACTTCATCCGCCTGTTCATCGTCTCCGCGAAGGCGGCGGCCGGCCTCGACAAGGACACCTCCAACCCGGCCTTCAACTCCGGCAAGGCGGCGATCGGCACCGGGCCCTACAAGTTCGTCTCGTGGACGCCGAAGGAGCAGCTGGTCCTCGATCGCAACGACAATTTCTGGGGCCCGAAGGAGCCCTGGGCGCGCCATGTGCGCAAGGAGCTCCCGAACGATGCGGCGCGCGTCGCGCAGCTGAAGGCGGGGCAGGTCGACCTGATCGTGCGCGTGCCGGCGACCGACGTCGCCTCGCTCAAGCGCGATCCCAAGCTCAACGTCGTCACGATCGACAGCGTCTACGTCTTCAACATTGAGCTCGACATGCGGGACAAGCCCCCGCAGATCACGGCCAAGGACGGCTCGGCGCTGGCGAAGAACCCGATGCAGGATCCGCGCGTGCGCGAGGCGATCGATCTCGCGATCGACCGCAAGGCGCTCGCCGAGATCGCCATGGAAGGCCTCGGCAAGCCGCAGAACCAGCTCGTGACGCCCAGCATCTTCGGCTACTCGAAGAAGCTGCCGGAGCGTAAGTACGACCCCGCGGCGGCGAAGAAGCTGCTGGCGGATGCCGGCTACCCGAACGGTTTCAAGGTCGTCTTCAGCTTCACCAACGACCGCCTGCCGGGCGATCGCCAGGTCGGCACGTCGGTGGCGCAGATGCTGGCCGCGGTCGGCATCGACGCGCAGGCGAACTCGCAACCGGGCGCGGTGTTCTTCCCGGCCCGCTCGCGCGCCGAGTTCTCCATGTCGATGTCGGGCTGGGGCACGCTGACCGGCGAGGCCCACTACACCCTGTCGTCGATCGCGCATTCGAACGACCCGGCGAAGAAGTTCGGCGCGTTCAACGTTCATCACTACAAGAACCCGGTCATGGACAAGCTGATCCAGGACGCTGCGGTCGAGATGGACGAGAATAAGCGCCGTGCCTTCCTCGAACAGGCCAACGAGCTGGTCGCCACCGACCGGCCGCGCCTGCCGCTGGTCGCCGTCGGTTCGGCCTGGGCGATGCAGAAGGACAAGGTCACGATCAAGCCGCGTGTCGACGAGGACACGCTGGCGATGAACATCAAGCCGGCGAAGTAAGCCGGCCAGATCCGAGAAGAGGAGCGGTGGCGCCGGCAACGGCGCCACCGTTTTTTTTGGAGATGACAGAGATCGCGATCGGCATTCACGGCGGCTGCGGTACGCTGGCCAAGGAGCTGCTGAGCGAAAAGGACTGGGCCGAGACGCGGCAGCACCTGGCTGACTCCGTGCGCGTGGCCTGGGCGATCCTCAACAAGGGCGGGCGCGCGGTCGAGGCGGTCGAGGCTGCCATCGTCGTCATGGAGAACTCGCCTCACTTCAACGCCGGCCACGGCGCGGCGCTGACCGAGCATTCCGAGCACGAGCTCGACGCCTCGATCATGGATGGCGAGACGCTCGGCGCCGGCGCCCTCTGCGCCGTGCGCACGATCCGGAACCCGATCAAGGCGGCGCGCGCGATCATGGAGAAGTCGGACCTGCTGCTGCTCGCCGGTCCGGCCGGCGACGACTTCGCCAAGCGCATGGGGCTCGACATCGTGCCCAACAGCTATTTCACCACGCAGCGCCGTATCGAGGCTCTGGCCTCGCTCAAGGCCAAGCAGGCGCGCCAGGAGATCGCCATGGCGACCGAGGCGGAGCGCCACGGCACCGTCGGCGCCGTCGCGCTCGACAGGAAGGGCAACCTCGCCGCGGGAACGTCGACCGGCGGCTTCAACAACAAGCCGGCGGGCCGCGTCGGCGACTCGCCGATCATCGGCGCCGGCACCTACGCTGCGAACGGCATCTGCGCCGTCTCGTGCACCGGCATGGGCGAGATCTTCATCCGCCGCGTCGCCGCCTATGACGTCTCGGCGCGCATGCGCTATGCCGGCAAAGGTCTGCGCGAGGCTGCCGACGCGGTGATCGAGGCGGTCGGTTCGCACAAGATCGGCGCCGGCCTGGTCTCGGTCGATGCCGGCGGCAGGGTCTATGCGCCGTTCAACACGCTCGGCATGGCCCGCGGCTGGATCGAGACGGACGGCATGGTCCATGTCGCCACGCACCAGGAGGTGCATGCGATGGGCCCGGCGTGAGCGACGAGCCGGTCCTCATCTGGGGCTCGGGCGCCATTGGCGGCACGCTCGCCGCCTGGTGGGCGCGCGCCGGCGTTCCTTTGATCGCCGTCGATGTGCAACGCGATCATGTCGAGGCGTGCCGCACCAAGGGCATGACCATCGAAGGGCCGGTCGACAGCTTTACCCAGAAGCTCGATGCGCGGATGCCGGAGGAGGTGACCGGCACCTATCGTCGGATCATCCTCGCGGTGAAGGCGCAGCATACCGAGGCCGCCGTGGATGCGCTTGCGAAGCACGTGGCGCCGGACGGTTTCGTGCTCTCCGCCCAGAACGGCCTCAACGAGGTGGCGATCGCGAAGAAGCTCGGGGCCGAGCGCACCATGGGCTGCTTCGTGAACTACTCGGGCGACCTGATGGGGCCGGGCCGCATCATGCTCGGCAGCCGCGGCTCCGTGGTGGTGGGCGAGATAGACGGCTCGATCCGCGAACGCACGCGCGCCATGCATACCTTGCTACAGGTTTTCGAGCCGAAGGCCCAGCTGACCGACAATATCTGGGGTCAGCTCTGGGGCAAGATCGCCTACAGCGCCATGCTGTTCGCGACCTCGCTCAATCACGATTCCATGGCCGACAACTTCGCCGATCCCGCGCGCTTTCCCGCCTTCCATCGCTTGGGGAGGGAGGTGATCGCGGTCGCCATGGCGCGCAGGGTTAAGCCGCTCGGTTTCGGCGGCTTCGATCCTTCCGCCTTTGGGCCGAGCGCGGGAGAAGCGGCGGCGCGCGCCTCGATCGCGTGGCTGGTCGAGTTCAATCGCGCCTCGGCCAAGACCCATTCCGGCGTCTACCGCGATCTCGCCGTGCACAAGCGACGCACCGCCGTCGATCCGCAGATCGGCGCGGTCGCCGAGCTCGGCCGCGAGGCCGGCATCGACACGCCGGCGCTGCGCAAGCTGGTCGAGCTGGTCCAGGACATCGAGGACGGCCGCCGGCCGCAGTCGCGTGAGACGCTGCAAGCGCTGGTCGCGGTCTGCGAGGCGGTGCCGGCCTAGTCCTTAGGCTTTGCACGCTCCTTCGAAAGCCTCTGCTCGGTCGTCTCCGGATCGGCAAGCAAGGCGCCCCTGTGGCGGCCACCGGGTATGCGCTTACCTTTGGGCGGAATCTGCCCTTCGGGCACGCCGCCATTCCCGAAGGTCGATCTGGTGAATGGCTTGGGCGGTTGGGTGCTCGGCTTCATCTCATTGATCCATGTTGGGCGTGCCGAATACGGCCGCTTTCATGGAAACATCGCCAGCACGGAAATGTTCACCGGTGACAGCGGCATCCTGCCTCACTGCCTGTGAAATCGCGTCCAATATTGACCCCACCCCGGAAGTCCCTTACAGCATTGATATTATTTTAGGAAACGGGAATTTAGGGGGCCACTTTTCGCGTCCAATTGCGACCCCACGAAAAG
>Ga0194132_10007942_pt1 | contig 15471 bp, 18 predicted proteins | sample TA2KigOf80mmetaG_FD_148612 | JGI IMG/M metagenome (GOLD analysis project Ga0194132, IMG submission 148612) | Freshwater microbial communities from Lake Tanganyika, Tanzania - TA2015054 Kigoma Offshore 80m | ecosystem: Environmental > Aquatic > Freshwater > Lake | place: Tanzania: Lake...
CTTGACCGCGCTCGCGGCGCCGAGCAGGGCGCGCCAGCGCACCGGCGGCATATAGAGCGCGCCCTTGGCGGCGCCCGGTAGGAACATCGACTCTCGGAGCAGGCGGTCGAGCTGTGGCGGGCTGTAGGGATGGCCATGACCGAACGGTGAACGCTCGAGCCGCGCCCAAATGCCGCGCCGGTTGGGCACGACGACGACGAGCCGGCCGCTGCTCGTCATCACCCGCCACACCTCGCGCAGGAGCGGGCGCACCTGTTCGCTGGTCTCGAGCGCATGCGCGAGCACGACGCGATCGAAGGTAGCATCCGGGAACGGCAGCTCGTCCTCTTCGGCGAGACAGACGATGTTGGGCGAGTCCGGTGGCCAGTGCAGCACGCCCTGATTTGCTGGCATGACCGCGACGACCCGTTCCGCCTCGACCCGGAACGGGCGCAGGAACGGCGTCGCGAAGCCGAGGCCGAGCAGACGCTGGCCGGCGAGGTTGGGCCACAGCACGCGCAGGCGATGGCGGACGATGCGCTGGGCGACCTGGCCGAGGCTCGAGCGGTAGAACTGGCGGAGATCGATGACGTCGGGGCGCATGGGCCATGTTACCACGGCCCCGGTTGCCGCCGGAGCCGGGGACCTGGGGTCCCGCCTGGTGTGAGAATGGCTACAGCCCGGGCAGGGTGCCGGCGGTTAGTCTTAACCGCGGATTAGGCGTCGCCGCCCCACAGTTGGCTCGGCGCGCTCCGGCTTGTTAAGGTTAGGGCGGCGTGCGGATCGCGAACGGCTCGCCCCCTTTGTTGAGGCGTCTCGTCCATGGCGGTGGCGGTCGGCCAGACCAGCGCTTACCCGCTCGACCCGTCCGGGTCGTTGCGCCGGTTGCAGCCGGCCAACGACGCGGTTCGGGTGTTGCCGCCCCGCCGCGAGGCGGACCTGCCGCCGCGCGAACAGGAGGCCCCGCAGCCGACCGCTGAGGGCTCCACCGATCCCGCGACCCGGCATGGCCACCGCGGCGACCGAGGCAGGGGCGGTGCCGCGATCGAGGGCCCGTTCGTCCGGCTCAATGGCTTCGCCGGTCTCGCGTTCGGCGTTCCCTCGACCCAGTTTCTGACGCAGGCCCTCGCCCAGCACGCGATGCCCTGGCCGAGCGGCGGACAGGCAACCGAGACGGCGCTCGCTGCCTACCAGGCCACGCTCGCGCGCGACATCGATGTGTTCGCACCCATCCTGCCGGTGGCCGTCGAGGCCTGAGTCCCCGCCACGGCGGTGATGCCCATTACAGCGAGGCTTGGCCGGCGCACGCTTTTGTGAGAGTTTATCTCGGTCTGGCGGCCGCGCTCGCGTATCTGTCCCGCTCCCACCGCTCGTTCCCCCAATCGAGGACAGATCCGATGCCGGACCCCTGCACGCTCGCCGAGCTTCTTGCCGCGGGCGCGGATGACGATACCGCCATCCTGGCGCCCGACCGGCCGTCGCTGCGTTACGGGCCGCTACGGGCGCATCTCCGCGCCGCCGCCGGCGAGCTTGGCCGGCTGGGCATTGGCCGCGAGGACCGGGTGGCGATCGTGCTGCCCAACGGACCGGAGGCGGCCACGGCGTTCCTCGCCGTCGCGCTCGGGGCCACCGCTGCGCCGCTCAACCCCGCCTACACGCGCGAGGAGTTCGAGTTCTACCTGAGCGATCTCGCGGTCACGGCGCTCATCCTCGAGGCGGGATCGGACTCTCCGGCGCGGGCGGCCGCGGTCGCCCGTGGCGTCGCCATTCTCGAGCTCAGCCATGCGCCGAGCGACCCGGCCGGGCTGTTCAGCCTCAGGCCGTTCAGCCTCAGTGGCGCCGAGGGCGCTACCGCCCGGGCCGCCAGCCTCGCCGAGTTCGACGAGACGGCGTTGCTCCTCCATACCTCGGGCACCACGGCCCGGCCCAAGATCGTGCCGTTGACCCAGGCCAACCTCGCCATCTCCGCCTGCAACACGGCCCGCAGCCTGCGGCTCACCCGGAGCGATCGCAACCTCAACTTCATGCCGCTCTTCCACATCCACGGCCTGATCGGCTCGCTCCTCGCGGGCCTCGCCGGCGGCGGCAGCGTCTACTGCTCCCCCGGGTTCAATGCGTTGCGCTTCTTCCATTGGCTCGACGAATCCCAGGCGACTTGGTACACGGGGGTGCCGGCGATGCACCAGGTCATCGCCGGCCGGGCGCTGCGCAGCCCCGAGATCGTGGCACGCTCGAAGCTGCGCTTCGCCCGCTCGGCAAGCTCGGCGCTCTCGGTCGGGGTGCTCGGCGAGTTCGAGGGCATCATGCGCGTTCCGATTGTCGAGGCCTACGGCATGACCGAAGCGGCGCACCAGATCGCAAGCAATCCGTTGCCGCCCGGCGCACGCAAACCGGGGACGGTGGGCCTCCCCGCGGGTCCCGATATCGCCATCATGGACGCGCGCGGGCGCCTCCTGCCGGGCGGCGAGACAGGTGAGATCGTCATTCGCGGAGCCAACGTGTTCCCGGGCTACCTCGACAACCCGGCGGCCAACGCCCGTTCCTTCACCAAGGGCTGGTTCCGCACCGGCGATCAGGGCCTGATCGATCCCCTCGGCTACGTCACGATCACCGGCCGCCTCAAGGAGATCATCAATCGCGCGGGCGAGAAAGTCGCGCCGAAGGAGGTGGACGACGTGCTCGCCCAGCACCCGGCGGTGGCGCACGCCGTAACGTTTCCCGTGCCGCACGCCAAACTCGGCGAGGAAGTCGCCTGCGCCATCGTTTTCAAACACCACATGCGGGCGACCGAGGCGGAGCTGCGGGAGCTGGCGAGCAGGCGCCTGGCCGCCTTCAAGGTGCCCTCGCGCTTCATCTTCCTCGATCATCTGCCACGGACCCCGACCGGCAAGGTGCAGCGTCTCGGCCTCGCCGAGCGTCTCGGCCTGGTCGACCGCGGACAGGAGCGCGCCCGGGCATGAAGGTCTGCGTCGTCGGCGCCGGAGCGATCGGCGGTTACATCGGCGCCCTCCTGGCGCGGAGCGGGGTCGAGGTCTCGCTGATCGCCCGCGGGCCCCATCTCGCGGCAATTCAGGCGAGGGGGCTCAAGCTCCTGATGGGCGGCGAGACCATTCACGTGCACCCGCGCGCGACCGCGGAGGCGGCCGAGCTCGGGCCGCAGGACTTCGTGGTGATCGCGCTCAAGGCGCACTCGGTGCCGCCGATGGTCGAGCGGCTCGTGCCACTTCTCGGCCCGGAGACCGCCATCGTCATGGCAGTGAACGGGTTGCCGTGGTGGTACTTCTACCGGCTCTCGGGACCCTACGAGAACCGCCGCGTCCGCAGCGTCGATCCCGACGGTAGACAGTGGGACCGGTTCGGACCCGCGCGCGCCATCGGTAGCGTGCTCTACCAGGCGTGCGAGATCGCCGGGCCCGGCGTCATCCGCCACATCGCCGGCGACCGCATCCCGCTGGGCGAGCCCGACGGCAGCCGCTCGGCGCGCTGCCAGCGCCTGGCTGAGGCCTTCATCGCGGCGGGCATCAAGGCGCCGATCCGCCCCCACATCCGCAACGACATCTGGGTCAAGCTCTGGGGCAACCTGTCGTTCAACCCGGTCTCGACGCTGACCCAGGCGACGATGGAGACCATCGCACGCGACCCCGGCACCCGGGCCGTCGTACGGGCGATGATGAACGAGGCGCAAGCCGTGGGCGAGAAGCTCGGTGTGAGCTTCCCGATCAGCGTGGATGACCGCATCAAGGCGGGCGAGGAAGTCGGCGCCCACCGCACCTCGATGCTGCAGGATATGCTGGCCGGCCGGCCGCTCGAGGTCGATGCCCTGGTCGGCGCGGTGCGCGAGCTCGGCGCGCTGGTCGCGGTGCCGACCCCGACGATCGACACCGTCCACGCCCTGGTCGTGCGGCGCGCCCGCGAGGCCGGCCTCTACCCAGCCTGAGCCAGGCGGCCGAAGGTGGCGAGGTCGATGTTGGCGCCGCACACCAGGACACCGACGCGGCGGCCCCTCAGGCGCTCCCGCAGCGGGCCGCACAGCGCGGCGGTGGCCGCGGCCCCGGCCGGCTCGACCGCGAGCTTCATCTCGCGGAACAGAAGCGCCATCGCGGCGCGGAGATGGTCGTCCTCCACCAGCACGATGTCATCGACCGAGCGCCGGCAGAGCGCGAACGAGTAGGATAGCGCGAACGGCGCGCCCAGGCTGTCGGCGATGGTCTGCACCTTTTCGATCGCCTGCGGTGAGCCGGCCTTGAAGCTCCGCGACATCGTGTCGGCGCCGGCCGGCTCGACGCCGTAGACCTTGCACGCGGGATCGAGGAGCTTGACCGCAGTGGCGATGCCGGCCATCAGCCCGCCGCCGCCGATCGGCACGATCACCGCGTCCAGGCCCGGCGCCTGGCGGCACCACTCAAGCCCCACCGTCGCCGTGCCGAGGATCGTGCGCGCGCCCTCGTAAGGGTGGACGAAGGTGCGCCCCTCCTCGGCCTCGATGCGCTTGACCGCCTCGAAGGCGACGTGGACGTTCTCGACCTGCACGATCTCGGCGCCGTAGCTGCGGCACAGCGCGACGCGCGCCGGGTTGGCGGATTTCATCATCACCACCTTGGCGGTGGTGCCGAGGATCTGGGCGGCGTAGGCCACCGCGATGGCGTGGTTACCGGCGCTGACCGCTGTCACCCCGCGCCCGAGCGCGCCGTGGTCGAGCGCGAGCATATTCGAGAGCGCGCCGCGCGGCTTGAAGGTGCCGGTGTATTGCAGGAGCTCGAGTTTCAGCACCACATCCGCGTCGCGCCCGACGGCGGCGGCGAGCTCGGGCCCCTGCCAGCGGTGCACCGGGGTCTCGCGCACCAGGTCGCCGAGCGCGGCGCGGGTGAGCGCGATGTCGGCAAGCGTGAGGTGGGGGTCCATCCGCGTGGCCATCCGTGGAGACCGCGCATGATAACGCGCGGCCGGGCGGGGCGGCATCTTCCTTGCCGGAACGCGCCGCGGCTGCCTAAGATCGCCCAACGGCGGAAACGGCCGCGGGGAGGCAGCCATGAAGCAGGTCACGTGCGTGCTCGATTGCAAGCACGAGCTCGGCGAGGGACCGATCTGGACCGAGCGCGACCAGAGCCTCTACTGGACCGACATCCCGGCGCGCCAGATCCACTGCTACACGCCGAAGACGAAGAAACATCAGGTCTACGACGTGCCGGAGATGGTGACGACGCTCGCCGAGCGGGCCAGGGGTGGCTTCATCCTCGCCACCGACAAGGGCGTCGTGCTGTGGGACCCGGCGACCAAGCTATGGCAGCGCTTCGCGAGCCCCGAAGCGGACCTCCCCGACAACCGCATGAACGATGGCAAGACCGACCGTCAGGGCCGGTTCTGGGCCGGCTCGATGTACAACAACTGGGCGCCCGACGGCGCCAACCGCCCGATCCTGCCGAGGCGTGGCAATCTCTATCGGTTCGATCCGAACGGCACGTTCAAGAGGTTCGAGAGCGGCATCAGCTGCAGCAATACGTTCTGCTGGAGCCCCGATGACAAGACGTTCTACTTTGCCGACAGCTTCTCGAACGTCATCTCGGCCTACGACTTCAACGCCAAGACCGGCGAGATCTCGAACAAGCGGCCACTGTTCGATTCGAGCGGCGATGCCACACTCGGTGTGCCCGACGGCTCGGAGATCGACGCCGAGGGCTACCTGTGGAACACGCGCTACGGCGGCGGCTGCGTGCTGCGCATCGCCCCCGACGGCCGCGTGGTGCAGCGGATCGACATGCCGTGCCGCCGCATCACGAGCTGCATCTTCGGCGGCCCCGGCCTCAAGACGCTCTACATCGTGACAGCGCGCGATGGCGCCCCGCCGGCCGAGCTTGCCGACTGGCCGCTCGCCGGCGGGCTGTTCGCGATCGAGCCCGGCGTCGGCGGGCTGCCCCAGGTTCCCTTTGCGGGGTGAGGCCACCACGATGGAAGCCGTCTCCTTCACCCGCATGGACCAAGGCACGGCGGCCGAGTACCACTTCCTCGAACAGCTCGAAGTGCCGTTCAAGGCGGGGGCCGCCGATCGCGTGCTGGCGCACCTTGCTCTCCTCGGCGATTCCTACGGCGGCTATCGGGTGAGCCGGCTCGGCCATTCGCTGCAGACCGCCTCGCGCGCCGCGGCCGCTGCCGCCGAGGAGGAGGTGATCGTGGCTGCGCTCTTGCACGACATCGGCGACGTGCTGGCGCCCCATAACCACAGCGAGCTCGCGGCGACGATCCTCAAGCCGTTCGTGTCGGAGAAGACGTGGTGGGTGGTGAGGCACCACGGCATCTTCCAGGGCTATTATTTCTGGCATCATCTGGGCGGCGACCGCAACGCGCGCGAGGCCTACCGCGGTCATCCCCACTTCGCTTTCACGGCCGAGTTCTGCGAGCGCTGGGATCAGACCTCGTTCGATCCCGATTACCCGAGCCTGCCGCTCGAGGCCTTCGCGCCGATGGTGCGGCGGGTGTTCTCGCGGCCCAGCACCTTCCGTGGCTGAGCTCTAGCGCGCCGTCCAGCCGCCATCGATCAGGAGGCTCGCGCCGGTGATGAGCGCCGCCGCGCGCGAGGCGAGAAAGACCGCGGCGCCCATGACGTCGCCGACTTGACCGAGGCGGCCGAGCGGAATGCGGCTCAGCGCCTCGGCGCGGAGGCCCGGGTCGGCCGCCAGGATCTCGCGCACGAGCGGGGTCTCGACGAACGTCGGAGCGATGGCGTTGACCCGGATCCGATGCGGCGCCAGCTCCACCGCTAGCGCCTTGGTGAAGCCCTCGATCGCGTGCTTGGTCATGCAGTAGACGGTGCGCCGCGGCGCGCCGACGTGACCGAGCTGCGAGGACATGTTGATGATGACGCCGCGCTCCGGCTCCGGCCGATTGGCCATCATGCGGCGTACCGCGACCTGCGCGACTCGGAACGCGGCGCGAACGTTGAGCGCCAGCATCATGTCCAGCGTCGGCGCCGAAACATCGAGGAAGTCCTGTGGGACATTGGTGCCGGCGTTGTTGATCAGGATGTCCACGCGCGTCAAACGGTCGAACAGGTCGTCCACGGCAGCATCGTCCGTGACGTCGCACACGGCCATGTCGGCATGTCCGCCACGCCGTACGATCTCGGCCACTACCGCCCCAAGTTCGTCGCGTTGGCGGCTGACGACCACCACCTCGGCGCCGGCCCCGGCCAGCGCCAGCGCGCAGCCTGCGCCGATGCCTCGGCCGCCGCCGGTAACCACCGCCAACTTGCCCTCGAGGCGCAGGCTCGGCATGGCCAGCCCGGGGAGTGCGTCGTCGGCCATCGGTGGCTCCCTCAAACCGCGGATGGGATGGACGGGTCGCAGCATAGGGGCGCACCCGCGGCGATCAAGCCGGCGTTTACGCGCCGCTTACCAATCGTGTGGAATATCCGACCATGGATAGCGCTGTGGTTGCGGCAGCGCGGCCGTCGCGAACGCGGCGCCGGGCGATGGACCAGGAGCTTTACCTCGTCTTTGGCGGCCGCCTCTGCGATCCGGAGGGTGATGCGTTTGAAGCGCCGTCCGCGCTCGACGTTCGCGGCATCTTCCCGAGCTACGCGGCGACGCTGGCGGCCTGGCGCAGCGCCAGTCAGGCGAGCGTCGATGACGCCTACTTGCGCCACCTGATCATCCGCCTGCGCTGACTGCGGCGATCGTTGGCAGCACGGGTTCCCCCGTGCATACTGCCGCGCTCCCTCCCTCACGTGCCAGGAGAACTGATGCGCGACTTCCAGCTGCCCGGCCGCTCGACGATTCACGCCTGCAACGGGATAGCCGCGACATCGCACCCGTTCGCGACGCTGGCCGCCATCAACGTGCTGCAACGGGGGGGCAACGCGGTCGATGCCGCGATCACGGCGAGCGCTGTGCTGTGCGCGGTGGAGGCCAAGTCCACGGGCATCGGTGGCGACTGCTTCATCCTCTACGTGCCGCGCGGCAAGGGCAAGATCATCGGGCTCAACGGCTCCGGTCGTGCGCCGATGGCGGCGACCGCCGATTGGTACCTCGAGCGCGGCATCCGCAAGATCGAGCAGCGCAACGTCCACGCCATCACCATTCCCGGCGCCATCGACGCCTGGGATCGCATGCTCAAGGACCACGGGACGATAGCCCTCGCCGACTGCCTGGAGCCGGCGATCCGCTATTGCGAGGAGGGTGCGCCGGTATCGCCGCGAACCGCGAGCGACTGGACCGGGCTGGTCGATGTGCTATCGGCCGATCCCACGATGCGTCGCATCTATCTGCCGGGCGGCAAGGCGCCCAGCGTGGGCGACATCCACAAGCAGCCGGAGCTTGGGCGTACGATGCGTCTGATCGCCAAGGACGGTCCCGATGCGTTTTATCGCGGCGAGATCGCCGAGGACATCGTCAACCACCTCCGGAGCCTCGGCGGTCTCCACGCCCTGGACGACTTCGCCCAGCACCGGTCGGACTACGTGACGCCGATCAAGACCGGCTATCGCGGCTACGACGTCTATCAGATTCCGCCGAACGGACAGGGCATCACGGCCCTGATCATGCTCAACGTCTTCGGCGGCTTGCCGATGGCGAGCTACGACCCGGAGGGGCCGGAGCGGCTCCACATCGAGGCCGAGGCGGCCCGCATCGCCTACCACGCCCGCGATCGACTGGTCGCCGACCCCGACCACGCCAGCGTGCCGGTCGCGGAGCTGTTGTCGGCATCCTTCGCCGATCAGCAGCGCCGGCGCATCCGTATCGGCAAGGTCATCGACGACATCGAGGAGGGCGAGGCGCTGCCCCACGCGACGACCATCTACCTTTGCGTCGTTGACAAGGACCTCAACGCCATCTCGTTCATCAACTCGACATTCCTCTCGTTCGGCTCCGGCATCGCCAGCCCCAAGACCGGCGTGGTGTTGCAGAACCGGGGCGCCGGGTTCGTCATCCGGCCCGGCCACCCCAACTGCATCGCGCCGGCCAAACGGCCGCTGCACACGATCATTCCGGGCATGGTGATGCAGGGCGAGCGGGCGCTCATGCCCTACGGGGTGATGGGCGCCCAGTATCAGCCGACCGGGCACGCCCACGTGCTGTCCAACGTGTTCGACTACGGCATGGACCTGCAGGAGGCGCTCGATTGCCCGCGCGCCTTCCACTACGACGGCAAGCTGCAGGTCGAACGCGGGGTGCCCGCCAGGACGGTCGAGGCGCTCAGGGGCTATGGCCACAAGGTGGCGATCGCCGACATGCCGCTGGGCGGCGGTCAGATGATCTGGCTCGATTGGGAGCGTGGAGCGCTGATCGGCGGCTCTGAGCCGCGCAAGGACGGCTGCGCGTTGGGCTACTGATCGCGCGGGCGGGCGCGCAGGTCGCGGAGCTCGAACGGATCGGCGTGGATGTCGCCGAGCGCGGCGCCGGCAAGATTGGCCGCCTGTCGTGCCGCATGGACCATCGGCGGATAGCCGCACACGAAGACCCGCCAATCGCTGAGCTCGGGGTGATCGGCCAGAGCGGCCCGTTCGGCCCGGTCGGCGCGCACCCCGACGGGGCGCTCCGTGCCCGAGACACAGGGCACGTAGTGGAAGTTGGCGTGCTTGGCCGCCATAGCGCCCAGCACTTCGCGCAGGTAGAGCCCGCTCGGATGGCGCGAGCCGTGGTAGAGCCGGATCGGCCCGACGTGACCATCCGCCAGCGCGTCGCGCGCGATGCCGGTCAACGGCGCCAGGCCGGAACCGTTGCCGATGAGCAGGAGCGGCCTCTCCGGCTGGCCCGAGCGGTAGAAGCAGGTGCCGTAGGGCCGCTGCAGGTCGAGCGGCTCGCCGGGGGTCACGACGTCGCAGAGTCAGTGGCTCATCCGCCCGCTCGGCAGCCGCTTGACGTGGATCTCGACCAGGGCATCGCGGCGCGGGACGCTGGCCAGCGAGTAGCTCCGGGTCAGCCCGTCGAACCGCCTGAGGTTGATGAACTGCCCGGGGTGGTAGTAGAGCGCGGTTGCCGGATCGAGGAACAGCCGGCAGATGTGGGGCGACAACCGCTCGACACCGCACACCGTGGCCCGACCATAGAGCGCCGCATCGGGTGGAGACGCGATCGCCAGGTCGCCTTCGGGAACGCAAGTGCAGGCGAGGAAGTAGCCTGCTCGCGCAGCGTCGTCCTGAGCCCGTCCTGTGCCGTGGCCGGGGGCGCGCCGCTCTCGGCCCGGAGCACGCACGTGAGACAGGTGCCCTTGCGGCAGGAGTAGGGGAGGTCTACCCCCTGCCGCAGCAACGCAGCAAGAACCGACTCGCCAGGCTGGCCGAGGTAGGCGACCCCACCGTATACGAGGGTCGGCACGATGTGCGTCTTGTCGGTCGAGCGCTCAGCGGTTCAGGACGTCTGCCCGCGTGCTGGCGGCGACGCCGATGACCTCGCCGACGACGGCAGCGTCGCACCCGAGCTCAGTCAGCGTGTCCTTGAGGTGGCCGGCGACGGCGTCAAAATGGACGTCACCGAGGCCGCGCGCGACGAGGCCGGCGTGGGCGGTGCGGAAGTCGCGGCCGTTATACGTGTTGGGGCCGCCGAACACCATGGTCAGAAAGGCCTTCTGTTTCTGCCGCTGCGCTTCCATGTTGGCGTCGGCGAAGAACGGCGCCAAGCGCGGGTCCTTCAGAACCTTGCGATAGAAGAGATCGACCGCGGCATCGACGGCACCGGCGCCGCCGACCCGCTGGAACAGGGAGGGCTTCTCAAGCATGGCGAACTCCTACTGTGGGACGTACCGTGCAGGTCATAGCCCGCGCCCACTAACGCGAGTTAAAGCCCGCGGGTTCGCCGGGCGCGGTGGGAACGGCTCACCACCGAGCTGGGCAGAGGCCTTCGTCGCGTGGGTGGCGAGCGCGGCGGCCGCCGGTCGCCACGATCAGCTCCTCGCGTATCGGACGCCACCCCGCACGCCTTGACCGCCCATTCGCGTGACGAGCACTTCCTGCCGCTGCTGGTCGCGGCTGGCGCCGCCGGTTCCGGCACACCGGGGGCATTCGTCGAGGGTGGTTTCGTCTACGGTGGACTGAGCCTCTCGGCGCTCGTGTTCGGGACGAGCGGCGCAGCCGTTACCGGTGGCACGCCGGGAGGGGTTGCGTGAGAGGCACGCATCGTGCTTGGTGCGCTGCTCATCCCGTTGAGGCCGCCTGGCGATCGGCGAGCGCACACGCGATGAGATAGGTCGAGATCTCGGCCGGCCGGATCTTGACGTCTTCGCGGGCATGGCCTTCGAGCGCCGCCTTGACCAGGAAGTAGTTCTCGACGTTGGCCGGCTTGACCTTGAACACGCCGGTGGCGTTCTTGATCTTCGGGTAGTAGCGCGGATCGATGGCTTTCTCTTTCACGGCGATCCGATCGAACATGATGGTCTCATCGAGATCCCCGGCAGGAGCCTTCTTGACCAGCCGCCAGTCGCTCTCGCCAGCGTGTGCCTCTTCGTTCAGCCTGGCGATCGCCTCATCCACGTCATCCTCGGCAAGGGCGATCTTGTAAAGATGCTTGGTGACGCCAACCCCCTCGCCCCACTTCTGGAGGCCCTGGCTCCGGGCTACATAGATGGATCGCATCGCCCGCCTCCGGCGGTTCAGGTGGGTCGGGCCCGCGCCTCCACCAGCGCCCGCGCCGCCGCCAGGCCAAGCATGTAGGACTGGATCCCGAAGCCGGCGATGACGCCGTGTGCGGCCTCTGTCGTCACCGATTTGGCACCGCGCTTCTCGATGTTGGTCATGTGGATCTCGACTATCGGGAACGGCAGGGCGCGCAGGCAGTCGCGCAGCGCATAGCCGGCATACATGAAGCCGCCGGGGTTCATCACCAGAGCGTCGATGCCCTCGTCTGCCGCCCGGTAGAGGCGGGCGATCGCCTCGGCCTCGCTGTGGGTGTAGAACAACTCGAGGTCATAGCCGTCCGTGGCGGCATGGTCGCGCAGCATGGCGTCGAGTTCGGCGGCGCTCGTCGTGCCGTAGAGCTCGGGCTGCCGTTTGCCGAGGCAGGCCATGTTGGCGCCCTGGAGCACGAGGATGCGGCGGCGCGTTTTTCTCAAGGCATCTCCCCCGCGTGCAATCGCGTAAAGCGGTAGCGCAGCCGCTTACCAGAGTCCATATGGACGATCGGCCCTCGGCCGGCAGGCGAGGCAGGTCGGGGTCTGGGCGCGAAGCGCTAGCGGGCCGTGCCGAGCGCGGGGCCGGTATCCGCGGCGCCGCCGCGGCGATGGCGCGCGATCTCCTGCGCCATGCCTGCCACCGTGCCCGCCGGTCCGATCAAGATTTCGGGCGGTAGATCGACGCCAAAGCGGTCGGACACATCGAGGAGGATTTCGGCCGCGTCGAGCGAGTCGCCCCCGGCAGCGGCGAAGTCCTCGTGCCGTCCGAGTCCCTTGATCTGCAGGACGCGCAGCCAGATCCCGGTCAGCTCGGTCTCGATACCGGGGTGCGGCGAACTATCTCCTGGTGAAGAACATCTTCGTCAGCAGCTTGCAGTGGAGCGACTACCGTGACCAGCGCCCCGACTGGGTCCGGCGCGGCCAGGACGAGATCTACCGCCTGTTCGCGGCGGGCAGGCTCCGCCCGCACATAACGCGCCGACACCGGCTGGCCGACTACGCCGCCGCCCTCGCCGCGCTGCGGAGCGCGCAGGTTCTCGGCAAGGCGGTGTGCGGACCGACCGCTTCGCCATGCCTCCAAGCACGGGGTGACGGCGCCGGCACGCCGTGCGACGATCGGTGTCACTGCAAACGGAGGAGCCCGTGAGCACGCTACGCGTGGATCTCTACAGCGACACCCGCACCCGTCCGACACCCGGCATGCGCCGGGCGATCGCCGAAGCCGAGGTCGGTGACGAGCAGGCCGACGAGGATCCCACCGTAACGAGGTTGTGTGCGCGGGTCGCGGCGCTCCTCGGCAAGGAAGCGGCGCTCTACGCGCCCTCCGGGACGATGTGCAACCAGATCGCCTACCGCATTCATTGCCGGCTCGGCGATGAGGTGATCGCCGACCGCACGGCGCACACGGTCAACTCGGAGACCGGTGGCCCCGCCGCGCTTTCCGGCGTGATGATGCGCGTCGTCGAGGGCCGCGCCGGCATCTTCCGCGCGGCCCAGGTCAACGCCGCTCTGCGCGACCCGGCGGCGCGCCACCAGCCGCGCTCGCGCCTGGTCTCGATCGAGAACACCAGCAACCAGGGCGGCGGCACGATCTGGCCGCTCGGCGTCGTCGAGGAGGTCGCGGCCACCGCCCGGGCGCACGGCCTGGCGACGCACATGGATGGGGCGCGGCTGATGAACGCGGTCATCGCGACCGGCGTAGCGGCCAGCGCCTATGCCGCGCCGTGCGATTCGGTGTGGATCGACTTCTCCAAGGGCCTGGGCGCGCCGGTCGGCGCGGTGCTGGCCGGCTCGCAGGCCTTCATTCGCGAAGCGTGGCGCTGCAAGCAGCAGTTCGGCGGTGCGATGCGCCAGGCCGGGGTGATCGCCGCCGCCTGCCTCTACGCCCTCGACCATCACGTCGAGCGGCTGGCCGAAGATCACGCGAACGCGCGCGCGCTGGCGGCGGGGATCGCCGGGGTCCCCGGCTTGGCGCTGGAGACTGACCCGCCCGAGACCAACATGGTGTTCTTCGACGTCGGCGGGACAGGATTGAGCGCGGCCGAGGTGGCACAGCGCCTTCTCGCGCACGGCGTCCGCATCGGCGCGACGCGCGGCACCCGCATGCGCGCCGTGACCCACCTCGACATTCCCCCTGATGGCATCGCCCAGGCGCTGGTCGCATTGCGCTCGGTCGTTGCGGAGGCAAGAAGCGCGCGCCGCCAGCCCGAGCGCCAGCCGGCTTGAGGGGGCTCAGCCGCGGCCGACGTGCGGCATCTTGGTCGCCATCACCGTCATGAACAGCACGTTGGCATCGAGCGGCAGGTTGGCCATGTAGAGCACCGCCCGCGCCACGTTCTCGACGTCCATCGTGGGCTCCGGCTGCAGCGCGCCGTTGGCCTGCGGCACCCCCTTGGCCATGCGCGCGGTCATGTCGGTGCCGGCGTTGCCGATGTCGATCTGGCCGCAGGCGATGTCGTACTTGCGGCCGTCGAGCGCCGCCGATTTCGTCAGCCCGGTGATCGCGTGCTTGGTCGCCGTGTACGGCATGGAGTTAGGCCGGGGCGTGTGGGCCGAGATCGAGCCGTTATTGATGATCCGGCCGCCGCGCGGCACCTGGTCCTTCATGATGCGGAACGCCTCCTGCAGGCACAGGAACGAGCCGGTGAGGTTGGTATCGACGACCGTCCGCCACTGCTCGAGGCTGAGGTCCTCGAGCGGAATCCCCGGAGCGCCCATGCCGGCGTTGTTGAACAGCACGTCGAGGCGCCCGAACGCCTGCCGGGTCGCCGCGAACAGTGCCTTGACCGAGACCGGGTCGGTCACGTCCGTCGCGACCGCCAGCGCGCGGGCGCCCTCTGCCGCGGCGACCACCGCATCGAGACGATCTTTTCGCCGCCCGCCCAACGCGACGGCGTAGCCATCGCGCAGCAACGCCAGCGCGACGCTCTTGCCGATGCCCGATCCCGCGCCGGTGACGATCGCGACCCTGCCCGTTCCGTTCATTGCCCCGCATCTCCCCCCGCATTCGCCGGATGGCAAGGTATTATGCTGCAGTTTTGCGGCGATTCAGATAAGAGAATCAGTAGCTTAATCTGGACCGCACGAGGCTATTTTGCAGAACCCAGCGGGTGAATCAGGTGATGGTCCGCTCCGGCTCGATTTCGACCGCCGCGTGAAGCTGGAGTTCCATGGTTCGCGGATCACGTCCGATGCCGGATTGCTCGCCTATCGCGAACTCGATGACGCCCTCGGTCTCAGCGCAATGGCCGCGAACGTGCTCGCCGATGCGCGGACCGGCAGGAACGGCCGCCATCGGTGTTCGGGCGGCTCGCCGGCTACGAGGACGTGAACGATGCCGAGCGCCTGCGTCACGATCCGGCGATGCGCTGGATCGTCGGTGGCAAGGCGGCTCAGGGTTCAGCGGCCTCGCCGAGCCAGATGGGTCGCTTCGAGACGAAGTGGCTCGCGGCGTCCAACAACCTCTCGGCCCTCGCCGACCTCTCCGGCCAATGGATCGACGGCGTTCATGGCCGCCGCCCGCCGCGAGGCATCGTGCTCGACATGGATTCGAGCGTCAGCCCCACCCATGGCGATCAGGAGATGAGCGTCTGGAACGGGCACTTCGCCTGTACCTGCTATCACCCGCTGTTCCTGTTCAACCAGTTCGGTGATCTCGAACGCTGTGAGCTTCGTCCCGGCAACGTCCACAGTGCCGACGGCTGGCAAGACGTGCTGGCCCCGGTCGTGGCCCGCTATCGGGGCAAGGTCCTGCGCCTCTATTTCCGGGCCGATGCCGCCTTCGGCATGCCGGGCGTCTACGACTACCTGGAAGCCGAGGGGATCAAGTATGCGATCCGCATTCCCACCAACCAGGTCCTTCAGGCGAGGATCGGCTACTTGTTGACGCGCCCG
>Ga0194132_10007945_pt1 | contig 15459 bp, 18 predicted proteins | sample TA2KigOf80mmetaG_FD_148612 | JGI IMG/M metagenome (GOLD analysis project Ga0194132, IMG submission 148612) | Freshwater microbial communities from Lake Tanganyika, Tanzania - TA2015054 Kigoma Offshore 80m | ecosystem: Environmental > Aquatic > Freshwater > Lake | place: Tanzania: Lake...
TGATCCGGCTTGGTCTGCATGCCCCCTAGTTCGCTCTCGCTGGCCTCTGTCAACAACGCCGATCGCTCACCGGTTACGGTTCAACGCGTGGACGGACATCCCCTCCCTGCAGACACCACAGAAGCAGCCCCGAAAGAAGCACGTACAGACAGTCCTGCTCGCTTGCAAGAATTGACAGTCACAGAACGTCGCCCAACGACCGCCGCGTCCTCGGACACCGTCCGTGCCCGTGATTACGAGTTACGCCCACATACCACCACGCAGGAAATTCTCAACAACCTGCCAGGTCTGGTGGCAAGCCAACACGCTGGCGGCGGGAAAGCGATGCAGTATTTTCTCCGCGGTTTCGACAATGATCACGGCACCGATGTCGCACTTTTTGTCGATGGTATCCCGGTCAACATGGTGAGTCATGCACACGGCCAAGGCTATGCCGACCTGAACTTTCTCATTCCTGAGGTTGTTGATCGAGTCGAATTTTCAAAAGGATCGTACGCCGCGCAGTGGGGCGATTTCGCCAACTCTGGAGCGGTCAATTTCATCACCAAAGACAATGCGGCAGAAAACTCGCTGCAAGCGCTCGGCGGTTCCTTTAACACCATGCGTTACACTGCGGTGCTCTCACCGAAGCTCGGTCCGGTGCAGAGTCTACTCGCGAGCGAGGTCTATTTTTCTGACGGTCCATTCAAGAACCCAGAAAACTATCGTCGCTATAATTTATTCGGCAAGTTTACTCTCGCCCCGACACCAGAGTCGAAACTGACACTGTGGGCCTCAACCCACGATGGGGATTGGGACGCTTCTGGTCAGCTTCCGCTCCGCGAAGTCCGCGCGGGTCGCCTCAATCGCTTTGGCGCGCTTGATCCTACTGAAGGCGGGCGTTCCGACCGACAGAATCTCAATCTGATCTACACGTACACGCCACGTGCCCAAGAGAGTTGGTTCGTACAATTGTATGGTAGTCGCTACAAGCTCCGCTTGTTCTCAAACTTCACGTTTTTCACGAGAGATCCGAATCGCGGCGACGGCATCAATCAAGACGACAGTCGCATCATGTACGGCGGTCGTATTCACTATGACCGGTTGTGGTCACTGCGTGAGCTACCGGTCAAGACTACGATTGGCTTCGAAACGCGCAACGACGATGCTAACGTCGGCCTCTTTCGCCAACAGCGCCGCCAACGCCTCGCCACCACGAATGCGGTCAATATCGAAGAACGTTCGTTCAGTGGGTACGTCCAACAAGAATTTTTTTGGCGTGAATGGTTACGGTTACAGCTCGCTGTGCGCGGGGATCTCTTCTTCTTCGATGTCAACGATCGACGTCCTTCACGAGCCACATCAGCGCCTCGCCTCCGCGGAAACACTGTTGATGGTATCGTCAATCCCAAAGCAAACCTGATCCTCTCTCCATTCGTCAATAAAAACACCCTCTGGCGCTCTACCGAATTCTTTCTCAACTTTGGTATGGAATATCACTCTAATGACGCTCGTGACGCGGTACGACGTGGAAGCACGCCCCTGGCACGCGCAACTGGTGGAGAATTCGGGATACGAACGAATCTCTGGGACCGGCTCGACCTTGCCACCTCGTTGTGGCTGCTCGATTTGAACAGCGAGTTGGTCTTTGTCGGTGATGAAGGCACCACGGAAGCGAGTGGTCCGACGCGACGCTGGGGTGTCGACTTCGAGGTACGGTATCGGCTGCTCCCTTGGCCCCTGGCAGACCTTGATCTCACCTATGCTGATCCACGCTTTCGTACCGGACAGGCATCTGCGGTTCCGCTCGCTCCTACATTGTTACTGAACAGCGGACTGACGGCGCAATTCACCTATGGGTTTTCTGGTGCACTGCGCGTACGCTATCTCGACGACCGCCCTGCGACAGAAGACCGCAGCCTGACTGCTCGTGGTTATCTACTTCTTGATCTCATCCTCAAGTATCGTTGGCGTAGCGTCGAAGCCTCACTACAAGTGCTTAATCTCACTGATACCGACTGGCGACAGACGCAGTTTGCCACGAGTTCCTGTGTGCGACGAGAAGTCGGCGTTGACTCACGCTGCCCTCTTGGTGGCAACGGCGAGGGCATCCCCTACATCAATTTTGTCCCAGGTGCACCAGTCAACGTGCGTGGTGGACTGACAGTCTTTTTCTAAGTGAACGTGGGAGTTGCACAGCGCGAGCACTTCCGGTAAACAGCGGAGCGTCATGAGTTCGCAGCTGCGCTTCACGATTTCATTACGCCTGTGTGCCACGATCACGTTTCTTTGCTATCTGGCGGCTGGTGCGAGCCTCACCCTTCCGTCGCTCGACTCTTGCCTCCGTTGCGTAAAAGAGAAGCACCATACTGGCATGAAAACCGGAACCTCCTGCCCACTTTCTTATCACGGACAAAAGCAGGATTGTCACGGTAGCGACAGCAAATCTTCAGGTTCTATCAGACTCTGCCCTGATGGCTGCTTACGCCACGATGAACAGAGTAGTGAAGTAGCCTCGATTGCAAAGTTCCTTTCGTCTTCCTGGTCGATGGGCTTAGCAATGAACCCCATCGACCAACTTCCATCTGAGCCCTTACAGATGGGCCCCTATCGCTCGGTATCTCCTCCACAGCACCCGCCCTCTCTGCGCTCGTAGTCGACTCTCGTCCAGCGGCAAATGATGGGCTGATCATCTCTCTACAAGGAGCGACACGTCTTTGTGCCTGTAGACGGTTCCTCGTGCACACGGCATCCGGTGTTCGCTCACCTGTGGATTGTGTTCATGCTCACCCTCAAAACTCAACCAAATCAGAGAGGAAGGACCATCGCTATGCATCGCAACAAAACAGTGCTCTTTTGTATTGCAACTCTTTTTATACTCGCATTGAACAACGACGCATCCGCTCACGGAGATGGTAACGGTGGCGGTAAGAGTCTGGTGAAGATCGCTTTCACGCCCAATCCCAATGTCCCAGAATTCGCCAATGCCAAAGGGATAGTGCAGGTCGACCTCAAGAAAGGCGTCATCGAGATTGAGGCGCTCACAAGATTTCCTTTCAACACGGTCAGGAATCGCATCCTGCCAGTCGATGTCACGTCGACAATCGATCCTCGTTTGAAAGGGCACGACGGCGAACCTGGGGGAACGAGTTGTCACGCAGCAGAAGGCAAGTGGTCATGTCATGTCCACTCCTATGTCGTTTGGCTTGCAGAATTAGAAGACGGTGCACTCGGTCACCCTATCCCGCTGGGAACAATTTACCCACGTACCGACGGAACCACGGCAGAGCGCAGTTTCACTCTTCGTGAAGGAGACCTTTCAGGTTTTGGTATGAACGTTGTCATCATCACGGCGGAAGTGACCTTTGGTCCACTGCCCTCGATCACGCATGGACATGATGGTGGCGAGTCAGAAGTCCAGCTCGTGCCACGCGGTCCAGTCGTCATGCAAGCAAACCTTCCCTAAGCGATACCAAAGGAGAACAACATGCACTGCAGAATACTTGCCGCGTGTGTGGTCGCCTTGGGAACGTTTCTCAGTCGACCACCACAGAGTCTTGCGTCTTGCGGTCAGGCCTTCTGTCCGATTGAGACATCGACAACAACGGAACGCCATCCGCACGGCGGAGAGTTACAATTAAATTTAAATTACGAATTTATCGAGATGAATGATCCGTTCATCGGGACCGATAGCGCCCGTGTCGGCGAGATTCGTCGCGCCCATGATGAACAATTTACACGGAATCAGACGACAAAATTCACCCTCGACTATGGCCTATCGCCGCGACTCACCCTTGGGGCACTGATCCCTTTTGTCGACCGCTTACATCAACACTTGGCGCATGAAGAAAAGGAAGTCGTGGGCGGTGGTGTCGGAGAGACGGAAATAGTCGACGAAACCAAGCGGTGGCGGTATCAAGCCTTGGGCGACCTACAACTCAGCGCTCGATATTTACTCCTCAAGCCAGACACCCCGCTCCAACCCGCTTTTTCACTGATCGTCGGAATGAAATTACCGACTGGTCGCACCAACGTAAAAGACGATAGCGGAGAAAAAGCCGAACTCACGCTGCAACCGGGGAACGGCTCGTGGGATGGAATTGTTGGGGTGTCATATGTCCAGCACTTCACTGTGGCAACAGCCCAACGACAGACCGCATTGGCCCCTCTATTTGTGACAGCGCTCGGGCGTTTTCCCGTCGGTAACGGAAAGTTCGGCTATCGCCCCGGCAGTGAGCTGTTTCTCAACTTCGGCACGGCGTATCCTGTCTTCCGCAACTTCGACATTCTGGCGCAAGTCAATTTTCATTATCGCGATCGTGACAACATTGGCCATGCCCCTGGGGTCGAACAGGTCGACACGGGACGAGAAACGCTCTTCCTGAGCCCTGGCATGCGCTATCATGTCACGAACAACTTGGCCGTGTATGCACTGATGCAATTTGCGGTGTATCGTCGCGTCAATGGCATCCAGTTGACTTCGGACTGGAATGTGACATCTGGTATCTCATACCGGTTCAACTTGTTCTCGCGCGTGTAACGTGGAATTTCCTGCCCTTACCCTCACCCGCAGCCACTTCGTGTCTGCTGCCCTCGCCCTTTTAAGGGAGAGGGATAGGGTGAGGGGAGTAACGCAAACAACTACCAATGCCAACACAAGTCACTATCCCTTCTGGAAGAATCTCTCGCCAAGGTGATCAACACCCTTATCGAATCGTCAGTTTTGAATGGTTCACGGCCTTCCTCCTCGCGATCACCATGATGGCTTGTCAGCAGCCGCCGGAACGACGCTATGATGTCGAAGGAACGGTCGTCTCCGTTGATGCAAAGCGTAAACAGGTCACCATCAACCACCAGGATATTCCTGGGTACATGGACGCAATGACAATGCCGCTCTCACTGAAGGAAGAGTGGCCCTACAAAGTACTGAGCACTGGAGACCGTATCCAAGCAGTTCTTGTCGTACAAGGAGATCAGTCCTGGCTCGAGGAAGTCAGCATCACGCGCGCACCTCAGGAAACGACAGACCCCCTTCCTGAAGAAACACAGAGTGAGTTTTCTCCCTACCCTGCTGCGGATTTCACACTGACTGATCAGGACGGGCAACCGTTTTCCCTTTCTAGCCTGCGCGGGAAACTCGTCGTGCTTGACTTCATCTTCACACGCTGCCCAGGGCCATGTCCGTTGTTGTCATTGAAGTTTTCTCAGCTTCAACACAAACTCGGCGAGCGCCTCGGCAAAGATGTCATGCTACTCTCTATTACTATTGATCCGCGACATGACACGCCTGCGATTCTCAAGGAATATGCGCAACGCTACTCGGCCAATCTCGCTGGCTGGAAGTTTCTCGTCGGCAGCACCAGAGATACGATTATGACAGCCTCCGCTTTTGGCGCAGACTATCAAGCCAATCAAGACGGCATCGTTGATCATCGGCTTGTGACGTGTGTCATCAACCGCGAAGGTGTCGTCGTCGAGGAATTTGTTGGGACAAGTTATACGGTGGACGAGGTCCTTACCGCGATTGAAAAGCATTCCTCGTGATGAGCCTTCAGAATGCTCGTGGTAAGGCACACGCTCTACGCAGTGAACGATTCTTCTGTGGTCCAATTTAGGCTGCCAAAGCCAAACGGGCACTCCCTGGCGTAGTCGACGGTTGCGTGGCTCCTCGGCTGGGATGTGAGCGTGCCCCTGATTGTCGAATGCTCCGTAGTCCTCGACGGAGATAGTCTGGATCAAGACGTAAGTGGAGACAAATACTTTCGAAAGAGTACAGATACTCTCGCTCCTGAGACCAGAACCAACGATATGTCTCAGCAAACAGTCGTTTGCCGCGATGAGTCTTGGCAGAGGCATACTGTAGATATGCATTTATGGCTTCCTGTAGGACCGCCAACATCAGCAGTCGCTCTCCCGTCCAATTCACGTGTGATTCCTGTGGCGGAGTAAAAAACTGTTCAGGCAACAGAGCTACCGATACCTGTAGGTCACCCTCGATTCGTGGCAAGAGTGGGGCAGTGAGTGTCGCGGCAGATCGAGTGTGGCGGCGCGGTTTTGCTTTTCCCATGTGGTCACCTCATTTATTGAGAGGGGGGTAGCGACCCCTCGGTTGTGTCTTCCACATGATATATAGGCACACTTCGCATTAAGGTAAAATAGATAATAAATTCATTGTGTATTTAATAAATCTATTGTTCACAAATGCTATCTCAAACTGCGACATGAGAGGGGTGTCGGTTTGTACGCAGCATATGACGCTGCAAAAGAAAACGCCCGATCAAGAAAGATCGGGCGTTGATACACGTCGCTTGGGGGGTGCGACGTTGGGGAACACGGTAAAGTTACGAACACCTACGTGGCCGATCAGAGGGTGCTCTTTTCAACAACAGGTGCACTCTCGTCGTCCCGATAAGCGCCAGAGGTCACAACTTGCGATAGCAGCGGACGATGCCAACCAGGTGTTTCCCTGGTAATGTCATCAAAGAGCTGTCTACAGTCATGGGCAGCTAAGGCGCAGGTATTTCGCAATGCGGAGAGACCCTGGTCTATGGAAAGGACGTGGCGCCTGCCGTTGGAGTTGGCTGCGAACTTTTGAGAAGGGACTACCGAACTCAGAACCAACTGGCCGATGTCGAACGTGCGCGTGTTACGGAGAAATCCAGACAATTGGACTTCAGCACGGATATTTTCCTCCGATGTCAGTTGTTCGAACACCGACATGGAAGTCCGAATGCGAAGTTGCCGTGGCCACACAATCGTGCGCCAGAGGTGTCGATCATTAACCCAGGTAAGGTTGAGGACCAGGGAGCCACGCTCGTTCGTGAACTGATACAAGTTGCTTCCAGAATGCTCAGGGCGGATATCGTCAAGATCACAATTCGTACACACAACCCGCCCTTTGACCGTGATCGGTCGCATTAACGGATCTCCCATGATTGAAGGCCCGTGTCCTCCAGAAGGCGCTGCTCCCACTACCGATGGAACACCAGGTAGTAGAAGAATACTTGCCACTATGGCAAAGCATACCGTCCGCAGTTGTTTCACGGTTCTCTCCTCTCTTTTCGTTGTAAGAGTGATACGGTTCCGATGCCTGTGTCTCGGCGATAGTTCCGCTTCACATCTGCAGCGCTGCTGTCCTGCCAATCCGGTCCATCAGAGCTCTCTGTTGTGGGTAGCTATGAGAGCGACCAATCTCGTTCGCCACTGCGCGTCCTAAGCGATCGGCGGCACGGTCTGCCGCGACGCTCACATTCGTGTCACGTACTTCGACACGAAGATGTCCGGCATAAGTGAGAGCTGCGGTCATCCGGCACTGTTTGTCGACGCCACCACGAGGGCCATTGAGGTCTTCAATCATGACCGTCACAGTTCCGATCCGGGCGCTAAAGCGTCCGAGGGCAAAGTGGACTCGGCGTTCAATATGCTCGTGTAGCGACTTTGAGTTCTCGAGAGCTCGGCTGCGGATATGTATCTTCATGCGGCCTCCTATTCTTTTCTAATTCTTGTCCTTCTTCATGCATAGAGAGCATCCCTCCGCTCAGCAAATAGATAATTTTGCATGATCCATAGAGAAATGCGATGCACGACACTTGGAGAATGTAGAAAGGTGCTGTGACCTAGTAGTCAGTCATGTTGATTCTGAGGGGTGAACGTAGCGGCGTCATTCCCGCGAAAGCGGGAATCCAGGGAGGTTAAGTTGTGGTTCCTGCTTGAAGATCCTGGATGCCCGCCTGCGCGGGCATGACGAAATCGACCCCGCAAATTCAGCGTGACTGACTACTAGGTTGATCGCGCAGTCGTGACACGACGCGAGCAAAAGAAGACGTCACCCACCACAGCCCCAGAGGATTATGGAGACAGCGAAGGCGACACTCACCGCGAGAGTGTTGGCACAGCAAAAGGTGCAGGCCCTCGTCGATAACCAACGGTCCTCGTCTTCAGGCATGTGCTGGGCGGTGCTCTTTCTGCGTGCTACAGTGCGTAGCGACAGTATGACTCAGGGGGCAAGATCTCACGCCATAGCCCCTGACATCGTTCCAAATTATGAACAGAGAGCTTATGCGCCGTATTCTAGATAAGGGGGTGTCATGGCAAGTGTTCCTCGCCATCGTCGGTTTGGCGTCTGTGTCGTTTGCGGAGACCAGAACCACATACACTGTCGATCCAGCACGAAGTGAGCTGGTCGTGCAACTGTTCAAGGCTGGCGTCGGGTCAGCCTTAGCGCATGACCATATTGTCCGGGCCACTGCCTTTGTCGGCCAAGTGCAGCTTGATCTCACGACTCCTGCCAACGGCGCCATTGCAGTCGAAGTGCAAACCGCGTCCCTCGCAGTCGACGAACCTGAGATGCGCAAAAAGTATAGTCTGGCATCACGACTCAGCGACAAAGATCGCCAACAGATCCAGGAGACCATGCAGTCGTCATCGCAGCTCGCTGTGGTGCAATATCCGACGATGACATTCACCTCTACACGGATCGAGGCCCGAACGCCGGGTACGTACGCAGTGACTGGGAACCTCGTGATCCGCGGTATCGCACAAAAGGTGAATTTTCTTGTTCAGCTTGAACCAAACGGAAAGGCGCTTCATGCGAAAGGGTCCTTTCGTTTCAAACAAAGTCTCTTCGGTTATCAGCCATACAGCGCCCTTTTGGGAGCGGTACGGAATGAGGATGAGGTACTGCTTCACTTTGACGTTCTCGCTACACCGTAAAGATACACAAAACTTTTCGCTCTGAGGAAATAAAATCTCGCACGCGCGTATTGAGTGTTGAAAAGGGACACGTACATTCATCCCCTTTCATCTCTCAAGAGACACGCAATGCGTAACGTGATTTTTATACGTCTATGGTGGGTAAGGACGGTATTGCTCGTGACCTTGTGCTGCTCAACCCTGGCCGTTCGTACAGCCCGAGCAACGGAAGATCTCGATAGCGATCGCCCTGAAGCCTGGGCGATGAATTATTTTTCTTCAGTCTCACTTTTGGCTGGCCTTGGCACGCCGTTTAGCCGCGAGCCAGGCTCAATCGAAATTGGTGCGGAGATGTAATGGCTTCCGCAACTGAGTAAATCGAAGCAACGTGTGGGGTTTAACGGTCTCAAACCTGAAGACCTCAACCAGGCGCCAATCTTCGCTCGTCCGCGCCTCACAATTGGTTTACCCTGGCGTACGGCGTTAACCCTAGCGTATCTTCCTCCGATACGTGTATTCGGGGTCAAACCGCATCTGTTCGCCTTTGCCTTGGAACGCCCCCTCTATGAACGAGGTCCCTGGACTCTTGGCCTGCGATTGTACGGACAGGTCGGACAGCTCAAAGGAGCCTTCACGTGCCCCAAAGATGTGGCAAAATTCCCACCCAGCACACCGCAAAATCCTTTTGGCTGCAATAAGAAATCTCACGATTCTGTCACTCAGCAGTATGGTGGTGTGGAGTTCAGTGGCTCATATCGATTCGAACACTATGTTCCTGGCCTCACTCCATATATCGCGGTCGCCGGTAATTTCCTCGACAACAAGATGCAGGTAAAAGCACGGACGTTTGGCAATCGCGACCGCAATCGTCTATTCGCCCAAACCTGGACGTTCTCAGCAACCGCGGGTGTCATCTATCCGCTCACGGACCGCATTTTCCTGAACATGAGCCTCTTTTACACGCCTCTCTGGATCCGACGTCCACCAGCAACAGATAGTGAGAATGGCGCGCTCTTCAATATCCGTGCTGGCATTAGCTATAGATGGGGGTAAGAGCCTCTCCTATTCCGCCAGCCGTTGCACCAAAAAGACAAAAGCCACACCAGAAAGTGTCGCGAGCGGAAGCCAGCGCGAATGGCCAGATTCATGTGCGGCTGGCAGTAAGCTACTCGCGCCAAGATAGAGGAACACACCAGCAAACCACCCCAGCGAAAGCGCAAGCATCGGTGCGGGAATCGTCACAACAGATTGCAATATGGCTCCGATCAATGGAGCGAGAGCCGCAACGATGAGCATGAGAAGCGTCGCCTTAGTACTGTGTTGGGTCCCAAGCATGACACCGACCGTACTTGCTCCATCTGCCAACTTGTGAAGCAAGACCGCTGCAGAGACGACCCACCCCACTTCTTCGCCAGCTTGAAAGGCACTGCCAATGGCCACGCCATCAAAAAAACTATGCACACTGATTCCCGCCGCACCCCAGGCACCAACCTGGCAGGAATGATTATAATGGGCAGGATGATCACGTTCTTCAGAGTGGTGGGCGCCATGCTCAAAGAGATAAAATACGAGAAATCCCAAACTGCAGGCAAACAGTAGGTGATGATGATGCCACGTCGTTTGAGAAGATTCGAGTAATTGCAACGCGTCAGGAATCACATCCATCAGCGCTCCAGCAACCAACGCGCCGGCACAAAAGGCAAGCACAAGCCCACGATAGGCCTGCAAGCGAAGGACCAGCAGCCCACCACCTAAGGTCACTAAACACGTCGCACCTGACACCAGTAACGCTGTCATAAAGGCTCGTCAGCATACGTGGCCCCTGACTCATCAGCAAGCACCCCATCTGCTGTTGCGATTGCTTTGCGTTTACAATATCGTCGGTATCACACCCCACAGGAAATTTACGCTCAGGAGTTTGCATTATGGGATCCTTACGTATCGAAGGTGCTGTTACCACACGGCGTGACTTTAGTTTCGCGGACTTAGCCGCGCTCCCCAATCAGATAGCTGATGTGAGTCAACTAGTCCCTGGCCGTGAAGGCGGAGGTGTTCGGTTGCAATCGATTCTTGACCAGGTTGCGCCAACCGCTGCCGCACAACACCTCACGCTACAATCGAGCGATGGAAAGTTTTCTGCCAGTATCCCGCTCGCCGCCGTACGTGAGGCTATTGTGGCGTATCGCTTAGGCAACGAACCGCTACCAGAAAAAAAGGGCGGCCCGTTTCGTTTCCTCATTCCGCATATTGAAGAATGCGCAATCGGTGAGGTTGATGCATGTGCAAATGTGAAATTTCTCGCGCGCATTGAGTTGAGCCAACAGCCTGGGGCAGACAATCGCCCAACCAGCAAGACCTCACATGAAGAGCATCACACAAAAGAGGGACATGAGCACCTCAAGCATGACTAACGATCGTCATCAATAAGGCAAACGGCACCAGCTTTCTCACTTGCGCCGTAACATTGGAATCTCCTCCAAATAGCGCAGAGGAATTCCGAGTTGGTCTGATAACAGAGTAAGCACCCGTAGCGTGATGCCGAACACCGTGCCCTGCGGCAATCGAATCGCTGGATAGACAAGCGTGTCGCCCTGGTCGCCTAACACCAGGTGATCGAGATTCTGCGCACTCCAGATCTCAGAAACTGGCGTCCAGAACGCATCTGCGACTTCTGGTCCACATTGTAACGATGGCAGTGGCGCTGGGACATGACAGACAAAGGCATCGAGCAACAACAATTTCTCGCGCCCGGCAAGGCGAATACGGAGTTGGGGCAACTGCACCAACTCGGCCTCTGCGCCAATGTCGACCCCAACTTCTTCTTGCACTTCGCGCCGTAGCGTTTGCAGTGGCGTCTCATCACCGGAGCGTGAGCCTCCAGGAAAGGCGATATGTTCAGACCACGGGTCGGCCTCCCATTTCGCACGACGGATAAAACAAATATGCGGAAGAGGATCGGCATCAGCAACCAGTACACAGACCGAAGCATGGCGAGGAGCGTGAGAGAGAGGACCATCATGTGCCGCATGCCTCTCTAAGGCTGTTTTCAGGACAGTGAAACTTTTCATCGATCTTCCTTCTCCTTCCTCCCTGGCAAAACGCGAGAGCATTCACCTCGGAGTGAAAGCGAAAGCTTCTACTGCACGTTCCGCTGTGCCGTTAAGAAAGGGTCACAGACGAATGAAAACGGAGAAACGAGGGGAAATACCGGAAGGGAACCGTCTCACACTGAATGTGAGACGGTGAAAAAAGCATCAGGCTGCTTACTTCATGCAGATGGCGTTCAGCTTATTGCCATCGGGATCACGGAAATAGGCAATGTAGGGCCCCTTATCGCCGCCACGGCGACCTGGTGCACCTTCATCTTTGCCACCCAATTCCATCGCTTTTTTGTAGGCAGCATCGACTTTCGCCGGACTGTCAGCAGCAAGCGCAACCATAACACCATTCCCAGCACTGGCCGCCTTGCCATCAAACGGGGTGCAGATCGCTAGATTCACACCGCCAGGTGCGCCCAGCATCTTCAGTCGCCCCATATCCATCAACACTTTGGTCTCTGGATTGAGTTCCTTCAACACCGCGCTATAGAACTTCGTCGCCCGCTCCATGTCGTTCGTACCAATTGTGACATACGCAAGCATAATGAGCCTCCTTTCGATCTCCTCCATTGAAATCTCGTGCATTGCCGTACCAGAGATCGAGCGTTGAGGCAAGCGACGGTTCAGTCTTTTGATATATGATTGCTGACCAGCCAGTTTTTCTCTGGAAAAACCAAGCCACTCTTCTTACCTCCACCTACGTCTTCCGTTCATCGATCCTCAGTCAGCCTCTCCCCTTACGCATGCGGGGGTCTCAACGATAGTGATGGTATTGTCTCAAATTCAGATCCATCGTCTCAAGTTCAGACTTCTCATTCCTGTATTCTTGACCAACGACTTGTTCCTTCACCTGTTTTCTCCCACGGTCAAGCTGGCATTGGATTTGCCCCCTCTTCAATCAAGAAGCAGGCGAAGAGACCTCTATGGCCAGGATCTTCCTCGTTGAAGCTCGTGCTATTCTCCAGTATGGACTCAAAGAAATAGTACAGCTCGCACCCGACATGACGGTTGTTGCCGAAGCCTCACGCGCGGCACAAGCACGTACACTCGCCCATTCGTGTGAATGGGATGCAGCAATCCTAGACATAGCATTTCCCGACGGGGTCGAGTTCGATCTCGTGCAAGAGTGGCGACGTGAATATCCGCATCGCCCCATTCTGATTTTCACCCTGTATCCTGATGAACAGCTTGCACTCCGTGCCCTGAAAGCCGGGGTAGCAGGATACCTTACTATTGACAACACTCCGGAAGAGGTCATTACGGCACTACGGAACGTCATGGCTGGGCACAAGCATATCCCGTCCTGGCTTACGGAACGGATGATTAGCGCTCTTACCCGCTCAGCAGTTCCGCATGAGACGTTATCTAATCGTGAGTATGAGATTTTCTGCTTGCTCGCATCGGGAAAAACAATTTCCGAGATTGGCAGACAACTAAGGCTCAGTGTGAAAACGATCAGCACGCATCGGGCACGGATTTTAGAGAAGGTCAACCTCAAGAACAATGCCCAGCTGACACAATATGCGATCACGCACGGATTGGTCAGGATACAGGATGCAACCTAAATCACACCACAGCAGATTGGTACAGCAGGCCTGTCACCCTGAGTGCAACGAAGGGTCTCCCAGCGAGATTCTTCGCACTGCTCAGACTAACACGTCGGCGAGGTCGCATCGTAGCGAGGCAGATACCGAGGCACGAGGAATCGTGCCTCAATGCTACGGAGGAGATCACCACGGTCGTGTTCTCCTCCGGCACGGAAGGTTATTGCTGAAGGGTTCTTGTTGGTGAACAATTCATCTTGTGCAGCAACAGAGCGCGTGCTACGTCACGCTGTGCTGGTTGTTCTTCTCAGAGAGCCCGAGGGCCCAACCCCAACCGGCTCTCTTTCTTACCACTACAGAGCTGCGCGCTGGTCTTCTTTACTGCCAGCGCTATTACCACCACCAACCGGCGGCGGCGTGTTTTCTTTGCACTGGAGGTTCTCGGCAATCAGATTGTTCAAGAGCGTCACACCACCAGTGTTCTGGAACACCTGCATATTGCCACCGACATCGTTGCGCGTGGCGCGGAGGGGGCCACGGTTCGATTCCAGTTGCACATCGCCATCCACCGTAGCGCGGTCAAGCCTAGCACTGCCGCCTTGCTTGATCTGGATGTTTCCGCCGACAAATGACCCGGGATTCACAAAGACGGCTCGTGCACCTTCTGCCTGAATGTTCCCAGTCACTCGCACGCCACTGGCACTCAATGTTGCACCGCTCGACACTTGCACCGTACCTTGGGCCCGCGTGCCATTGAGCGTGCACGTGCTGCCACTCGGTACAAGAATGTTGTCAAGCGTTACTGGACCGATCGTGCCGGTACAGACTGTCTCTTCGGCAAAAGCTGGGGCCGTGCTTCCTAACATCGCGCCGAGAGCCAACGCGAGTGACGTTCTCCCTATTCGACGTTTTTGCATACTCGGACTCCTTCTTCGCTATGCGCTTCTCCACAGAAAAGAAGCGGTTACGCACCAATCAGCTCACCTTCCGTTCATCAGATAAAACATCCTGTGATTGTTCTCTCTGACGCTGCTCATTATGCATACGATGGCAGTCTCAACAAAGAGAAAAACTTCAGAAAAACCTGTGAAGTAGCCTCAGAAAATTTCTGATTTGCGTCACGTAACGTTCAGAGTTCTCCTGATACGTTTTGGGGATTTCTTCATCGTGCAAGCATCCTCTCTGCGAGTTACTCTTTCGCACAAAGGAAAACAGCGCGAGGCACACCACGAGGCCTCTCGCTGCTTTGCGAATCTTTTTTTGCTTCTCCTTACTTGCTAAGCCCCCTCGTTTCTTGCAATGGTAAGAGCTGATCTATTTTTCGCTGTCACCGTCTGTCATTATGTATTGGACCGTCGGAAGAAAAATCACCAGTGGTTTAGCGTTGCTGGTCGGTATCAGCACGGTCTCCCTCTTGGTCGTGTATCGTGGACTCTCTTCTGTCAACATCGCGATGCAAGAACTGGCAGACATCGAACAGCCCATCACCGCCGCTGCCTATGAGATGGAAATTAACGTCAATGGTATGGGACTCGCGGTATTGAAATACCTTAATGCGCAGGATTCGCTTGCCAGCGAGGAAGTCAAGCGCGATGAAGCTGACTTTGAGCGCTTTTATGCCGATTATGTACGCCTCAGTCGCAGCCAGCGGGCCAAGGATGCTGGTCTCGCTATTGGCGAGAAGTATGCACAGTTCAAAACTGCCGGTCACGCCTTGATGCAAAAGCGCAATGACCATGCGGTACTCGACGAAGCAGTGATGGAGCACGTCGAAGCCATCGATGTGATTATCGATCAACAGCTGCAACCGCTCGCCGATCGGACAAGAGCGCAGATGTTCGAGAAAGTTGAAGCGATTCTCGACCTTGAAGCTGCTATCGCTGAAGTCGCGTTGTGGCTCAGCAATTATCGCCGGCGTCCACAGGAAACAACGCGACAGTTAATTGTCAAACACAGCCACGAGTTTTCTCGTACGCTGTCTCACCTTCTCACCTTGCAGTTGACAGGTGGGGAGCAACACTGGGCATCCCTGTAAAGGTCTGAATCTTTCATGATTTCGCGGGTTCTGCTGAGATAGGCGCGTGTCGTGGGGAGAAACTCAAGTTCAGGGAGAGAGAAGGGAACACGCGATGATCTTAGGAGCATGC
>Ga0194132_10007947_pt1 | contig 15456 bp, 17 predicted proteins | sample TA2KigOf80mmetaG_FD_148612 | JGI IMG/M metagenome (GOLD analysis project Ga0194132, IMG submission 148612) | Freshwater microbial communities from Lake Tanganyika, Tanzania - TA2015054 Kigoma Offshore 80m | ecosystem: Environmental > Aquatic > Freshwater > Lake | place: Tanzania: Lake...
GGACATCGCGGCAACCAATGCCTCGAATACCACGCACACCTTAAAATTGGAGGCAACTTCGCCATCAACAACGAGTGAATAGTTGGCGTACGGAAATGTTGGTGGGGGTATTTCGCTCATAGGATTAATCCAATTCTAGCATACATTAGCAACCCGGGTTATTGAAACTGAGGCCACAGGTCGAACCAGTACAAGTTCTTGAACAATTTGTATTTTGATAGGCCCACGTAGAATTACATGCATATCCCAAGGGACCGCACCCACCTTGCCCTACGGGGCACACCGAACATGCATCATTGATGCACTCATATCCGGGCGTGCAGGTTGTCGGAGGCGGAGGAGGCGGCGGGGGCGGCGGGGGCGGCGGTGCAACCGGAGTCACGGCGTTCGATGCGACGGACGTGGCACTCACGCCGTAGCCGCTGATTGTGGAGACGGTGAACGTATAAGAGGTGCCATTGCTCAGGCCGGTGACCGTGATGGGCGAACCGTTGCCGGATCCCGTCAACCCGCCGGGGCTAGACGTCACCACGTAGGTCGCGACCTGCTTGCCGTCGTACGCGGGGAGCGTGAATGACACGGTCGCCTGACTGTTGCCGGCGGAGGCGCTAACCGACGTGGGTGGGTCGACGTACTTCCCCTGGCTAGAGGTGTTCCCCGGAATCACGAGTCACTCAAGTCGCCAGTCAGCAGCCAGGTATTCGTGTCGCACTTCAAGAGCGTCGCCGACGAGTATCGCGCCCTGAGGTAGGTGCCTGGTGTCGCATAAATGGTAACCGTACCCGACACCGGGATAACCTGAGTCTTGCCCGTTCCGTACTGAATGATGTGGATTTGGGAGCCCACCGGCCAGGCCACGGATGCGTTAGTGGGCACGGTGACCGTGTTGGCGCCCGCGACGCTCATCTTGACGAACTTGTTCTTGTCGGTCAGCTCGAGCGTGTAATTTTCTGTTTTCTCGTCAATCGTCGCATCGGCGATCTTTGCACTTGTAATTGCGTTGTCGGCAATCTTTGCGGTAGTTACCGAAGCGTCTTGGAAATTTGAGGTTGTAAATACTGCGTTTAAATCTGCTTTCAAATCAAGAGCAGCTTGAACAGCGGTAGAAACCGGCTTATCCAAATCGGCCGTGTTGGCAACGCTGCCAAGCCCAACCATTGATTTTGTGATTCCAGAAACGGTTCCGGTAAAAGTTGGCGAGTTTAAATCTGCTTTCAAATCAAGGGCGGCTTGGACGGCGGTAGAAACCGGTTTATCCAAATCGGCCGTGTTTGCAACGTTGCCAAGCCCAACCATTGATTTTGTTATTCCAGAAACAGTTCCAGTAAAAGTTGGCGAGTTTAAATCTGCTTTCAAATCAAGGGCGGCTTGGACGGCGGTAGAAACCGGTTTATCCAAATCGGCCGTGTTGTCAACATTTCCTAAGCCAACCATCGACTTGGTAAACTCTGCATTGATCCAATTGGACCCATTGTATTTGATAGTTTGTCCTTCAACAGGCGAACTAATTGACAAGTTCGATATATCGGTATTGAGACTCAATTTTCGATTTACCCATTTACTACCGTTATAAAACAATGACTGATTAGAATTCAACGATCCGCTGATTGCAACATCCTCAACAAGACCAGCCAAAGAACTTGGTTGAACAGAGGTGCTTTGTACGCTGGCAAAAATTGAAACTTTAACCGAATCAGCAGCTGGTGCAGTGTCAAAGAAGAAAGTTACTACATTTGAGTTAGTAATCTGCCAAGCAACATAAAGTACTTGAAATTTGTTAGTTGCGACGTCCAACTTCGTTACGCTTACCACAACATTTGCACTGTTTAAGCTATGGGTAACTGGTATGGTTGTGTCGGTTCCATTTCCAATGATGTGCGTAAAACTTGTACCAGTTATAAGCTCGGGTAGGACTTTGTTCATCCAGCGATTTTGGGTTGAGTCCCAAAGCAAGGCTTGATTACTTGTTGGGCTTGTCACCTCAAAAGTATCGGTGAAATCAGAAAGATCTAATGAATCGTTAATCCAATTAGTGCCATTGTATTTCAAAAATTGATTTGTATCAACGCTTGTGATCGTCACATCCGACAAATCATTTATGTCAAAAGATGATAATTGATTGTCTATATAGGTTACCGCATTATTATAGGCTGTCGTTGCTTTTGTGGAAGCGTCTGCAGCCGCATTGGTTTGTGCCGTCGATGCCGATCCGTAAACATCATACGAATTTGGGGTCACGCCTATTATTGGTTGCGATTGTTCGCCTGTTCCGTCGACTATAGTAATATCGGTTCCGGCAATCAAACTAGCGACATAATTTCCAGTTGTATCTGTCCCTAAAGTGACGGAGTCTGAAACTATGTTAGCCGTTAATGTTACATCACTTCCACCATCTATTATCACGTTACCATCAAGATCTCCAGCTAACGTTATTCTTCTTGGAGTTGTCCAACCAGCGGCAGTTCCGCTGATATTTAACGCTGCTGTTGCGGGAAGGCTTATGATAACATTCCCCGTAGAAGCATCTACGTTGATTTCATTGGCTGTACCAGTTATGGAATTTACAAAAGTCGGTTTATTAAGAATATTATCCCAATTTATTTTGGCTGCGATTTCTCCGATTGATCCAGAAAATACTTCTGATGCGTTTGTTGCATCGGGTATAAAAGTGAATTTACCAGAAGAATCGTCAAATCCAAAAAATCCCACTTTTGCCGAAGTGCCATCATGCCAACGAAATTCAATTCCGCGATCTTTATTGTCATCTAATGTTGGCGCAGTTGTACCGCCAAGCGTCATTATTGGATCTTTTATCGTTGTTACAGTAGAATCAATTACAGTTGTATTTCCAAGAACGGTAATATTGTTGACTGTTAGATTTTCTTCAGTTACAATAGAAGTATCTGATGCCTGAAGAAGATTAAGAGACGAATTGACCAAAACGCCATTGCTATCAAGATAATAAAATATTCTATTGACCGGGTCTAGGGCTATTTGACCATCGGTAATTGCGGGTAATGCCACTATAAAACCTTTCTTGTTATTTAGAAGGTTCCACCATCAAACGTAATGCCATCTATAGAACCGCCAGTAACAGATATATTATTTGAATTTTGTAAGGCCATTGTACCAAGACCAAGAGTAGTTCTAGCTGCTGATGCATCTACGTCATCTACCAAAGATCTACCAAAAGAAGTAAAATTAGCAAGTGCTGCTGTACCAGAACCAGTAAAATATGGTAATTTATCTGCGGCTGATGTCAAACCAGCTAAGGCCGTCAACTCACCATCGTAAGCCTGAACATCGGTTCCTATTACCAATCCAAGATTTGTTCTTGCTTGCGAAGCCGTTGTTGCGCCAGTTCCACCATAGGCTATTCCTATGGTGCCCGCATTCCAGATTCCGGTTGCAATCGTGCCCAGAGAAGTCAACGATGAGTTGACAACTCCAGATCCAAGCGTTGTGCCAGACAAAACGACCGCATTATTAACCATATATGTTTTGCCGGAAGCCAAATTGACGTGCTCAGATGCGGTCCATGCATCTGTCGCATCTACCCAATTAAACGTCTTATCGGTAGATCCATCGGCTGAGGCCTTAACCGTTATCCCAGCACCATCCGCTGCCGCATCGGTCGTCGCGCCGCTAGCAATAATAATATTTTTATCCTCAACACTTAAGGTAGACGTGTTCAGCGTCGTTGTATTGCCTTCAACCAATAAATCACCAGTTACGGTCAAATTATTCGGTATTGTTACATTGTTGGGCAAAGAAAATGTTACGCTTCCATTCGCAGCAGAAACTGCAACTTGATTGGCGGTCCCAGCAACGGAAACAACACCGGTATTTGTAACGGTTGGTGTTGCACCTTCGCCAGAATTATTACTTAGACCAATACCTGAACCAGCAACGAGGCTAGCTACATAGTTGCCATTAGTATTTGTGCCAAGATCAATCAAAACTGCATTTGTTCCGGCAGCGGTGAGACGACCTTGTGCATCAACAGTAAAGCTTGGAATGTTACTGGCGCTGCCATATGAACCAGCAGTTACTGCTGTATTGTCAAGATTTAGGGTAATCGTATCTGTCGCACTAGCAATCGAACTAAGACCAGTGCCACCAGAAATTGTAAGAGTATCTGTTCCAGATGTTATTGTCTGTGAACTCCCAGAATCACCAGCAACCGTAAAAGACGTAGCCACAGCGGCGACCAGGGCGTCAACATAGTTTTTGGTCGTAGCATGCGTGCCTACAGACGGAGTTGGAACTACCACTGTTCCCGAGAATGTTTTATTACCAGAAATTGTTTGAGCGCTGGTCAAAGTAGTAAAAGCGCCCGGTCCCGCAATCGCTAATGGGGCAGTGGCGCTTCCGCCTGCCCCGCCTGTGCCTTCGCCATAATAAAGTGTATCGTCAACTTCATTAAATGCTAGTTCGGCATTTTCTAGACTCTCTGGTGCTCCAGCTGCGCCAGACGTTCTACGCTTAATTCTTAATACGTTAGCCATACTTAAAAGCTTCCTCCGTCTACTAAATTTTCTTCCTCATAGTTGGTCCAAGCATTGCCGTTATAACGCAAAACTTGACCGCTTGATACCGAGTTTATAGTAACATCTGTTAAACCATTTAATACTGATTGTTGATCAATTAATGTTTCCGCATTTATTAATCTATCTTTTATCGTCAAATGTGCTCCGGCTGGATTTAAACCGACAACAGTCTCCAAAGCCTCAACGGCATCATTTAAATTTGAGTGTTGCAAATGATGGGGTACGGTGTTGGAATCTAATCTGTCCGTAGATGTTGGATTGATGAAATCATCCAGTCCAGATGGATAAGATGTGGGCATTGTGTTCCTTATAAAGCTAGTATTTTAGTGGCACTATCACTCCAATGTATAGTAATTGACAATGGAGAATTAGCACCTACAAAAGGCAGTCCGGGAGAATCGTCTAAATAAAACAACAATATTGAGTTGGCGTTTGATGATCCGACTTGATAAAATACAAGTGAATCAAAAGCTGTCCCATTATGCAAGATATCAACATCGTTTGCGTCTAAAACGCCGTTGATATTTGTTATGTCGCTCAAATCGCCCGAAATGCCAACGATTGCGTTTTCTGGTATTTGTGACAGATATTGATCTGTCAATGCATCCGGCGTATAATTATTTTTATTTAAAAGAGCTACTCTATAATTTGACGAGTTTGTGTTAATTTCTCCTTTTAAAAGAGATTGTTTTGCTTTTGAATAGACTAGATTGGCCATTATATGCCAATTTCTTTTGAAACAACAATTCTGTATTTGTAGCCAGTTTCAAAATATTCTTTGTTATCCGTGTAATAAGCCGGTGTTGCATCTTTTAGTGATGGAAAATCTAGATAGACTTCTGGTTTCCACGAATGTATTTGCACCTTTGTTGACACATTTTCCCATCTAACTGGCGTTCTTTGTATTTTTTTTCTTTGAGCTTTAAAATAATTATTATTTAAAAAATTAGAAGCCGGTCTAGAATTGAATGTTATTTTTACTCTTCCGTTGTTGTAATCATTTTGCAAATAAAAATCTCCACTTGGAGGCGATGTTTCGACGATATAGAAATCTGGATTTTTGGCTAAAATTTGCAAGCTCGTAAAAGCATCGGTTCTTATGGACTTATCTTCTACTAAAATTTCTTTGACTTGAGGAACTATAACCGAAGAAGAGGAGGAAGGAGTTGCGCTGCTTCCATCCCACTGAAAGGATATTTGTTCCTCATCTATTACTTCATTTGCGGCATCGAGGAAATTTACCAATCTTATTAAGTATTGAACTCCGTTAACAAGAGAAAGATTTTTATGCCAATAAAGCTTTAAGGTTCTTGATATTTGATTATAATCAACTATAGTTTCAATAGTTTCAAATGGATTAGGAATTACAGTTGGCGTAGCAGCATTGGTTTGTAATATAAAATTTGAATTGACCAAACTACTTATTTTGATTGTTGATTCAAATCTTATAACAACCATGTTATTATCAAGAGCTACAACCGCGTCTATGAGGGCAAGGGCCACATTAATCTCCTAAATAATTAAGATATGTATCTAGTAACTTGTCGACAAACAAAAACAAAGGGGGCGGCCTTCGCCACCCCCTTTGTTCTAACCAATTATAATCCTAAGATTATGACATTTCGTTTGTAACTTGTACCTCATAGTTACGAGCGAGTCTGACATTCTTAGCAACCGTGATACCTTCGCCGTCACCAAGCATTACGATGTCGTAACGCTCTTTCATCTTCATGGCGCGAATGTCACGAGTTGGATCATCAAACTGATCCGTGCTCATGTCATCTTTGACAAGAAGCGAACCGACTTCATTACGGTCAATCAAGAAAATGTCCGACATGGCGGGGACTGACGAGGTCTTAGCCGTGAAGCTTACGAACGGTGACACAATTACATTCAGGCCCATCGGAGCTGTGGCGTTAAGCGCACCCTCCTTTGAATCTGGACGATAACCCCAGCTTGTGTTGACTGCAGCTGCCGAACCACCAGTGTGGAAGATCGCATCCTTGAGGAATACCGACCACATAAGCGGGTGAAGGATATAGTCTGTGGGGATATGGTTTTCGGCCATCAAAACGGCGGCCATATCGATGACGTCATCCCAGGTAATTGTCTTGTTATAAGCGCCGTTAATATCACGACCGGTCGTATCAGCGTAACTGCCGCTTTCGTTATCGAAAACGATTGTGGCAGCGTCTTTGAAACGACTGAGTGCAATCTGCTCCTTAAGTCTTGCCATAGCACGACCTGCAGCGCGAACATGCATGCCTACGATATCCCAAAGTGAGTCAGCAATAACTTCCTCTGTGAAAGCCAGCTTGACGCCCTTTTTGGAGACTTTGCCCTCGATTTGCTTAGCAAATGCGAGCGCTTGCTCTGGGTACTCTTGGCCTTCCGGAATTTCAGCAGCTTGAATTGCGTTCACTGCCGGAAACTCCAAAGAACGTCCTTTACCTAGACGCACTGTCGAAAGAAGCGGAGTAACAAGTAACTGTGGCTCTGCTGCTTCCTTAAGAGTGCGAGAAATCACTTTCGGGAAAAGAATCGCTGCATCGGGCGATGCAAACGCTTCTTTGATCGTGACCCTGTTACTCTCGTTGATATGTCCGTCCTCGGTCAGTGCTGACTCCCAAGCTGGGAGACCCGAGAGGAGCTCTTGGATTGTCTTACTCATCTTAGGAATATTCCTCCTGTGTTATTTTCTTTTTAAAGTGTCAGATTGACGCGGAATGCACCAATCACATTGTGAACATCCAGATTGGACCTGATGCCAAGCTTGCCCGAGAAAGCGCCTGAGCGCGTAAGCTCAAACACCGTCTTGAGTGCACCTGGATCTGATGGCAATTGCATGTAGGAAAGCAGACCATCATCAAAGTTGGTTGCAAACTTTTCTACCTCTACTACCTTACCAACCTGGAGGTAAGAATAGGCCGCTGATGAATTATAGAAGTCAGCAGCGGCTGCCTTAACGGGACGACCCATATGATCCGCTCTTATGACCGAACCAATTGTTACGTCTGCGTTAACACCATCAACCATAGGATATTCGACATATCCGTGGGTGATGAAACCTGCACCTTGTGAGGTGCCCTTATCGAACGGGCGATAGAGGTCATATTGCGCCACACCAATGGGTACTGATCTGGCCGGAACTGTTACTGTGTCAGTGGCACCTGAGGCGTAGCTTGGTGTTGCGCCACTCAACGGATTCCAGGTTGACGGCATGTTGTCGCCATAGTTCATTGCTGAACCTGTTCCGTTGGCTGGTGCGACTTCTGCGTCACCCGTGGATGAGTTTGCCACTACTGAAAGAATGGTTCCTTTTGTAATGACGATCTCAAAACGATCATCTTCACTGTCAAGATACCATGTTGGCAAACCTGCTGCTGGAAGCAAGTATGCTGCTGGGGCGATGCCCTCAGAAACAACTAAACGACCTGAACCAGTTTTTGTTCCTACTTTGCGAAATTTAGCTAAAGACATTTTTTATCTCCTTAAAGTGTTTTGTTTAAAGCTTACGGCGACCCATAAGCGCATCTACAAAAAGTTGTTCTGCTGTATCTTTTGGATCTGCTTTGATTTCTGTTTCTTCATTGTCAACGGTGATCGCATTGCTCTCACCCTCAACAACTTCTGTTTCCGAAGAAATTTCTGGCATTTCGCCTCTAACCTGTTTGGTTTGAGGGAAACGTGCTAAATCTCTTAAAGAATCGGCAAGAGAAGATGCGGTGCGTGATGCGTGCTCTTCAATCGCTTTTTCCCTGTTATCAACAGACTCAATGCCAACTGCAATTTTTGCATCTACAACTCTTTCAACAAGAGTATTGTGTAGAGCTTTTTTCAACTTTGTATTTTCCTCTTCAAGGGCCTTTACTTTTGCAAGCATTTCCGAGTCTTCGGACTCAGTGGCTACTTCTTTTTCACCATTGAGTGAATTCTCTTCTTCGGCTTTCTCTTGAGGTTCCGCCTGAACGTCCTCAGGCGTCTCTTCTGATTTTTCAGCCTCTCCAGAATCAACGGCTTTTTCTTGCTGTTCATCTGCTTTTTCTGAATTGTCTTTTGAGATCTCTTGTGTTGAAGCTGGTTGCTCTTCAACGGCGGCTTCAACTACTTCTTGTTTTGGTTCTTCTTCGGTCGGTTTTGTAATTTCTTCTGATGATGCCGAAGCGATTGACGACAACGAATTACTAAGTTCTTCTGCAACAGCAAGAATATCTTCCTGTTTTTCTACATTCTCCATTGTTTGATTCTCCTGAGATTCAACGCTATCTTTCATATCTTGAATAGATAGTAATGGGGGGTTATTGTATTTGTAATTTTCACTTTCTTGGACTGCCATTGCTGTCAAAAACGAGCCTTTTAACTGCAAATATAAAGGTTTGGATTCTTTGGTTTTTAAACCATTTAAAATCGATTTATGTTCTTGTACCGAATAAATATCCTCTTCATCCATACTTAAAATAAAAGCCGAACTTTTTGCTATCCAATCATTGTTCGAATCTTCTACTTTAATCTCGCCATCAACTGTTTTTTTGGCCCTAATTCCAGATTTTGAATCTGCTGGTTGATTAACGAAAGAATATTCTTTAAATGATATGTCTTGCATGTCAACATACGCTAGTTTTCCTTTGTAAACTTGGCCCCTTCTATACTTGGGAATCACAGGCCTTCCGCCTTCTCCCTCAGCTGCCAAATCTTGACCAGAAATAGAACATATCGCCTTGTTTGCCCTTCCTCCAACTGAGCCAGTAAGATATCTTTTGTCCATTACTTTTTCAATCGCAACGGGATCTGTAATTGCTATTTGAAGACGCACGAAAGAAGAACCATCTGTTTCCTTGTCCATTCTTGCGGCCATCACCCTGCCAATTGGCTCAGAGTTTAAATCATGATTTAAAATAATAGGTTTTGGATATGGTTCGACCCATGACTGAAGCGCTTCTTCCAAGGCTTTGGATGAATAGTTATTGTAGTTGGCGGTTAATCCGCTCATGAATTGCAGCGACCTCGATAATAATGCCTTTTGATATTTTTGTCGATTCGGCAAGAGAAAAGTTCATTTCTTTAAAATCCGGCATTTCGACGATGAAAGTTTCTACAAAGTTAAAACCCATTTATATCTCCATTTTTAGAAGCTTGTAAATATAGTAAATTTGTTTTTATAACATTAAACAATTTTATACAAAAATATCATATTTTTATCGACTTTTCTAGCAGGTCAAAATATCTTTGATCGCCATTTTGAAAATAGCTATCTATCATTTGCGGATGCATGATATGGGGCGCGTAAATATAAGATGCGCTATACAGATTATGAAACCCCTTTTTATGAGCGTCAGCACACCACCCCAAATCTTCCCCTTGTGAATGGAAAATATAATCCACATTATTATAAGTGTCTTTTGACATCATTTTTGCGGCCATAATAATATCTGATCGAAAGTAATTTCCCAAAGGATAGTTGGAAACTCTTTTTGCTTTTTTGCCGGGCTCATCAACCCATGTCATAACGCTCGGAAAATCTATTCCGAATGGAGTCATAAACATAAGCGGATTGACTGCATCGGCCCCATCCTGAATGTGACTAACCAAAAGCTCTATTGTCATTGGATTTTGAATAATAACATCTGAATCAAGACTGAAGAAATAATTTGGTTGAATTTTTCTCACCTCGCTCAACAACGCGTTTCTGAGCGCAACCATATTATGATATTTGGACATTGTCCATTGTCTAGAGTTTTCGGCATGTTCGTGATGGGTCACGTCGTCTTTGGGAATTAATTCAAAATAAGGAATTTCCGGATGCAAATTTTTCCAAAGATTTATGTATTGGATTGTTTTTTCGTCGTTTGACGAAGTAATAAAAACAAAACCAATTTTTGACAAATCAACCGTTTGCTTTTCGATTGCAGCCGCCCAATAGGCGAATATCCAATCTCTTTTATATATAGGACAACCAATTATTAGGTTCATTTTTCTGCGGTTGTTTTTTCTGCCTTCTTGGTTGTTGTCTTTGGCTCTGATTCTTTTTTTGCGGTTTTTGTTGGAATTTGATCTTCTTTTTCATTTTTTGATTCAACCGCATCAACTTCTTCTGTTTCTTCATCTGACAAAATTTCAGTAAAAATTTCATTGAAAGCTTGAACGATATCTACAAGAATAGACATACCTAATCTTGTTTGACCATTTTGAACAGCCATCGCAAAACCCTTGACCGCATCCTCTTCCAAAAAATATTGCCTAGAAGTGTCTGAAACAATTTTAAACGTCATTAATTTCCTCGTTTTGACTCATATTTATAGACGGCTCTAGTTTAACATTATATTGTTCTTCTAGCAAATTTTCGACTGTTGAAATCCAAGAATGATCTGATCGTTTAATGTCTGGAGAGTTTCTTCTGCCATTTTGGTTTTGGGGTCTTGTTGCATTACCTGAGCCTTTTCTTTTGGAGACGGAGTTTCTCTGCCCCTTTTTGGCCGGAGTTTGTTTGTCGCTTGTTGCGTCCTGAGCGCTTTGTTGTGTATCAATAAGGTCTTTTTGCAATGCGTTTTGTATTCCGCTAAACAGGTCCTCTTGATCTACCTCTGGGTCAATACCCAATTCTATTCTTGCCTCGGTAAGGGTAATGACAGAATTAACATATTTTTGTATCACATGCGTTTCTTTTTTAACCTGTGTGTCAACATCAATCTCATTAAACTTGAAATAACAACGATCAGAAATATCCGTTTCAAATGGATTTTTTATCGGATCAAATCCACCCTCAAAAAGAAGCTCGTTAAATATGTGGAGTCTGATCATCTCCGCAAATTGTTTTTGAAACTGCTTTATTCTATCGTACAATGAAGTGTCTAATCTTTCGGACATTGACCTATTCCCACCATTCATCGTCATGCCCAAATGATGCGGTGCAACACCCAAACCTATTGCAACTCTCTCCTTGAAATGCTCTAAATAGTTGTTTGCATCTAGCGCTTCTTGGCCAGAGCCAATTACCTCTACATCATGTCTGTAGGGCAATATCAATCCGCCTTCGGTTCTGAGATTTTCTATCTCAGTTGCGGCCTTGTCTATTTCGTCTGGTTCTGCTGGTTGATCTGCTGTTCCGATAATATATTTATACAACGGAAAAAGTTCTCTGTGAACCAAATTTTGGATGTCCTCCTCCATTTGACGAAGCGCAACAATATCGTCTAGGACGTTTGATAGGAAGGGGGTTCCAAAAGCTCTGCCTGGTTTTCTGTCAAAAAATAAGTGTATAACCCTATCAGCTAACCAAACCGGATCTCTGTCTGTCGGAGAATATGTTAATGGATCAGTTGCTTGCTGGTAGGATTTTGGTCTATTGTATTTATCTCTGAGAATTCTAACTTGCTCGGTAGGAATCAAATAATAACCAACCACTGGTTGAGTGGAGCTGACTGGCGTTAAAGTTGTCGGAAAATATTCCGACAAATCTCCTCTTGCTTTGACTGCAAAAACATTTGAAAATTTAATTAATTGATCTGATAAATCAATTAAAAAATCAAGAAATGGTCTTTTCATTGCCATCTCCATATAATCTATTCTTTGATAAAGATATGATACAGCTTCTTGATTTTCTCCGATTATTTTCCAACCCTCTTTCCAAAAGAGGTCTTTATATTTTGCTACGGATTGTTTTACGTAAGAATCCGTATCTACGGCCTGTATTATTCTATCAAAGTCATAAGGGGAGGGCTCAAAGTTGCTTCTGCCCGTATAAAAATAATTAGTTCCCTGATAGCCAAGAGCAAGGGCCGCAACTCGAAAATTTTTGCCAATAGCCTTTACATCATCAGGCTTTGTTTCGATAGCTTGTAATTCTTTTGCGGTGGATTGATTTTGAAAAGTAATATATTTTTTAATAGCCATTATAGGACGTCCAAATGTGGGAAAATACCATTTTATAGTACCTCCTATATAAAATTAAATTAACTTTCTTGAATCAGTCCGTCAAAAGTCTTTTTTAAAATAATATTTTTTACAGATTCAATCCAAAAAATTGTTTCTGGTTCTGAAAAATCGCTCTTATAAGAAAGATTTTGATCCGAAATAGTTATTTCAATTTTAAACTGTTTTGCGTTAACTTTTGGTGTTTCTTCAACCGATGTTTCACTCATTTGATTTTCTTTCTTTTAGTTTATTTATTAAATTAAGTTGTTGTCTAATTGTAGCATCTTTGATGACTAACTCTGTTATGAGTTGATGTACTTTTTCTTGAAATACCAATATTACCGTATTTGCATCTAAATTAAATTCATCTAATGAAGAATTTTTAGGAATATCGTCAGGTGTATTTAGATTTGTAAATTGATTAATTTTAGACATAAATTAGGAATTTTCCGTTGTAAAGGTTGCGAACATACAATTATACCACATTCATCAATTTTCTTCGTTTACTGAAACATTATATATTTTATATGAATTTAGTATAGAACCTTCTTCTTGCCGCCTCGTATATTGCTGGGTCAAATGCCTCGTACGTCAAAAGTAAAGATACTGTCTGGATTGTTTATCTTAATGTAATCTGTTATGCCGCAGTATTTTGCGAATACGTCGTAATGGTATCTGTATCCTGGTATTATGTTTAGCTCTATGATTTTTGTTTGTGGCGGGCACCAGTATACGTTTATGAGTGCTGTGCCTGATATGGATGCTATTGTTTTACTTTGGGAGAATAACGATATTTGTTCTTTTAATCCTAGGTGTTGTGGTTCTAGTATTGTGTAAGAGTTTTGTTTGAAATATTGTTCTATTTGTTCTTCTTGCGGGCTGAAGCGTAGTTTGGCTCTGCGTAGAGTTTGTTGTTGGTCTTTGTCTAGATTCTTTCCTTCTAAGGATTCTATTTGGGATTTGTATTGTTGATTGTATTCTTTGCGGGAAACATAAAGTTTTTTGTCTAATGACCAGTTGAAATAAGGTTTAAAGTCTTGACGTAGTATATCGATTGCCTGATACCAGTAGTTGAAATAGGGTGATTCTCCGCATGGGTGAGTGCCGATATAGCAGTTGCAGAATGGTAGATAGTGGTGGTGTGTTGTGCCGTATTGTAGGTGGAACTCTTCAGGCAGTAGATTGCACATGTCAAATATAAAGACTATTTTATTAAAAAAATAATTATTTTGCGAGATGTCAATGATGCTGGAAGGTTTATAGTTTAATATGTCTAGAAAGTCGTTTATTACCTTTGGTTGCCACATGCCATAAAACAAGCCTTTTTTGCTGACGTTGGTAAGTACGATGTTTAAATCTTTATAATAAGATTGTAGTATTCTGTATTGACTGTAGATGTCTTGAAGTATATGGCCGTAGTGAGGTACTGATAATGTTAGATATGTAGTGCCTGGTATGTTTATTGTTTCTTTTTGCGGGTCATTTATTATTGAAAGATTATATATTTCATTTATTTTCCAAGGACCATTATCTACTGATATGTGACGTACGTCACTACAATTTACTTTCATAAAGGCAAAATCTTTACCTTTTATACTCATACCATTTTACAACGGCGTATCGAATACCATTTATGATCGGGTGAACCTGGTGCATGTACGGAAAACCTAACGAAAACACCACTATTTCACCTGCTTCTGGTTTAACTTTAATATTAAACTCTTTGAATTCTAGTTCTCCACCTTCAAAATCATCATTTAAAAATAACGATAATGACACTATTCTTGGAAACAGCGGATGGTCATCTATGTGATTATGAAACTTATTTCCTTCTTCATAACGCAATAATAATGTTTCTTTTGAGGTTAAGGTGGGAATATGATATCTTTCCTTAAAGTCCTCTATAATCGCATCCAAGCCCGTCTGCAAGGATTCTGCTGCCCTTCTGATTGGGTCCTGTGGATGACAAGTAAGTTCTTTATTGGTTATAAAATAATTAAAACAATTTCTTGCATCGTAGTCTACACCAGGTTTATTATCTTTAACTAAAATTTGAGCTGGTTGCCATTGTTTAAACATTGCATTTTGAATCAATCCTTTTAATATGCGGGCTGATTCTTTGGCAATCTTATATTTAATAATACCAGGTGCTAGTTCTTCTTTTGCCATTATCGTCATATCTACAGTTTCTGTTAAAACATCTTTTGCGTGTCCCGCAATCGTGTCATAATACCAAAGAACTTTTGAGTAATCGTGGCAACTGCAAATTTCTTGATTTACCGGGGGGTCTGGAAGTGGAAGAAACCTATGTTTATTAAAATATCTTATGTCTCCATCTATACCGTAATTATGAATCCAGTTTTGACTTTTGTCTTGAATCCAATGGTCTGGCAGACTGTAATGCATAAATAACTGCGTTGTACAAACTGTTTCATCTTTTGTTGGATATGCGGGTCTTCCATGTGCATGTTGTTGGCCACAAAAAACCACCGCGTCATTAAGATTTTGATAGTATTCTTTGCCTTCAACAGTTATTGGCCAGTTAGCTGTATTTTCTATCGCTATATTTATTGATATTTGAGAACCATTTTGGTCCATGTGCTCCCATAAATTTGGAATACAAGTATTTCTTCTTTGATATTTTACAGTAAAATGATATGCTTTTACTATTGTATTATTTTTAAATATTTTTTTTACTTTTTCTAAAACATATTCTTCTACATCTTCTGATAAAGATATTCCAGATTCCCATCTTCCCATCATCGGGTGATATGATTCCTCACTACTACCTAAACCAGTTGCATAAACTTGCTGCTTAACAATTTCAAACATTTCTTTTGGAAAGAAATTATTTATTATATGTGGCTCAACACCTAAGTCAGGTAGGGGATAAACTTCTTCTTTTGTTATCATTACCATTTACCTAGCGGGCATGTTGCATTCTGTAGTTTTGTTTTTAATTTCATAAAACACCCGCACTGTCTGCATTGTGCAG
>Ga0194132_10007948_pt1 | contig 15452 bp, 10 predicted proteins | sample TA2KigOf80mmetaG_FD_148612 | JGI IMG/M metagenome (GOLD analysis project Ga0194132, IMG submission 148612) | Freshwater microbial communities from Lake Tanganyika, Tanzania - TA2015054 Kigoma Offshore 80m | ecosystem: Environmental > Aquatic > Freshwater > Lake | place: Tanzania: Lake...
GACCATTGTGGACGGCCATGCGGTGGCTTGTGGCGACGTGCTCGGTCTGGGTCATGATCAGTTGGTGGTCGGCTGGCGCGCCATGAACCGGCCCGGGGTGAAGGTTGGCATCCGCCTCTACTCCCCGCTCGACAACGCCGGTGCTGCTTGGAGAACGAGTGTGATCGACGACAATACCATGGCTTGCGAGGATCTCATGCTGGGGGACCTCAACGGCGATGGAAAGTTGGACGTGGTCGCGGCCGGCCGCGCCACCAAGAACGTCCGGATCTATTGGAATCGGGGAGGAAAATAGCCGCCCCGGAGGTGGCGCGGGAATTCTCCGGATTGCTTGCTCATGCCAAAGCTCGCTGCTTTTCCTAAAGCATTCCTGGATCCGTTGGTCGTGGACCGGTCCATGACGGTCCGGCAGTGGATCGAGATGGCGGCCACCTTGCCGATTGACGGTCTTGAGTTTTACTCAGGATTTTGGGAGCTGGAGGATCGCTCATTTTGGCCGGTGGCGCGGCGCATGGCGGAAGACCGCGGGCTGTCGATTCCGATGTTGTGCTGCTCTCCGGACTTCACCCATCCGAATCCCGCGTTTCGCCGCGAGCAGGTGCGGAAGGAAATTGGCTGGATTGAAATGTGCGCCGCGTTGGGCGGATCTTTTTGCCGGGTATTGTCAGGGCAGCGGCGACCGGAGGTGTCTCGTGAGGATGGGTTGCGTTACGCGAGCGAAGCCATCGCGGAATGCCTCACCGCGGCGGAAGCCTGCGGAGTGACCTTGGTGTTGGAGAATCACTACAAGGACAATTACTGGCAGTTTCCCGAGTTCGCCCAGCGCATGGAGGTTTTTTGCGAGCTGGTGCATAGGGTTCGATCCCCCCGATTTGGCGTCAATTTCGACCCAAGCAACACTCTGCTCGCCGGGGAGGATCCGCTGGAGTTGCTGGAAAGTGTGCTGGACCGCGTGGTGACCATGCATGCCAGCGACCGCTATTTGGCCGAAGGCACGTTGGAGGATTTGCGCAGGGAAGAGGACAGCGTCGGTTATGCCCGGCGGTTGCGGCACGGCGAGATCGGGAAAGGCTTGAATGATTACGACGCGATTTTCAGCCGGCTGTCAGGGGCGGGATTCAACGGCTGGATCTCGATTGAGGACGGGGTGGATGGCATGGAACAACTCCAACGAAGCGCCCATTTTCTTCGCGACAAGATGGCTCGATACTGGCCAGGCCAAGGATGATTCACGCACTCGGCCCCAACCGCTCCCACGGATGGGGGGGTACAAAAAAAGCGGCGGACCTTCCGGCCCGCCGCTCTTGAGAAATCGAGGTTGGCTTAGTCGGGTTTATGGACGCTGTGGCAGGCCTTGCAATTGACCGCTTCCTTGTATTTGGCCGCGGCGCCTTCTTTGCCTTTCTGCAGGTCGGTGGCAGCCGCCAGCAGCTTGCCTGTTTTTTCCTTCCAGCTACTCATGTCGCCTTTGGGAGGCTTGGCAGCGGCCATCTCCTTGTAGCAGGCCACGAGCTTTTTCAACTCGTCCGCGGAGGCGGTTCCATCGCCGGCTTTCTTGCAGACGGGATCCACGCCTTTCGGGGCTTTGTGGAACGTCTTCATAGCTTCTTTGATGGCGTCTTCCTTCGCTGCGGAGGCGGAGGAAACGGCGAACAACATCGAAACAGCGGTGAGCACACTGGCGATGCTCAAGGCAGTGAACGCGGAAGATTTCTTCATATGGCTCGGATGGGAAATGGAACTTGGTTGAACGCGTTATCCCATACCAATGACCCGCTTCGACTTCAAGGGAGATATGAGCGTTTTTGATGGGATCTCAGCCAATACTGGCGTTCTTGGAAGCCCCTTGCGGTGGGCTGGATTGCCTTTCTCGCGTGAAGGGTTCATACTGTCGTGATGGACTGGCAGCAATGGACTTCGCTCGCGATCGTGGCCGCGGCGGCGAGCCTCTTTGCGGTCTCGGGGTGGAGGCGTTGGTGTCGCCACCGGGACCCGGCGGGAAAGCTGGGCGCGGGCGGCGCTTGTGGCTGCCTCTCGCAACCGTTGCCGGGCTCACCACCACCGCGTTGGATCGTTTCGGGCCGGAAAGGGGAATCCGCCCGGATTTCCGAGCGGAACGAAACGAGCCACCCGTAATCGGGAGATGCGGCGTGAACGCCGTGCTCCGTGCGCGTGGGAAACAAGCTGGCTAGGGTTTCGGTGGAGCCGGTGGATTGGGCTTCGGGGCGGGGGGTTGTTCCCCGGCCGTGTCTGGTTTGGCCGGGGTCGTTCCGCTGGCGGGAGCAGGCGTCACATTCGCGGGTCGTCTGGCGCCTCCTGTCAAAGCGTTCAGAACATCGAGTCCTGTTTGAATGGGATTGGGCGCGGCTGGAGGTGCGGGCGGCTGAGCCGGTGCTCGTTGGCCGGGGGGTGGTTGTTGAGCCGGGATCGGAGGCGGATTGGGAGACGCGGGGGTCGCCGGTTTGGTCAACAAGTTCCCCACCGATTGGAGCACATTGCCCGCTTTCTCACCCGCAATGGCGGGGATGTTGGCCACGGACTTCAAGAGCATGCCTGATACGGCGAGTTTGTTGATGTCGGTTTCAGGGGCTCCCAGAGTTCCTTTCACGGTGGCGAAACGCGGCAGAGCGACCCACTGATTGGTTTCGGGCGTGCCCTCGGGGAGCAGGCCGGCTTTTTGCGCGATCCCTCGGGGCAGCGAAACGTCCACGGGCAGTTGGAGGGGTGACTGGTTGAGATCATCCGCGATCGGGATGGTGCCGGTGGAGCGGGCTTGCAACATCTCGCTGCGGACGGAGGTTTCTTTGACCAGAATCCGGCCTTGTGAGAAATCGGTGTGGAAGTCGAGGGTTTGCAGTGGGGATTTCAAGAGATCGCCCAGGCGCAGTGCGATGGCGATGGGAGTCAGAATCGCCTTCAAACGCGGGCTGACGATGTGAAGATTAGCGTTGGTGACGCTGACGCCGAGCTGGCCCCCAAGGCTTTTTCGGAGATTCGTTCCCGTGGTGCCCGCTCCTTTCACCTGCGCGTTGGCGATGAGGTTGCCCTGGAATTGTCCGCGATAATTCGGAACGAACGTGTTCACGAAGGGTTCGAGCGCCAGGCTCGGTGCGCGGAGCGAAAGGTCGTAGCGATAACCGGCCACTCCCATGTCGATGTCGCCGCTGAAGGCATTGGTCGTCCGATTCATGACGAATTGGAGGGGCTTGATCGAAACCTTGCCGCCCTGGATCTCTCCCTGGCAAACCATGTTCGACAACCCAATCTCGCCCAAGAAGAGCCTGCCCAACCGGATGTTCCATTGAGCGGGCTGAAACGGAGTCTGCACTGCCGCGGGTTCCGTTGCGGGAGCGGTGGCGGCGGGCTTGGCCGGGCTTGGCGGAGCGGTGGAGCTTGGCGCCCCGGCAAGAGCCTCGTACCAAGGGGTCAAATCGACGGCGGAAGAGGCAATGTCGAGATTGGCCTTCAGCCGGTTGGTATCACTTGGATCCAGTTTGCCGCGCACCTCGATCTCGTTCTTCGGGACCCGCGCCGTCGAACCCAGATTGAGGATCAACGTGTTGATTTCGTGGACGACGCCTTTGGAAGAGGCGTCGAAGACGAGGACCGGCGCCAGAGCCTTGGAGTTCCTGGCGTCTCCGCAGGGATGGACGACGACATTCGTGGCGGAAACCCGGCCTTTGTAGCTGGACGCGCTCTTGGGGTTGATTTCCGCGTGAGCTTCGCCTTCCAGTTCGGCGGTGACCAAGTTGGACCCAAAAGCGGTTCCTTGAATGAACGGACGGAGAAACTCCTGAGACACTCGAGAGAATGCGGTCTTGGCGCTGCCCTCGCCCGTTTTCAAATCGAACTGGCCTTTCACGCCGAACGTGGCGGGAATCTTGGACGAGGGTGTGCCAAGCTGGGCTTGCAGTTGGTTCACCTTGAGAATGTCTCCTTCCATCACCGCATCCAGAATGGCGGTCTTGGACCAGCCCTCCACTTTCAAGTCCTTGAACCGGGCATGGAGCCGCTCGGCCGTGCCGTCCACTCTGATCGAACGCCGCGGCGCGGCTTGGTTGGTGACCGCGGATTGTTCGGCGTGGAGTTTGAATCGGGTGGTGCCGTCCCGAACATCGAAGCCATCCACAGGAATCCAGGGAGTGAGTCGCGCGAGGGAACCCTCGACGTCCGCGTCCAGCGCTGCCGCTTGCGTCGCGGTGTCGAACCTGGCTTTTCCCGACACCGACAAAGCGGGAAGATTTGCCGACGCGAATTGCAGGCCGAGATTGGTGGCGGCGATGGCCTTGAAGTCGTTCACGGTTCCGGATGCCGTGACGGTGAAGGACGCCGGCGGCGCCGGGCGTCCGGGAACCAGCGAAACGAGTTCGGTCCCTCGAAGCTGAGCTTGAAACGCAATGTCCTTGCCGGCCTGCCGGCTGCGCACGGTCACATCCGCGGAAAGCAGGCCGTTCGGGGAATTGGTGGTCACCACGGGCATCCAATCGACGAGCCGCAATCCCGTGAGGCTCATTTGAAAGGAGGATTCCGAGGGTGCGCCGCCGCCCTGGCCCCAATCGAGGAGCATGGGTTGCGAGAGAGAAGCGCTTGCAACAGGAGCGCCCCCTTGCGTCGCCTCGAATTGGAACGCGCGCACTTCAGCCTGTTTCTTGGCCTGATCCAGCCGGGCTTGATACTTCAGAAGCACGTCCAGCTCCGGCGATTTGAACTGAGCGTGGGACACCGCAAGTTGTTTGCCGCCCAAGAGGCCTTCGATAGAGATCGTCTGGGCACCTTTCGTGATTTCAATCACGTTGGTGGTTTGCAGCGTGAGTTTCCCGAGATCGATCCCGGTCCCCAGGGTGGCCAGCCGGATCACGTCCGGGCCAATGCCCCGCACCTGGACAGCCAGCCTGCCTTCCTGCTCGAAGGACTTGAAAGGGCCGGCGACTTCGATCTCGCCTAGACGGTTTCCGCCGCGGTTGAACTTCAAGGCGAGCTGTTTGATTTCGGACGGAGTCCAATCCAAATTGACCAATCCTTGCAGATCTTTGAGTTCGGCGAAGGCGCCGCCGGCTTCTTCGATCGCCAGCCTGAATTGGCTAGCCTTGGCGCCCGCCAGTTGGAGATCGGGGGAGAGTGAGATTTCCAGAACTGTTTTCAATGCTGCGCGCAGGGATCCGGCGGGGGCATTCGAACCTTGTGCCGGAACGGAAGCAGCCAGTGCGGCTCCGAGATCGACCGAGAGCGCCTGGCCGTTGCGCAGAGCGCCCGTCTTTAGTTCCAGTCCGCCGAGCGAGAATTGCCGTGTCCCTTGAGGGGTTTGCTGGGTGTACTGGAAATCCAGCTTGGAAAGTTGAATTCTGCCAATGTCCAGCTTGGGCGGAGCCGTGGAGGCAGGCGGAGGGGAAGATCCGGAGCCTGGCGCGGATTTCAGGAGGGGGGTCCAATTGCGGGTGCCATCCGCATTTTCCTCGATCCGAATCTTGACGCCTTCGGCGATCGCTTCGGACACCTTGATTTCACCGCCGAGAATCGCGCGCAGGTCGTACTGGGCATGAACCCGATCGGCCTTGAGCAGGGGTTCGGTTCCCACCGTCTTAAGGTTCAATCCTTTGAGAGTCACCTGGGAGAACGGGCTCAGGGCAATTTCTTCTGCATCCACAGTGGCGCCAAGGGCGGCGCTGGCCTTGGGTAAAATGAAGGACTTGAGGAAGCCCGAACTGGTGACCACGAAATAAGCCGCCACCAGAAGCACGGCCACCCCGCCCAAGGAGAAGGCGAGGATCTTGCTCAATTTGCCAGAACGCTTGTTGTCAGACATAAAAACTTTATTTTACTGCTTCAGACCCGGCTGTCAAAGAAAGCGAGACGCGGCTCAGCAGTTCTCATTTCGGTGGGTAGGGCGCGTCACTCCGTGCGCGCCGCCTTTGGAGACACCCGGTTTCGGCGCGCAGCGGAGTGCGCGCCCTACCTTGATCAGTCAACATGAGAACTGCGGGACGCGGCTTGGAGTAGGATTCACCCCGATCAGTCACCCACCCACAGCAGGATGATCGCGCCCAACACAATCCGGTACCAGCCGAATCCGTTGAAAGTATGGCTCTGCACAAACCGTAGCAGCCATTTCACCGCGATGAACGAAACGATCGCCGACACCACGCACCCCAGCGCCAGATGACCCCAGTGCTCAGGAGCCGCGCTGGCATCCAAGTGCCGCACCGCTTTCAGCAATTTGACTCCGCCTGCCGCCATCATCGTCGGGATGCTGACCAAGAAAGTAAACTCGGTCGCCGCCGGACGGCTCAATCCCAGGCACAGCATCGCCAGGATCGTTGTGCCCGATCTCGAAGCCCCGGGGAAAACGGCCGCCAAGACCTGCCCCAAACCGACCGCGATGGCGATGGTCCAGGTGATGTCCTCCCCCAGTTTCTTGTCGCGCACGACATACTCCACCACCAGGAAAAGCACCCCGCCGATCAACAAGGCCCATCCCACCGGTCCCGGCTTTTCGGGCAACTGCAGTCCGCTCTTGTCCAGAAAAAACCCCAGCACCCCGGTGATGAAAAAGGCCAGCCCGACCTTGAACAGATAATCACGCGTGGCGGGCTCGCGTCCCTTGGTGAGGAAGGAAAGGATCCTCCCGCGAAAAAGGGGCAGCACCGCCATCACAGCCGCCGTTTGAATCAAGATGTTGAACAAGTCGGACTGGCGCGGCAGCCAGCGCTGAGCGATGAGCAAATGTCCGGTCGAGGATATCGGGAGGAATTCGGTGATGCCTTCGATGATCCCCAGCAACACGATCGACAACCAATCTGGCATGCGCGGGTTAGACTCGAAGCCAACCCGGGAGTCAATCTTGCCGTGAGCGCCGCCTTCCGGTAGCAACAGGCATGCACTACCTCCGGCGGCTCATGACCACCTTGGCTTGCTTGTGGATCCCCCACGTCCTTCTCGCCGACGGACCGGCGGACAACCTGCCGGACAAGGTCCGGCGCATCCCCCCTCCAGGCCTGGAATTGACCCGTTTTCAAAAGACGGAGCTGCAGGCCGTCCTCGGCGAATTCGACCGCGATCTGAACTTCGCGCGCAAGGAACTTGAAAAATCTCCCGCGTTGCTGTCGCTGCTTCCCGACGTCGAGGTCTTCGTCAAGGCCGCGGGCGACGCGCTGCAGCACGGCGAGTTCTTCAAAACCAACGAGGTCAGGGAGGCGCACGACGCGCTCCTCATCGCGCGCGACCGGCTCGCCCAATTGCGCCAGGGCCGCGCTCCCTGGACCCAGGCGACCGGCCTCGTCGTGCGCGGTTACCGTTCCGCCATCGACGGATCGGTCCAGCCTTACGGACTCGTGGTCCCTCAGGTGCCGGTGACGCCCTGGCGGCTGGACTTCTGGTTTCACGGGCGCGGTGAAACGCTTTCCGAGCTGGCCTTCATCACCCAGCGCCTGAGGAATCCGGGAGAGTTCACACCCGCCCGCGCGATCGTGCTTCACCTCTACGGCCGCTATTGCAACGCGAACCGCTTCGCCGGCGAGATGGATTTGTTCGAAGCCTTCGATCACGTCCGCAAGTTCTATCCGATCGACGACAATCGTCTGGCCGTGCGCGGATTTTCCATGGGGGGAGCCGCCTGCTGGCAGTTTGCGACGCACCATGCCTGGCGCTGGGCCGCCGCCGCCCCGGGAGCTGGATTTTCCGAGACCGCTGATTTCCTGAAGGTCTTTCAACAAGAACAGCTTAAGCCCATGTGGTGGGAACAGAAGTTGTGGCGCTGGTACGACGCCACGGAGTACGCCGCCAACCTGGTCCACCTCCCCACCGTCGCCTACAGCGGCGAAAACGACCGCCAGAAACAAGCGGCCGACCTGATGGCCGCCGCGATGAAAACAAACGGATTGGATCTGGTGCATCTGATCGGACCCAAAACCGGCCACAGCTACCACGCCGAAAGCAAAGTCGAAATCGAACGCCGGTTGGATTCCATCATGCACCAAGGGCGCAATCCGGTGCCTCGAACCGTCAGCCTCACCACGTTCACCCTGCAATATCCCCGCATGTATTGGGTCCGCGCGGAAGGATTGGAACGGCACTGGGAAAGAGCCAACATCCACGCCGAGCTCGAGGTGGAGCGGAATCAGGTTGAGATCCGCACCGCGAATGTGACGGGTTTGTGCCTGCTCTTCGAGGCCGGGCAATGTCCGCTCGACCCTCGACACAAAATTCGCCTCCGTTTGGATGGAAAGGTGGTGGAGGTGGACGGACCCCGTTCGGATCGATCCTGGACTCCGCAGTTCCGCAAGGTGGGATCGCGATGGGTGCAGGTGAGCGAAGACTCCGAAGGAAACCTTCGCGCCGGACGAGGGCTCGCCGAGGCCGCCGTGGTGGCTCCGGCCTTGCGCAAGCGTCCGGGCTTGCAGGGACCCATCGACGACGCCTTCATGGGGTCCTTTCTCATGGTGGGGCCGACGGGCAAATCGTCCGTGCCCGGCATGGATGCCTGGACCGAGCGGGAGATGGAACATGCTCGCGAGCATTGGCGGCGGCAGTTTCGAGGTGTGGCGCGGTTCAAGAAGGATGTGGAAGTCACCGAGGCCGACATCGCGGCTCATCACTTGATTGTCTGGGGCGACGCGGAGAACAACGACATGGTGCGACGCGTGGCGGATCGACTGCCCCTCCGTTGGTCCAACGGTTCACTGGCCGTGGGAAAGCGTCGGTTCGACGGGAATGCTTTGGCTCCCATCCTGGTCTATCCGAACCCGCTCAATCCCCGTCGCTACGTGGTGCTGAACAGCGGATTCACGTTCCGCGAATACGATTATCTCAACAACGCCCGGCAGACCGCGAAGCTGCCTGACTGGGCGGTGGTGGATATCACCACACCGGCGACATCCCGTTGGCCCGGAAAGATCATTGAGGCTGGATTCTTCAACGAGCATTGGCAACCCTCCCACCCATGAAGCATCGGATTTTTCCATCCCTCTTTCCCTGGACTGGTGGCCTATCCATCCCTGGGACGAGGGTGAATTTCTCGAGCTGGACCGCCCCGCTTCGAGCCTTCTCGCGGGTGGCGCTGGGCGCGGTTTGGCTCGCGTTAGGGTTCGCCTTGCACTCGGAATCGCCGTTTCACAAGGCAGAGCTTATTTTTCCGCTCGAACATTGGCACAACCACGGTTCCTGCATTGTGGAAACTCCCAAAGGCGATCTCCTGGTGTGTTGGTTCAACGGATCAGGTGAACGGCAAGCGGATGACGTCAAGATCGAAGGCGCCAGGCTCAAGCGTGGCAAGTCAACCTGGAGCTCCCGGTTTACCATGGCGGATACGCCAGGCTATCCCGATACCAATTGCTCCATGTTCATCGACCCCGAAGGACGGCTCTGGCTGCTCTGGCCCACCATCCTCGCCAACAAGTGGGAATCGGCGCTGATGAAGTACTTCGTCTCCTCGGATTACCACCGCCCGGGGCCGCCTCGATGGGACCGGCAAGAGGTCCTGCATGTCACACCACCCGACGCCTTCGCGGCCTCCGTTGAAAAATACGTCGCCGAAATGAAGATCCGCTATCCGTCCGAACCCTGGGCGGCGGAAAACCCCGAGCGCGCCGCCCGGTTTCTCGAAAGCCTGCAGACCCAGGCGGCCGACAAGCTGACCCGCCGGCTGGGTTGGATGACTCGCGCGCATCCGTTCGTGCTCGACCGCCAACGCTTGATCGTGCCGCTCTATTCCGACGGCTTTTCCTTTTCCATGATGGCCATCTCGGACGACTGGGGCCGCACCTGGCACACGAGCGCGCCGCTCTGTGGGCCGGGCAATATCCAGCCCAGCATTGTGCAACGACGCGACGGATCGCTCTACACGCTGATGCGGGACAACGGGCCACCGCCCAAGCGTCTCTTGCAAAGTGAGTCCTTCGATCGCGGCGAAACGTGGAGTCCGGTCACCGACAGCCCGCACCCGAATTCCGGCACAGGCGCCGAAATCATCAGGCTGCGCAACGGTCATTGGGTCCTCATCAACAACGACACCGAACGGGGCCGTTACAGCCTGGCCGTGTCGTTGTCCGACGACGAAGGGCGCACCTGGAAGTGGAAGCGGCACCTGGAGCCCGTTCGTCCGGGAGATGACCGCTACCATTACCCGAGCATCATCCAGTCGCGGGATGGCAGCCTGCACGCCAGTTACAGTTTCCACCTCGACGAGGCAAAGATCGCGCCGGATGCCTCAGGCAAGCGGGCTTTCAAATCAATCAAGCACGCCCACTTCAACGAGGCGTGGATTCGTTTGGGCGATTAGCCGCGAGTTCCCCGCGCATCAAGGGGTCCCGAGATTCGCTCCGGGCAAGCGGAAAGCGACGAAGTAAAAGCTTCGCTCGGGCGGAGTCTGAACGTAGAGGTCCAGCCTGCCCGTCGTGCCCGCGGTATGAAGATTGCGGTCGGGTTGGCTTGCTTCATTCAGCGCGAAGGGCAGCGCCGCCCAACTCAGCGCGCCCATCGCAGGGTTGCCGTAAACTTCATAACTGTACCCCGCCTGAGCGCGGAAGGTGATCCGGAAGCGTCGGTTGGCCAAACGTTCCCCTCGCACGACCAAGCCCCCAGGCTCGGGATAGGACGGTTCCAAGGGTGTGAATCCGCTGACGTAATCCCAAACGGCCTGTTCCTCTCCCGCGCTGGATCCCGGCACACGCGAGAATTGAAGCAGGATGGAGTCAAGTTGCGCTCGATCCTGGATGGATCCGAATAATCCATCGTTTTCACTCTGCATCGGAGCTCGATGGCCCTGGGCATCCAGAGCCACCTCGCGCCATCCGGTCTGGGTCGTGGTCCTCCGCGTCTGGCCGGGCAAGGTAATGCCCCAATGGAGGTGCCGCGCGCGTGAGGGATAAAGGCCCGGCTTGATCGTGCGAAATAAGAACTCCCCAGTCGAACCCGTCAGGTATTGCCCAAACCCGGCAAAGTTTGGGTCCATGGCCGGATTGCGCACCCCCTGCGTCGAGTAAAGATACTGGCCCGCCGCATCGGCCTGCCAAAGTTCCACCAGGGCCCCGCGCACGGGGTGGCCGGATCGATCGAGCACTCGGCCCCGCACGTAGGTGACGATGCCCGTGGCGGAGGTCAACGAATCGTTCAATTTCACGAGATCGTTGTCTTTGTCCAAGGGGATGTTCTGCGGCAAAGGATAGAATGGGCCTTGACCCACGGCGGGCGTGAGCGTCAAGGCCTCGGCCCAGAATCCTGGCCGGGAAAACCCGGCGGAAGCCGCGACCAGCGCCTGGAGCAATCGTCGGCGGGTCAGTCGGGGGTAAAACCCAAACGCTCGATGGCCCCCGGCCGGCCGGCGACGAACTGGAAGATGCGTTTTCATGGCAAGACATTCCCAGGTTGGGGACGCCTGAGCGAATCAAGTCAGAATCTCGCGCACGACATGGCCACGCACATCGGTCAGGCGGAAATCGCGCCCGGCGAATCGGTAGGTCAGTTTCTCGTGATCAAAACCGAACAAGTGCAAAATGGTCGCGTGCAAGTCATGAACGTGCGTGACGCGCTCCACGGCTTTCCATCCCAGTTCGTCGGTCGCGCCATGGACATGGCCGCCGCGCACCCCGGCTCCGGCCAGCCACATGGAAAACCCGTAGTGGTTGTGGTCGCGGCCCTGGCCTTTGCTGGAAACCCCCGGCGTGGGAATCTCCATCGTGGGGGTCCGGCCAAATTCGCCTCCCCACAGGACCAGCGTGTCCTCCAGCAGTCCGCGGGCTTTGAGATCCGCGAGCAGCGCAGCGATGGGCTGGTCACATTCCCTGGCCAGATTCCGGTGGTTCGATTCCAGCTGATCGTGGGCGTCCCACGGTTGCCCGGCACCCTGCCAAACTTGAACCATGCGCACGCCGCGCTCCAACAACCGCCTCGCCATCAAGAGTTGCCTCCCATAAACCGTCTCTCCATAGGCCTCTCGCACCCACGACGGTTCGCGTCCGAGATCGAACGCGTCGGTGGCCTCCATCTGCATGCGGTAGGCGAGTTCGTAGGACTGAATGCGGGTTTCCAACTCGGGTGAGCCGTTCCGCTCGTCCCGATGTTTCTCGTTCAACTTCTTCAGCAGATCCAGTTGGGCGCGCTGCCTCCCGGGCTTCAAAAAGTCGTTGCGGATGTTCTCGATCAGCTTGTCCACTTCACGCTCCTTGGTGTCGAGGTAAGTGCCCTGATGGGCGCCCGGGAGAAACGCCGAACGCCAGTTTTGCACCCCCACCGTCGGGTAGCCTCCCGGGCACATGACCACGAATCCCGGAAGATTCTGATTCTCGGCGCCGAGCCCATAGGTGAGCCACGAACCCAGGCTCGGTCGCGCTTGCCGGTTGTCACCGCAATTCATGAGCAGGAACGACGGCTCATGATTGGGAACATCCGCCTGCATGGAACGCACCACGCAGAGGTCGTCCGCATGACGGGCGACCTGAGGAAAAAGATCACTGATCTCGACCCCGCTTTGTCCGCGGGGCTGGAAGGCGAAGGGCGATCCGAAAGCCGCGCCTGTCTTGCGCTCGGTGCGCTCATACACCGGCAGCGGACGTCCGTGAAAACGTGTCAGCACCGGCTTGGGATCGAAAGTGTCCACATGCGACGGTCCGCCATTCATGAAGAGGTGGATCATGCGCCGCGCCCGTCCGGGATACTGCGGCGGCCTTGAGGCGAGCGGGCCATTCAGGTCTCGATCGCCCTTCACACTTGGGGTGCCGAGCATCGCCGCCAACCCCAGCAGGCCAAGTCCCAGGCCGCTCTGTTGCAGCCATTGCCTTCGGGAACGATTTCGATTAGTCCACATAGGCAAACTCGTTCGAGAGCATCAAGGCCTGAGCGTAATCATCCCAGCGCGCGGCGAGGTCCCCGCCTTCCTCCGGCTTCAGAAATTCAACCGCCCAAGCCGTTTCACCGGGGGTGGGGTCGCGTCCGAAGACGATCAGGCTGGCACGGCGCACGCGATCGTGAATGCGGATTGCGCCGCCCGCCTCCCGTTCGATCCGGCGGGCGAGGCTCTGCGCTTGTTCCCGGACGAAGGGATGGTTCATGAGGAAAAGGGACTGGGGTGCGCCGGATGTTTGGTGGCGTTGGGGGGAACAGGCGTCCGGCGCCGCGAAGTCGAAGGCTCGAAATACACCCGGAATATTCTGTCGATCGATGCGACCGTAAACCGCCCGGCGGCGGGCGGGTTTGTTTCCGGACAGGATGACCGAAGGTCCGCCCATGCGGTCCTCGAGGTTCGAGGCGACCGCCAGAAGCGAATCGCGCATGGCTTCCCAATCGAGACGGCGGCGATTCATGCGCCCAAAAAGGCGGTTCGCAGGATCTCGTTCCAAGGCTGCCTTTGATTCAAAACTCGACTGGCGATAGGTGGTGGAAAGGACCATCGCGCGGTGAAGGGATTTGATGGACCAGCCGGAATCCATCAAGCGCACCGCCAAATGATCCAGGAGCTCACGATGCGTGGGCGGATCTCCCCGCGTGCCAAAATCACCCGGAGTTCGAACCAGGCCGGCGCCGAAGTGATGCAGCCAGACCCGGTTGGCCATCACCCTTGCTGTCAGAGGATTCGAGCGATCGACAAGAGCCTGCGCCAACTCCAGCCTGCCGCTGCCGCGATCAAGGCCCACTGGGGTGCCGCGGCTCAACGCCGACAGAAAACGGCGCGGCGACAACGATCCGGGCTCGCTGGCGTTGCCGCGACGGAAAATCCTCGGTTCGCGAATGACCGCGGCTTCCTGCAAAACGTGGGCGTGAGGGGCCAGCCCTTTCGAGCTGATCCAATCCTCGATCGCGCGCTGCTGCTCGTGGTATTCATTTTGCGTCGTGGCATCGACGTAAAGATAGTCTTCGAGATCGTCCCAAGGCACTTCGAAGGGCGCCTGGGGACCTCGCAACAAAGGCTCGAAGGCAGCCCACTCCGGACCGGGCTGAGATGGCGCCGCGTCTCGATCGGGCATCCGCGGGTCGGCCTGACGCAAGAGATCTCCGAAAACGCGGGCCGCATCCGCCAGCCGCCGGGGTTGCTCCTTGCGCCAGGCGGCGAGAACAACCCCCATCGTCGTCGGCGACGAGGCGGCCCATTTTTCGACGGCTCCGAGCGAGCGCGACTCAAACTCAAACTCCTGAAGCCCGGCCGTTTCATGCCAAAGATTCATGAGCGGATGTTGGCCCTCGCGCGTGGCGGCCAGGAACAAGGCCAGCCGGTGAATCATGACGGGATTCAGATCTTTCTTGGCATCGATCAAGAACATGACCGGCAGAAAATTCGGCTGCACCTTCTCGGCTTGCGCCGCGAGAAAATACTCCTCGGCGCGCTCCAGAAAACTCTTTCTCAATTGATCGCGCTTGGTCCGGAGATACTCTTCGAATTTTCGTTGTTTCTTCTGGAATTCCCGCAAGTAGCCGTCGGGAAGGTCCGAGTCGCGCGCTGCGACCGGGGGCACACGAGGCTCGATCGAATTGTCGAAGACCCCGTAAAGCGCGTAATACTCCCCCATGCTGACGGGATCATACTTGTGATCGTGGCAGCGTGCGCAGGAGGCGGTCAGCCCGAGAATGCCCCGCGTCACCACATCGATGCGGTCGTCGATGATGTCAGGCCGGCTGTTGATGAAACGCTGGCCCAGGGTGAGAAAGCCAAGCGCGGCCAGCGCGCCCGGATCGCGCGAAGGCAGCCGGTCGGCGGCCATTTGTTCCAAAACGAATTGGTGGTAGGGCAAATCGTGATTGAAGGCGCGGATGACGTAGTCCCGGTAGGCCCAGGCACCGACGTAGGACGGATTGTCCTTCAGCCGGACGTAGCCCTTCGTGTCCGCGTAGCGAGCGACGTCGAGCCAGTGCCGGCCCCAGCGCTCCCCGTATCGGGGCGAGGCGAGCAATCGTTCGATCTGCCTTTCGTAAGCGTCGGGACGCGGATCCCGCACGAAGGCTTCCATCTCCTCCGGTTCCGGGGGCAAACCCAGCAGATCGAAATGGATCCGGCGAAACAGCGTGCGGCGGTCCGCTTCCGGAGACATCTCGAATCCTGCTTCCCGAAGCTGCGCGCGGATGAAGGCATCGATGGGGTCTCGATCCTTTGGGTCGGCGGTCGGCGGCTTGGGGCGGGAAAGAGGAGCGAAGGCCCAATGCGAGGCCGATGACCCTGAGGCCGCGGCAGCAAGGAGGCTGTGCGCGGCGATCACGAAGAGCGCGAGCAAGGCTATTCGCCGGGGCATGACGGGATTGTAGTGTCCCCGCCGCGATGGTGAAAGGACGAATCGTGATTAGCGTCGGAACCCCGTGTATCCCGATGTTGTTGGTAGGGCGGGCCTGTCCCAGCCCGCCGCCCACTGGATGCAAAACATCATGCTCCGGCGGCGCGCCGGGACGGACGCGCCCTACCTGCATCACCGGCAACATCGGGATGCACCGGTCGGAACCCGGTGCATCCAGAGTTTGTCGGTGACCGGGTTGTCTTG